>CABEEC010001062.1_pt1 | contig 13593 bp, 10 predicted proteins | sample 3423191 | NCBI WGS metagenome assembly CABEEC01 (sample SAMEA5534333, study PRJEB31848) | metagenome | biome: tundra; feature: field; material: soil | place: USA | collected 2013-05 | depth 0.15 m | reverse complement strand
TCGGCCCGGCTGGCCTGCGCGACGCCGTTGGGCGCCGGTGGCAGCGCGCGCTCCAACAACAGAGCATGCATCTCTTCCTGCACGATGCGCGCGGACAAGCCGTCGACCACCGCATGGTGCATGGCGAACCAGAACAGCGTTTCGCCCCCGCCCTCCGCCACCTGCACCAGTCCGGCCCGCGCCAGCGGCGGTTCGGTGAGCGGGAATGGCGCATTCGAGCGCGCGGCGAACCGCTCCCGGGCATCCTGCAGCGACTCGCAATGGTCGAGACTGAACTGAACGGCCGGCGCCAGTTCCTCCGCCTCCACTGTGCGCCAGAGAACCTTGTCGTCCGCGCCGGCCAAAAAAGCCGTGCGCAAGGCGGCATGGCGCACCACCAGCCGAGTCCAGGCCGATTGCCAGCGCGCCGGCTCGGGCACCGTCCCGCGCACCGCCAGGACCCGCGTAATTTGCGAGCCGGTCCCGCCCAGGCCCAGCTTCCAGGCGATCCAGAAATCTTCCTGTCCCGCGGTGGCGGCGTCCTGCTGTCGATCGGGAGCCGGAAGGATCGGCGTCTGCTCCGATGCCGCGATCTTTCCGGCCAGGGCGGCAACCGTCTTCGAGACCAGGATGGTCTGGGGCGTGGCCGCGTAGCCCAAGGCGTGCAAGCGTTGGCTGATCGCGATGGACAGAAGGCTGGTGCCGCCCAGGGCGTAAAAGTTGTCTTCCCGCAGGATGGGGCGGATACCCAGAATCTCTTCCCACACTTCCGCGATATGCCGTTCCACTTCGTCCTGCGGGGGCGCGCCCCGGTCCGCTCCATTCCGGGCCTGCGATCCGTCGACCGCCGCCGCCAGGGCGAGCAGAGCCTGCCGGTCCACTTTGCCGTACGAATTGACGGGCATTCTGGCGATGGCCGTCACCTGGGACGGCAACATGTAGCCGGGCAGGGTCTTGGCCAGGAAGCCACGCCAGTCCTCCAGGGAGGCGTGGTCCGCCCCATTGCTTTCCACGAAGGCGATCAACTTCCCCTCATGCTGCATGGCGGCGGCATTTCTCACCGTGGCATGCCGCAACAGGGTCTGTTCGATCTCCCCTAGCGACACGGATTGTCCGGAAACCTTGACCACGTCATTGGTGCGGCCCATGGATTCAAGTTGCCCGTCGTCGTTCCAGCGCCCCAGGTCATTGGAGCGATAGGCCCGCCCGTAGGGCGTTTCGACGAAGCGGTCGGCGGTCAAGTCCGGCTGATTCAGATAGCCGCGAGCCACACCCACGCCCACCACGTGAATTTCCCCCGCCTCTCCCGGCGGGACTTCCCGGCCGTCGGCGTCCAGCAGATAAACTGCCGTGTTGGTGAAGGGCCGCCCGCTGGGCAGCGGGCCGTGGCCGTGGGGGTCCACGCGCGACATGCAGAAGGTTCCGCAGACCTCCGTCGCCCCTTGGATGTTCCAATAGTCCAGCTTCCGCGCATAGGCCCGCGCGTCGTCGGCATTGGGGCGTTCGCCGGCGGTCAAGATGCAACGCAGGCCCTCGGGCACGGCTCCCTGGAACAGGCGCAGGTAGGACGGCGTGAACATGGCGACGGTGACGCGATGGCGGGACATGGCGTCAAGAAGTCTGGCGGGATCGTCCAGCAGCGCGCGCGAGGCCGGGACGAAGGCGGCGCCCGCCAGAAGCGGAAGGCACAACTCGCGGAAACCCAGGATGAAGCCGGGCGCCGCCGCCACCAGCAGACGGTCGTCCCGGACGATGCCCTGGGCGCCAATATGTCCGTACCCCATGTTGATGCAGGCATCGTGCTGGAGCAGGACGCCCTTGGGCTGTCCTGTAGACCCCGAGGTGAAAAGGATGGCGACGAGATCGGTTGTCTTGCCCGGCTGGTTGGGCCTGCGGCCGTCGCGAGCCAGCGCGTCCCGGTTCAATTCCTCGGGCCTGAAAATCGCGGGCGTCATCTCTTCCGCATTGCCGGCCAGGGCGGCCAGCAATTCGGCGGGCGGCTCCAGGCCATCGAGGACGATCAGGCGCCGCATGCCCGATTGAGCGGCCATATTGGCCAGGCGCTGGGGCGGCAGATCGGCGCCCATCGGTACATAAGCCCCGCCGGCCTTGAGGATCGCCAGAAAAGCCAGCGGCAAAAACGCGGAACGCTCGGTGAGCACGCCCACGGCATCTTCCGTCATAACCCCGTGCGCGAGCAGGGCGTGGGCCAGGGCATTGGCCTTTTGGTCCAGATCGGCGTAGGTAAGGGTGCCGCGTTCGGAAATGATGGCTGGGGCCGCCGGCTGCCGGTCCGCGAGAATCTCGAAACACTCATGCATGCGCAACGCGGGCCAGACTCTGACCGGCCCGGCAGAGTTCATCCGGGCGAGAGATTCGACGCTGCGTGCCGGGCTAATCGTCAATGGGGTATCCTCTTCGTGGCGCACGCTTTAGCGTGCAGCGGCGAACTTCAGTTCGCCGTCGACGCACTCCGCACTGGGCGCGGAACTGTCGGCTGAAGCCGACAGCGGCACGCTGAAGCGTGCGCCACAGGTCGGCGCCCAGTGTTCTCACTGCCACCCCCCGCCCAGGGAGCGATACAGGGTGACGACGTTGGTCAATTCCTGGCGGCGGATTTGAACGAGCTGCAGTTGTGCGTCGAGCAATTGGCGTTCGGAATCGAGGTATTCCAGGTAACTGGCGACGCCGCCCCGGTATCCGAGATCGGCGAGATCCACCCCCTGGCGGAGGCTCTCGACGAGCCCCTCCTGTTGGGTTCGCAGCTCGGCCAGTTTCCGGCCGGCGGCCAGCGAGTCCGCCACTTCGCGGAAGGCCTGTTGCACGGTCTGCTGGTAGCCGAGCAGGGCCTCCTGGCGGCGCGCCTCGGCGATTCGCACACCGGCCCGGATGGCGCCGGCGTTGAAGATCGGCAGATTTCCCGCGGGAGCGAAAAGCCATGTGCCATTGGAGGCTTTGAGAAGGTTGAGCAGAGCGATGCTCTCAAACCCAGTGGACGCCGTCAACGAAATCGTGGGGAAGAACGCGGCTTTGGCCACCGCCACCAGGGCGTGATCGCCGATTAGTTGCTGCTCCGCCTCGCGAATGTCGGGCCGGCGGTCGAGCAGCGTGGATGGTAAGCCGGGAGGAAGCCTGGGGGCCAGTCCTTGTTCGAGTAGCGATCGGCCGCGGACAATCGGTCCGGGATTCCGGCCGAGCAGGATACCGAGCTGGTTTTCGGTCTGCTCGTTCTGCAGCTCCAGGCCGGTGAGCGCCGTGTGCGCGCTTTTCACGAGCACTTCGGCTTGGCGGAGATCGATCTCGGAGGAATAGCCGTTATCCACGCGAAGCTGAACCAACTCGAGCGAATCCTCGCGGAGCTTGAGCGCGTGCTGCGTGATTTCGAGTTCCAGATCCAGGTCGCGCAACATGAAGTAGGCGCCCGCCACACCGCTCACCAGCGTTTCGAGGACCGCCCGCCGCGCTTCGACACTGGCAAGCAGGCTGGCCCGCGCGGCCGCGCTCGTATTCCGGATTCGTCCCCAGAGGTCGAGTTCCCAACCCAGGCTGACGGAGAGGCTGGTGTAGTCGCTGTCGGCCGAAACGCCCTCCGGCAGAGGGCCGCTGATGTCTTCGGCGGTCCGGAGATTGTTGTAACCGGCCTGTGCGGCCACCGATGGGAGACGGGCCGATCGCGCGATGGTAAGTTGAGCGCGGGCTTCCAACACGCGCGCGGCCGCAATTTGCGCGTCGAAGTTGTGGGCCAGCGCCTCCCGGATCAACTTCGACAGCTCCTCGTCGTGGATCAGGTCCTGCCACCGGAGTTCGCCGAGACTGCCAGTCTTGCCGTTATCGGCCGCGCCCGGAACGCCGGGCGCCTGGGCGTCTCCGCGGTAGCTCGGCGGAACCGAAACGTCCGGCCGCCGGTAGCGGGGGACGATGCAGCCACTTAGCAGCAGCATCGGGATGACCAGCGAGACAATAATTGCCAGAACCGGGCGAACCGGGCGATGAATGAAGTAGCGGGCCATTATGAGACTCACCGGTCCTGGCTGGCCTGAGCGGTCTGGACGGTCACCGATTGTCCGGGCTGCACTTTTGCGATTCCCTCCACGATCACCGTTTCGCCGCCGCCGAGCCCCTTGGTGACAATGCTCTTGCCCTGATAGCTCCCCTCTGTCACGACGCTGCGCAGGGCGGCCTTGTTGCCGGGAGCAACTACGTACACGGCCCTGGATCCCTGAGCGGCGAACAGAGCCCGTTCGGAAACCAACACGGCGTCCGCCCGGGTCTCCCCGGCTATGCGCACTCGCCCAGACATCCCGGGCAGGAGAATGCCCTTGGCGTTCGGGAATTGCGCTACTACCGGAAGGGTGCCGGTCTTCTCGTCCACGGCGCGTCCGATGTTCGTAAACCGGCCGCGGAAAGGGTACACGCTGTTGTCGGCGAGAGTCAATTCGATGCGGTTCAGTGCCGCGCGGTCGACGACCCTGGTGGTGGTGGACAAGTAGTGCGTTTCGGACATATTGAAGTCGACATCGATCGGATCCAACTGCGAAATGGTGGCGAGCCGATTGGACTCTCCGCGCCCCACATAGTTGCCCACCGAGACTTCCACCCGGCCGATGAGACCGCCGATCGGAGCGCGAATGGCCGTCCCTTCGCGGTCCAGCTCCGCCGTTTCGAGCGCCGCCCGGGCCGCAGTCAGGCTGGCCTGCGCCTGCCGGAGACCCATGCGGTCGCCCACCGTGGTGGTACGCACCGTGGCGCGCGCGTCCTCGACCGCCGCCCCGGCGGAGGACTGCGCTGCGATGGCAGCGTCCAGGTCCCGTTCCGGCACCGCCCTGCGCGCGGCCAGCGGTTTCAGCCGTTCTGCGTCCTGATTGGCTTTCAATAATCCGGCTTCGGCCTGGCGCAACCCGGACTGCGCATTAACCAAATGCTGCTGCTCCCGCGCCATTTCCAGATCCGCCTCCGCCTTTTCGACGGCGGCTCCAGCCGCCTGCACCGCGGCCTCATACCGGCGCGGATCGATGCGAAACAGCAGTTGCCCTTTCTGGACCATGTTCCCTTCCTTAAAGGACATCTCGATCAACCGGCCCTCGACGTTGGCGCGGACTTCCACTGTGGCGGCTGCCTCGGTCCGAGCCGCCAGTTCCAACATGATCGGCACGTCCCGGCGCTCGGCGGTTTCGACCACCACCACCACAGTCGGAGATGGCGTCCGGGCGGCGCCCTGGGCCGCCTGCTTGCCGCATCCGGCGTTGGGGAGGATAAAGAACGCTATGAGGGAGAGTCCCGCGGTGCCAGCCGCACGGCAGGTTTTCGTTTCCGTCATCTAAGTAGGTTGTTGCGATAGTGTCCTGGATTGTCGATTCGTCTCAAAAAAAACGCCGAAACCCATAGTGAGTCATAAAGATTCCGGAGTCGTCCAGCTCACCGATCTCGACCGGCCGAGCAGAGCGATTGCCTTGGTGAGGGGGTGATCTAGAACTTCTAACTCAGGACACTAAGTGCGTTACCGATTACCATTGCGATCGCAACGGCGAATGCACCGTTGCGGACTGTGGCGGCATTTTCCCACCGGGCCGGCGTTCGTCCGGTTGCGTCCGGTTTGGTGTGGTTCCGTACCCCCGAAAAAAAACCGAGAGGTTTATACAAAATTGCCTACATCACCGTATATCGATTGCAAGCCCAAATCGATTGTCAGCCCAAAAAGGAGTCAACAGTGGTAAGCAAAAAAGAACAGAAAGCCCAGGAGTCAACAGTCGTGAGCGAAAAAGAACAGAAAGCCCAGGAGTCGACAGTCGTGGGCGAAAACGAACTGAAAGCCCTTAAAACAGTCAAGAACTACATGTGGTGGTCCATGGGAGCCGGCCTGATCCCGTTTCCGTGGGTGGACATGGTCGCGGTTTCGGGCGTGCAACTGAAGATGCTCTCCGAGATCTCAAAAATCTACGACGTTCCGTTTCAGTTAAACCGCGGGAAGGCGGTGGTCGGTTCCCTGATCGGTTCCATTGTCCCGGGCGCTATCTCGTACGGCGCGGCCCTCACCCTGTTGAAGGGGATTCCGCTGGTGGGCATAGTTGGCGGAGCTACAATGGCGCTGACCTCCGGCGCGACGGCTTGGGCGCTGGGCAAGGTGTTCATCCAGCATTTCGAATCCGGTGGCACATTCCTCGACCTCAACCCGGAGGAAGTCAGGGAGTATTTCAAGGCGCAGTTCGAGGAAGGCCGCAAGATGGCCACGACGATGGGGACGCAAGAGAAAGCTGAGGTCCCAGCCTAAGCCTCAATGGTCCTGGAACTTGTACTGGCATACTTGGCGCTGTGCCTGGTGGCGGGCATCGTGGGACGGAACCGGCGCATCGGCTTTTGGGGCTTTCTATTCTGCTCCATGGTGGTCACCCCCATCATCAGCCTCCTGTTTCTGTATTGCGCGATGCCGCGAAAGGTCTGATGCACTGCGCCAAGGGCCGGTTCCGGGTGCCATTTATGCACGATTTCCGCCCAATTTGACATGCAGCTCGTATTGCGTTTGGGGATCGTCGAGTTCCTGCAGCGGGAGACTCGTGCACCGGACTGGAAGCCGCTCGTGTTGACGGCGGCATCCGGTACCGCCAATGCGCCGATTCCGGAGACGATCGAGTCGACGGGCCGGCGCCAGCGCCTCATGCCGGCCGCCAAGCTGCCTGTTGGGGAGCGTGCGAAGTGAAATCGATTCGTGAATGGGCCGCCAATCAATACAGGCGATTGAAAGTCTTCGCCCGCAACGAGGCCCCGTACCTGATCCTGATCGCGTTTCTGCTGCTCTTCTTTTTGATCTTCTTCTTCGGCCGCATCGTGATCGCGATCCAACCCGGCGAACTCGGCGTGCTGTGGCGGTACCTGGGCGGCGGCACGCAGATCGACACCGTGTACCGCGAGGGCGTGCACGTGATCCTGCCTTTCAACAAGATGTACATTTACAACGTCCGCAGGCAGCAGTTTAGCGATACGATTAACGTGCTGACCGTGGACGGCCTCACCGTTGGTGTGCGGTACTCGGTGCGCTACTACCTCGACAAAGACACCCTTCCGTTGCTGCACCAACGCGTGGGACCGGACTTCGTAAACGTGGTGGTGCGTCCGGAGATTCGATCCGTGATGCGGATGGTGTTTGGACAGTACAAGCCCGAGGAGATCTACGCCACGCAGAAGGCCATCCAGGAACGCATCAGCATGCTCTCGAAGACGCACCTGGAAACGCGGTTCATCGCCCTGGACGATGTGCCGATTGAGGCCATGACACTGCCCACCAGGATCTCCGAGGCCATCGAAACCAAACTGGCCCAGCAGCAGGTGGACCAAGGGTACGTCTTCCGGCTGTCGATCGCCGCCAAGGAGGCCGACCGCAAGCGCATCGAGTCCGAGGGAATCAGGATCTACAATGATACGGTTAACCGCAGTCTGAACCCTGCCGTGCTCGCCTGGCACGGGATTCTGGCAACCCAGGAGCTGGCCAAGTCGCCGAACGCCAAAGTCGTGGTGATCGGTGCGGGCAAGAACGGCCTGCCGCTCATATTGGGACAGTGAGGCATGCGAAAACTGCTTCTACTGGCGTTGTCGGCGGGAGTGCTGGCGTACATCCTGTCACCCCAATGGCGGTCTTTCGACAGGATGGGAGAACGGAGATTCCGGGCGCTCCGCCACCGGCCGAAAGAGATTCTGGTAGGGGTTTTCTGGCCCTTTGCGGTGAACCAGGACGGGATGGCCGACGGTCTGCAACTGGCGCGGGAGGAAATCAATGCCGGCGGCTTGGCCCGCGGCATCCCGGTTCGCCTGGTCCTGCGGAATGACGATTTCGACTGGGAAAAAGCCAAGCAAATCGCCATCGAATTCTCCGGCACCCCGGACATGAGCGCGATGCTCGGCTACTACGACGACAGCGAAGCCATCAAGGCTTCGATGATGTACGAGTCCAGCCGGCTGCTGCATCTGATCGTCGGCGCCAACAACACTGCCATGACTGGCCGCGGACTCAAATACATCGTGCGCACCATCCTTTCCAGCGATAAGATCGCGCGCGCGCTGGCGAAGTTGGCGGTGGACAGCGGCCACCGCAAATTCGCCGTGATCTGGGAAGAGGGCGGCTACGGAGAGGATCTGGCCTATCAGTATCGCGTCGCGCTGGACGCCCTGGGCGCGCAATTGGTCTACCAATGGTCTTACGCCCGCGAACGCGCTGACTTCCGCATGCCGGTCAACGAACTGAAGGGGAGCGACGCCGACATGATCTTCTTTGCGGGACTGGAGCCTTTGGCGGGAGATTTTCTGCGGATGGCGCGCGCGGTGGGCGTCAAAACGGATATCGTCGGGGCCTTCAGCGATACGCCCGAAATGCGCGCCAGAGCCGGCGCGGGGGAGGAGGGCGCGATGTACTTCGATCTTTACGACAGGGACTCGCCGAGCCCTGAAAACCAGGCATTCGTCCGCAAGTTCCGGGCGCGGTATGCGCGGAACCCCGATACGTGGGCCGCGCAAGGCTACGACGCTTTGCGCATCCTGGCGAAAGCGGTCCAAGCCACAGGTTCCGCCAACCCCCTCGATCTGTCCTATGCCATCCGGTTCATGGACCCCTGGGAGGGCGCCAACGGCCGTTACAAGTTCGACGAACGGGGCGAACTGGATGACAAGCGGCTTTTCCTCAAGGTCTATCGAAACGGCACGCCGGTAATATTTCAAGAGAGCCTTCCGGTTCCAGGGCCGCTGATCCGTTGAGCCATGCGCTCCTGCGCGGAACCGCCACGAAATACAACATGGGTGGCGCCATCGTCATCTGCGGCCCGCTCGACGCCGGACGGTTCCGGCAGGGGTTGGAATGCGCGCTTGGCGCGCACGACGTACAGCGCGTGCTCCTCCATCCGGATGCCGAAACAGCCATGCAGGAATTCCTGCCGGAAGATGAGTGTTCCTATCCGTTCGAGATGCTCGACTTCGCGAACCACCCGGAGCCGCTTCAGTCGGCGGCGGATTGGTACTCGCAGACTTCCGCCAGCCAATACGCCTGGACCAGTTTCCGCTTCACGGCGACGTACTGTTCCGGCCATTCCCTGATCGCCGCCACCGTCGCCGAAACCTACAACGAGCAACTCCGGTGCAGACGTCTGCCCGGGCTTCGAGCGGCGTTCGTTACGCCGGCTTCATTCGGAACGACCGCGCGCATGCCGTATCCGGGCCGTTCCAATGGCGAGCGCAGCTCGCCCGCCCCCGCAAAATTGGCTTCGTTCGTTCAAAACGGGTAACTGTATGGCAACAAAGAGACAAAACGCGGTCAAATCGCCGCAATGCACGCAAGTCTACAGGTCCAAAAACGACCCAGGGCAAGGCCACGGCTTCCATGAACGTTGTGCTACCCGACGAAAATCGGGAAGACTTTGACGAAATCCTCGCCGGACTCCAAGCCCAGTATCGGCCTCAAAACCCAGCCGAGCAGCACCTGGTCGACCAGGCGCGGAGCCGCGCCCCAAGGCCCGCGCCGCCATGTTCGGCCGTATGACGCAAGTCCAATGCCGCCTGGAGCGCGCCTTCTTCAAAGCCTGCAAGGAACAGCGCATCAAAGCCGCCCGCGAGAAACAGGCTGAACAATCAAAGCAGCCGGAACGGGAAAGAAAGGAAAGGATGAGCCACCTCCCAAGTTCCAGTCCTCTTCCGGGCGGAGAATGGCAAGCCCGTGAAGGAGTTCAGCGACGCATCATCGTCCTCCAGCCGACAGGATGCGCCGCAAACCAAACCGCCCAAATAAATCGGAGCAGGGCCACCCGTGAGCTCGGATCGCCGTGTCGCCGCGTCTCCGCGTCAAACATCGACGCCTTTTGTCGATGTTGGCGAGCGCAGCTCGCCCACCCCGTTTCACACTACCGGATAAACAACTATAATAAGCCTGTAAGTCAAGGAGCTGCCCATGACAATCGATCCCCAAGAAGCTCTCGATTACCATTCCTCTTCACCCGCCGGCAAACTGGCGGTCGTCCCCACCAAACCGTGCCGCACTCAGCGCGACCTGAGCCTGGCTTACACCCCCGGTGTCGCGGTGCCCTGCCTCGAAATCGCCCGCGACCCCAGCCTCGTTTATAAGTACACCGCCAAAGGCAACCTGGTGGCCGTGGTCACCAACGGCACTGCGGTCCTCGGACTGGGCAACATCGGCCCGGCCGCCGGCAAGCCCGTCATGGAGGGCAAGGCCGTCCTGTTCAAGCGCTTTGCCGATATCGATGTCTTCGATATCGAGTTGGCCACCACCAACCCCGACGAGATCGTCCGCACTTGCCAGTTGCTCGAGCCCACCTTCGGCGGCATCAATTTGGAAGATATCAAGGCGCCGGAGTGCTTCTACATCGAAGAAGAATGCCGGCGCACCATGAAGATTCCCGTATTCCACGACGATCAGCATGGCACCGCCATCATCTCGGGCGCCGCGCTGCTGAACGCCTTGGACCTGGTCGGCAAGCAAATCGGCCAGGTGCGCGTGGTTTTCAATGGCGCGGGCGCCAGCGGCCTCTCCTGCGCGCAGCATTACGTGAACCTGGGCGTGCGCCGCGAAAACATCCTCATGTGCGATACCAAGGGCGTCATCTATAAGGGCCGCAAGGAAGGCATGAATTCCTATAAGGAACGCTTCGCAGCCGATACCGAAGCGCGCACGCTGGCCGACGCTTTTGTGGGCGCGGACGTGTTCTTCGGCCTGTCCAGCGGCAATTGTGTCACGCCGGAAATGCTGCTGACCATGGCCCACGATCCCGTCATCTTCGCCCTGGCGAATCCGGATCCCGAAATCCCCTACGACGTGGCGGTGGCCGCCCGGCCGGACGCCATCGTGGCCACCGGACGGTCGGACTTTCCCAACCAGGTCAACAACGTCCTGGGATTCCCCTTCATCTTCCGCGGCGCGCTGGACGTCCGTGCCACCATGGTCAACGACGAGATGAAGCTGGCCGCCACGCGCGCCCTCGCGGCCCTGGCGCGGCAGGATGTGCCGGACGCCGTGCGCCGCGCCTACGGTGTCGAACAACTGGAATTCGGCCGCCAGTACATCATTCCCAAGCCATTCGATTCGCGCGTGCTGATTTGGGAGGCGGCGGCGGTGGCCCAGGCCGCCATGGAAACCGGCGTCGCGCAAGCGCCCATCGATATCCACGAATACCGCGAACAACTCGAGCGCCGCCTGGGCAGGGCCCACGAAGTCATGCGGATCATGATCCACAAAGCCCAGCGCCAGCCCAAGCGTGTGGTCTTCCCCGAAGGCGAAGAGCCCAAGATCCTGCGCGCCTGCCAGATCCTTATGGATGAAAAGATCGCCCGCCCGGTTCTGCTCGGCGACGAAGCGCGCATTCGCGCCGCGGTCGCCGAGTTGCATCTGCGCGTTGACGGCCTGCGCATCGTCGATCCGGCCAAATCCGGGCGCCTCGCGGCCTATGCCGAGGAAATGTACAGCCTCCGTCAGCGCAAGGGCGTCACGCGCCGGGAAGCCGGGGAACTGATTCTCGACCGCAATGTTTTCGGCGCCATGATGGTGCGCCTGGGCGACGCCGATGCCCTGGTGGGCGGCCTCACCCAGCATTATGCGGATATGATCCGTCCCGCCCTGCAAGTCATCGAGGTGCGCCACGGCATGCGAAAGGTTTCCGGCGTCTACGTGCTGATCACGCCCAAACGCGACATTTATTTCCTGGCGGACGCCACCGTCAACATCGAACCCACCGCCGAGGATCTGGCCGAGATTGCGGTGAATACGGCGGAGATGGCGCGGCGCTTTGATGTGGAGCCCCGCGTGGCCATGCTCTCCTTCTCCAATTTCGGCAGCTCGCGTCATCCGCTGGCCGAAAAGGTGCGCAAAGCCGTGGAGTTGGTGCGTCTCCGCGAGCCGGCTCTCATGGTGGATGGCGAGATGCAGGCCGACACCGCGGTGGTGCCGGAGATCATGGACGATACCTTCCCCTTCAGCACCTTGAAGGGCGGCGCCAACGTCCTGATCTTCCCCAACCTGGAAGCCGGCAATATCGCTTATAAGCTGCTCAGCCGCATCGCCGGGGCCGAACCCATCGGACCCATCCTGATGGGCCTGTCGCGCCCGGTGCATGTGCTGCAGCGCGGCGCCGAGGTCAACGATATCGTGAATATCGCCGCCGTCGCGGTCGTGGACGCGCAGGATGCCGGCGCGCTCGTTTCCCAGGAACACGTCCAAAATTTCCGTAACGCTTGACCCGCCGGGTACCGATGTTTGATAATATCGGGTCTACGCACCACTAATTCGATATGCAGCGCGGCCTTACATTATTGCTCTTGCTCTGCCTGCTGCCACCGTGCACGTTCGCGGTGCGCAGCGCCAAAAAGCGCAAAGCGCAAGCAGTGGGGCAGACCTCCAGGTCTGCGCGGGTCCTCCAGGACCCGCCCCTGACCACCCTCGACCATCGGCCCCTCCGATGGAAGACCCTTAAGACCCTTAAGGCCCGCCTGCTGCCCGTCACCCATTTCGATCCAACGGCGGGCGATAACGTGGATGGCGACGAGCTCGAGGTGCGGCGCGCGGCAGTCGACGCGCTGGGACCCTACAACGGCACCGTGGTGGTGGTCGATCCACAAACCGGGCGCGTCCTCACCATCGTCAATCAGAAAACAGCCCTCGACAGCGGCTTTACTCCCTGCTCCACCATCAAGTTGGTCACCGCTTTCGCCGCCCTCAATGAAGGGCTGATCGAACGCGACACGCCGGTTCACCTCACTCGCCGCACCAGCCTCGACCTCAGCTCCGCCCTGGCGCATTCCAATAATCCCTATTTCAAGATTCTCGGCGACCGCCTGGGCTACGAGCGGGTGGTGCACTACGCCCGCCTCTTCGGTCTCGGCGACAAAGCCGGATGGCAGATCCCCGGCGAGCGCCCCGGCGTACTGCCCGAGGCGCCACCGGAACACGGCAGTGTGGGCATGATGACCGCGTACGGTGAAGGCATCCAGTTGACGCCCTTGGAACTCGCCGCCCTGGTTTCGGCCATCGCCAACGGCGGGACCCTTTACCACCTTCAATATCCCAAGAGCCAGGAGGAGATCGGCCATTTCGTGCCGCGCGTCAAGCGGCATTTGGATATCGCGAATTGGATTAAAGATGTCAAGGTCGGCATGCGCGGAGCCGTGGACTTCGGCACCGCCCACCGCGCCGGCGTCGATCAGACCGAGCCCATCCTCGGCAAGACCGGAACTTGCCACGATTCCCGCGCTCTCAACCACCTGGGCTGGTTCGGCTCCTTCAACGATGTGGAGCGCAATCAACTGGTCGTGGTGGTGTTGCTCACGGGCGGCTTCCGGATCAACGGCCCCATCGCCGCGGGCGTGGCGGGTTCTATTTATAAGCAGCTCTCGCAAGAAAAATTCTTCGCCAGCAGCCGGATTCTCTCCACCCAGATCTGCTGCACCCGCTGACGTTCCAGTACCCAAAGCCTGCCCCAGTTAGTTAACGTTAATCGGGCGTACAACCGCCGCTATTCTGCATTCCTCCCCTTCTGATCTGTGACTCCTCGCTCGAACGACTGAGGCTTAAGCCGTGGCGGCCTTTGGCGTTAGTTGATAGCCAAGGTCCTTGGCGCTGGCAACCAGGCGTTT
>CABEEC010001060.1_pt1 | contig 13609 bp, 18 predicted proteins | sample 3423191 | NCBI WGS metagenome assembly CABEEC01 (sample SAMEA5534333, study PRJEB31848) | metagenome | biome: tundra; feature: field; material: soil | place: USA | collected 2013-05 | depth 0.15 m | reverse complement strand
GCCCAAAGGTTACGAGAACTCCGAATCACCCGGCACACGACCCTCCCAAAGTGGAACTACACCATAGCTCCGTCCAATGCGAAATAATTCTTGCGCCCATGCTTAGTATACTGACGGCGTGAGGCCTGCCCACTTTCATTTCCAGGCGTCCAGGACGAGATGGTCCCGGTTCCGAATGCCCAGCCGCCGCAAATAGCGGTCGGCGAAAAGCATGTAGCGGTAGCTGGCCTGCCCGCCGAAGCGGCGATAAATTTGGCGCATGCCGCGCGTCCACGGCAGGTTTTCGGTACGCACCTGCGCGAAGTTGGCGACCGCCGCCAACTGGCGCAGGGAAGTGGCGGTGAAAGGACGGATATGCGTGTAGTCCGCATAGAACGCGACCATGTCCACCGGCGTGGGCACCACGATCGAACACAGGCCGCCGGGTTTCAGCACGCGATGAAACTCCACGATGGCGCGCTCGGGATCGGGCAGATGCTCGAACAGCCAGCAGCAGAATACGCCTTCGAAATAAGCATCCGGGAAGGGAATCTCATAAGCGCTGCCCAGGGTGATCTTGAGCTGCTGTGCGGAGTAATACTCGACCAAGTCCGGCGCGTTATCGATGGCGATGATGCCGCTCGGGTTCTGGCGGGTGAACCAGCAGCGGCCCGGTCCCACGTCGGCGACGGGCCGCTTGCCCTGGAATCTCGATTCATACCAGAATCTGCCCCATACCATTTCGATCTGGCCGACGATCCCTTCGCCGGTGGTGAGAATGTGTTGGCCGTAAGGCGTTTCAGGCATGCGCGTCGTCAACTCTCTGCGACAATTCCGAATGCATCAATGGCTCCTTGCCGCGCCCGCGCTCCGAGCAGCACAGTGCCGGCCGCGACCGGTTGGCTAGGTGCAGTCGGAGCGGCGTTCCCCTCAGCGAGGGCTTCTCGATATGTTAGACCTATGACGTTGATTCTCACGCTCGGTAACTCCGGCCAGGTTTATACAGGTTTCCGACCGGCGCCTGTCCTGGGACGGTCACGTCCTAGAGGACGAGTCCAGTAAAGCAGGTCTTCTAACCTGCCTGAATGCACGCCTCGCATTTGGCTTCACTGGTTTGGCGGGGTGGGGAAGCTTCAGAACACGCGACTGGCTGCTGGAAGCCCTCCTTGAATGTGGCCCTCCTGACTACGCGCGGGAGAGAGCTTACAACGTCTGAGAGAGCGCGCCTCCCACACCTTTCTGGAGCACCCCGTTCTTGCGCACATCGCCCCGAAAGGACCGGCGCTTCTCGATCATGTTTTCAGGATACCTGTATCATCATGACCCACCTCAACCGGGTTACGCAATCATGACGAATTTTCAGAACTTCCAAAGCGGCCAGGACGATGCCGAGGCCTGGCAGCAATTCTCATTGTCTGCGACGCGCCCGGTGGCCGGTGTTCTCGATCCAGCGTTCATACAGCGAGTGGGGAGTTGGCCTGCAATGACCCGAGACGATGAGTTCGCACTTCGGGAATTGCTGGAAACTCGAAAGCCCGCAGAGGCGATCATTGGCAAGGCGGTCGAGTTGGTCCGTCAAATGGCAGATCGCCCCGCTGCAAACAACACCATTGGTAAACAGCTTCCCGTCTTGCGCATCCCTCGCTCTCCGGAACAGGGCGTTTTGGACGGGTACTACTCCAATGTGAACAGCAATGCTGTCTACATGCATGACAGCGTAATTCTGTATCCTTCCAATAGGCGGGCGATGAAGGACCTCCAGTTCCGCAAGATCGGTGGCCCGAACGCACAAAGGCCGGTCGTTGTGTCCAAGGTCGGTCGTAACCACCGCTGCCCGTGCGGAAGCGGCAAGAACAAGAACTGCCACGGTAAAGGCCCTTATCCCCCCCGCTTCAGCCCCCCGTGACGACGGGCTGCCCCCGCTGGGGATGCGGTTTCGTAGGAGCCTCTGGCCTTCAGCGTTGCGGCCGATCCTTGACGGGTGCCTTCAGAGCATCGGCCCTTTTCTCCAGCCCGGACAGCAGTTGCGACACCGTGACCGCAGGCGCCTTCGCAATCGGGACAAGATTCGTAAAGCTTACGTTGCTCTCGCCCCGCTCGACGGCGCCGATCCGGTCCGGTGAGCGGAGCACAACATCGGTCCGGGTCATGCTTAAAATAGAGTGAATGGCTCAAAGTACCGAAGAGTTTTACAGGATTCAAAAACTACCTCCTTACGTGTTTGCCGTGATCAACGAAATGCGGGCGCGGGCGCGCGCCGCGCAACAGGACGTGATCGATCTGGGTATGGGCAATCCCGATGGCGCCACGCCGCGCGTGGTGGTCGGCAAGATGGTGGAAGCCGTCCGCAATGCGCGCAACCACCGCTATTCGGCTTCGCGCGGCATCCCTCGGCTGCGCGAGGAAATCACCCGGCGGTACCGGACGAACTACGGCGTGGAACTCGATCCCGAGACGGAAGCGATTGTCACCATCGGCGCCAAGGACGCCCTGGCGCATTTGCTCTTTGCGGTGGTCGGACCGGGCGATGCGGTGGTCTCGCCGAATCCGGCATACCCCATTCATCAATACGGCGTGATCATGGCCGAAGGCCACGCCTGCCTGCTCCCCATGCCTAGCCCGGCGGAATTCCTGAACAGGCTCGAGGACCTGTACCGGACCTCCACGCGCCAACCCAAGCTGATTTTGATCTCGTTTCCGCATAACCCTACCACGACTTGCGTGGATCTCGATTTCTTTCGCGAGATCGTGGGTATGGCCAGCCGCTACGGCACGCTGGTGGTCCACGACTTCGCCTATGCCGACCTGGGCTTCGATGGCTACAAGCCGCCCAGCATCCTGCAGGTGGACGGCGCCAAAGAAGTGGCGGTCGAGATCTTCTCGATGTCCAAGAGTTACAACATGGCGGGCTGGCGCGTGGGTTACTGCCTGGGCAATCCGCGCATGATCGGGGCGCTGGCGCGTATCAAGAGCTACCTGGATTACGGCGTCTTCCAGCCGATACAGATCGCGTCCATCATCGCCTTGCGCGAGTGCGAGGAGGACACGCGCAAGATTTGCGCCATCTATCAGAAGCGCCGCGATGTGCTGGTCAGTGGCCTGCAGCGCGCCGGTTGGCCGGTGGAGAAACCGCGCGGCTCCATGTTCGTATGGGCGCCGTTGCCGGAGCGCTATCGCGCGGGCGGCTCGCTGGAGTTCGCCAAACTGCTGATGGAGAAAGCGCTGGTAGCCGTCTCGCCGGGGATCGGATTCGGCCCGCTGGGCGAGGGGTACGTGCGCTTCGCGCTAGTGGAGAATGAGCATCGCATCCGGCAGGCGACGCGGTCGATTGGGAAGTTTTTGAAGTCTTGACCGCTCGAAGTGGGGCAGGCCCTCGGCCTGCGGCGGCCTCCCAGGCCGCCACGGGGCAACCAAATCGGCTACGGTCACGCTGGGGCCAGCGCGCTTGGGAAAGGTGGCCTTTCGAACGCTCTGAGCGATTTTCACAACGTCCCTCGTACGCTCCCGCATGCCAAGGTGTCGAGCTACGCGCCTGAGCCGGGGATCCGGTTTGTAGATCGCCGCCATGCCCGCGGGTTCGCAAGCGCGTTTATCGTTCGCCATCCGCGCTCACGAGACGCATGCCCTGTTTTTGCGCGTGATCCGTAAGCTGACGTGACGCCGGCCTACTGGGATCAATTCCAGAGGCGACGGTGGCTTGGAGTCTCGGTGTCGTGTCCTGCCGGCCGAATATGTACCCCGGAGTGAGCTAACCGATCTTGTTGGCGGTCCTGATAAGACCCTCTCGGTCCCGAAGTTGTAGGTTGACACCCTTTTCAATCGCAAAATAGTCCCCGGAGTCTGAACGTTCCTTGGCTTCAAAACGCCTGCCCAGGCGCGATGGTCTTTCGACCGCCTCGTCTTTCGAACTACTGCCGTCCTTGTAGTTGAATTCGATGTAACGCTTGCCGTTCTCTCGGTAGATCCTGATCATTCCACCGCCGATTCCTTCGTCCAGCCACTTCCCAATCACGGTCTGCGGCTCAGAGCCCGATAAGGCTGGATCCATCGCCAGGACCCTGGGTACGCTCGACAGTCCGCTCGGCTCAGCTCCGCCAATTGACGTCACCATCCATCCCAACCCGGATCCGTCGTTGAATCCTTACTACCAGAGCTATGACTATATGGGCGGCGGACCGGTCTACAAAATCCCATCCGGGATGTTTGGAGCGGTAACCTGGTTTTGGTCTACCATGCCGAGATTCCGACTATCCAAGCCCAGAGCTTTTATTCCGTGCTTGGCCTGGCGGCATCAACCGATGCCGGCTTGAACTGGACCGATTTAGGTGAGATTATCCGGGTCAATCAGGCGTACCGAACCGACTTAGACGGCTTTGACATCGGCGACCCTCCCCTGGTGCTCTCGCCCGATGGTGAATACTTCTATATTTACTTCGAGGATTGGCTCGCCAACGGCACCACCCATTGGGGAACCACTCTCACCCTGGCGTCCGTGCTCGCAGCCGCTTTCGGCAGCCAGCCGCACGCCGCGTCTTTCCAGAAATATTATGACGGCGATTGACGGCGATTGGAACCTGTAACCGGGGATCGGCGGTTATTCCACCGACTTGAATCCGAGTGCGGGATACAGCGGCGAACTCCAGGTCGCTTACAGCGCTGCGCTGCAACGCTATGTGATGATCGTCGGAGAGGGAACAGTCGCGGCGTACGCGGAATCTCCCGACGGCCTTAACTGGACGCTGCCCTCCTTATTGTTTGACTTCAGTAACGAACCAGGTCAACCCAGGGTCTATGTCGCGCCGGTTGGCGCCGGGTGGAATGGAGCGTCTCTGAGTCGCCTTACAATATCCTGCCAATGAACGGTGTGGGCCTACGGCAGTCCAACCTGGTTCAGCGCATCCAGCCGGACCCGCAAAGCCTGCAGCTCCTCATCGCCAAGCTTCTCCGCGCACCCGGCAACCACCCGCCGGCCACGCTCGACCAGCGTCCGGCGGTACTCCGGGTCCGGCGTGGTCGCGGCGATATCCCCCAGCGCGCGCAGCAGCCGCAAGCTCACCGCCACATCCGACTTTGAGTACAGCCGTATCTGCTCGAAAGCAGCCTCCAGCAGCCGGTCGAAGCCGACCCACGGGATGATGACCCGTACCGTACCGGGCGGATCGTAGAGCACCGCTTCCGGCGGCTCGCGCGAGGCGAAGCGGATCATGATGGAGCTCAACTGGTCCACGCAGTTAATCGCCGTGCTGGGATCGTTCACCGCCGGCGAGATGGCTTTCAGCGCGATATCCACGATCTGCAAAACGCCGAATTCGACATCCTGCTGCAAGGTGCGGGTGGGGCCCAAATCGAACGCGCCGCGCAACTCGGCCATTCCCTCGGGCGTGAGCCGGCCGCCCTTGGAGACCGCCAGCAGCGGCACTCCCGCCGGCACGAAGTGGCCCACGCGCCGCAGCACGTTGATCTTCACGCGGTAGGTCTTCGCCAGCCCCACCAGACGCTTGCGGTCGACGAAGCGGATGTAGCCGGACACATTGCCGACAATAGTCGCCTCCCAGTTGGAACTGGCGGCGGCCGCGCCGGCTAACCGGTCGTGCCGGTGCGGCCACGGCATCATCTCGTCGATCATGGCGATGGTGTCCGCGGCGATTCGATCCACGATATGGTTGACGCTGATCGCGCGCGAGATGTGGTGAATGAAGAACAGCAGCCATCCCACGCAGGCCACCGCCAGCAGCATCGCGCCCAGCACGGTAAAGACCGGCGCGAAGGGGTGCGGCAGCGAACGCGCCGCGGGAAGCGCCGCCATGCAGTAGAGGAAGGTGCCCAGGAAAATGCCCAGGGTCCATTGCGTCACGCGATCCTGCACGAAGCTGACGATGATACGCGGCGAGAACTGCATGGAGGCCAGCGTCAGAGTCATGAGCATGATGGCGAAGACGATGGAGACTACCGTCATGATGGATGCGGCAATGCCCCCCAGGATGATCTGCGCCACCTGCGGGTCGGCGCGCGAGGGGAACAGCACGCCGGGCGTCCAGCCGCGCAGGGCGGGGAAGGATTCTTCCAATGCCGAGAGCACCGCGCCCGCACAACCCAGCGCCAGCGCGATCGACAGTGGGCGCACCAGGAACCCGCCACGCAGGTTGTACATGGCCCGGCGGAACAGTAATGGCAGGCGTAATGGCAAGCTCTCAGTATCGCATCAGTATCGCAACGGGGCCGGATGCGCTAAGATCAAGGCAATCCCTGCACGACTATGGACACCACCTACTCGAAAGCCGTGGCGCTGGCAGTGCCCGTCTTTCTCGCTCTCATCGCCCTGGAATTCACCGTGGACCGCGTCAAGCGGACCCGTTACTATCACCTGGCGGATGCCATCAACAGCCTCAGTTGCGGCGTGGTGAGCACGGGCGTGCGCGTGTTCTTCGGTTTCCTGGGCATCTTCTTCTACGAATGGGTGCTGCTGCACTGGGCCCCGTTTCACTTGCCGGCCAAGCACTGGGGCACCTGGGTCTTCGCCTTCGTCTTTTACGACCTGTGCTACTACTGGAACCACCGCTGGGGGCACACCGTAGGGGTGTTCTGGGCGTCGCACGTGGTGCATCACCAGAGTGAGGAGTTCAACCTCACCACCGCCCTGCGGCAGCCCGGCACCGGCGCCTTCCTGGGCTGGATTTTCTATCTGCCCATGGCCCTGTGCGGCATACCCGTGTTCGTCATGCTGATGGTCGGCGTCGTCCAGCTCTTTTACCAGTTCTGGCCGCACACGCAGCTCATCGGCCGGCTGGGTTTCCTGGACCGCTGGATCCAGACGCCCTCGAACCATCGCGTGCATCACGCGCAGAACGACATCTACCTCGATAAGAACTACGTGGGCGTGTTCCTGATCTGGGATCGCCTCTTCGGCAGCTTCCAGGAGGAGCTCGACGAGGAGCCGTGCATCTACGGCATCCGCGGGCAGTTGAACAGTTGGAATCCGGTGTGGGCCAACCTGCATTATTACGTAGCGATGGCGAAGGACTCGTGGCACGCGGCGTCTTGGTCCGACAAAGTGAAGGTTTGGTTCACCCCGCCCGGATGGCGTCCGGCGGATGTGGCGGCGCGTTTTCCCAAGCGCCCTTACGATCCGCTCGTGGATTTCGTGAAGTTCGATCCGCCTCGTAACGTGGCGCTCAGCGCCTACGGCCTGGTGCAGTTTGTGGCGCTCATCGCCGCCAACAGCCAGTTTCTGGCGCTGCTGCCCAAGCAAGCGGCCTCGCTGAACGTCGCGTATTTCCTGTTCATCCTGGGGTCGCTGGTGTGCCTGGGCGGCGTGCTGGAGAACCGGCGCGAGTTCCTGATCGCGGAAGCCGCGCGGCTCACGGCCACGGCGTTGGTGGTGCTAGTGAGCGGCGCATGGTTCGGCGGCGTGCGCGATCCGCGCGTGCTGATTCCGGTGGTGGCGTTTCAAGCGGTGTCGCTGGCGTGGCTGTGGCAAGCATCGCGTAAAAGCAGAAGTCAGGAGTCAGGATTCAGGAGTCAGAAGACAGAATTACCGGCCTCTAGCGGTTGAGCGGGGTGGCTTCTGACTTCTTCTGTCTCCTGTCTCCTGTCTCTCACGCATACCCCAACTTGCCCCGCCGCCCGACGTACGCCGCCATCAGGAGCGCCAGCGTCGCGAGCAGGTAGAACGGCGCCCCAAACCGCGCGGGCGCCATCCCCGTGAAGTCCAGTCCGGGCGTGTGGTTCATCGGACCCACATACCACCACAGCGTGTACAACGCCTCGAAGAGTTTGCTCGATCCGCTCCAGACACCCAGCGCCAGCGCGAACGTGGGCACGAACAGCGCTCCTGCCAGCCACGCGGAAAAGCCTGACCCATCGCCGCCGATCAGCAAGCGAATCCCCAACCCGCCGCCGGTCGAGATCGCCACCACCACCCCGGCAACCCACACCGCGGGCAGTTGCCGGTCGAGCGCGTGCGCGCACGAAAACACCAGCGGCTCGGTGCCATGGCGGGCCTCGCGCGCCCCCATCTGCGACCAGATCAGAACGGGCCAAAGCCAGGCAAAGCTCGCGACGGCCTGGCGCGCCTGGACGTCCGGCACTACCAGGCTGGCCACGAACAGGCCGGCGGCAACCAGGTACCACCACCAGCCACGCCCTTTCAGCATCAGGCGCAGTTCGGAGACAACCAGGCGCGGGAACTGGCTGCCGCGGGCCGCCTGCGCCAGCGGCGTCAATTGGACGGCGGCTGCGCTGGCAGCCGGTGCGCCATTCGTGGCGGTCCGATCTTCAACAGGCTCGGGCGCGGCCTTCTTGCGGCGCTTGCGGCGCCAACTTTCGCGCGCCGGATCGAATCGGTGGAAGAAGAGCGCGGACAGCCAGGCGATCCCGATAGCGATCGCGACCCATTGCAGGCGGGCCAGCAGCACTGGCGGAGTCCAGTCGACGCCGTTCCAGAGAAATGTCCTGGTGGCGTGGCTGGTGGGTCCGGCTTGCAACGTGAAGTTGCCGTTGTAAGACGGATCGATGAGTTTCAGCGCACCCACCATCTGGCGCATGAAAAAGCCGAGTCCCAGATAGTCGTTCACGCCCGCGACGCCGCTTGCTCCCACGTAGCTCGACCACGCAAAGAAATAGATCACGTTGCCCACGCCGCCGCGCAGAACAGGCAGCGTCTCAAACAACACGGCGATCGCCGCGGTCATGGCCATTGCCGGCAAAGCCACCCATATGAATGGCGCGAGCAGCTTGCCCGGTTCCAGGCCGCCTCTCTCCGCGCGCACCAGTTGTAGGATCACGGCCGCCACTGCCAGCACGGAAACCATGGCAGCCAGCACCGCGAAGTTGCTGAGCGCCTTGCCCAGCGTGTAGAGGCTCTTGCTCATGGGCGTGGTGGCCAACACCAGGCCCACACGCGTTTGTTGGTCGCGCTGAATGGTGTTCTTCACCATGTAGAAGCCGGCCATGCTGATGAAGGCCGTGCTGACCAGCGTCATCATGCTGCCGACCCAGGCGGAGTTGTAGACGCCGCGGTATTCATCTAACTGCAGCGAGATCGTCCCCGAATAAGTCAGAACGGCGAGGCCGGCGGCGAACGCCAACGTGAGCAGGAAACTGTATCGGCGGACGCGCTCCAGGAAATCGGCGCGGGCCAGATGATATAGCACGCGGCCGCGCATCATCCGGCCTTCGCCTCCGCGAGATGGGTCCGGTGAGTCGAGAGACAATGCAGGTACGCGTCCTCCAGCGTCGCCGCCACCGGCACGGCGCCCGCCGGCGCGGACTCCGCTAGCAGCCGCACGTGGACGCCATCCGCCCGGCGCACGGTGCCGCTGATCAGATAGCGCTGCTTGGCGGCGCTCAGCTCCGCGCTGGGAATGACCCACTCCCAAACCCTGCCCTCGGCCGCGCGGAGCAACTCTTCGGGCGGTGCATGAGCCACCAGTATGCCTCCCGAGATGAGGGCGATTTCCGTGGCGGTGGCTTCCACGTCGGACACGATGTGCGTCGAGAGGATCACGATGCGGTCGCCGGAAAGGTCCGAAAGCAGGTTGCGGAAGCGCACGCGCTCCTCGGGGTCCAGTCCCGCGGTAGGCTCATCTACAATGAGCAATTGCGGATCGTTCAACAGGGCCTGCGCGATGCCGATGCGTTGCCGCATGCCTCCCGAATAGCCGCCCAAGGGCCGCTTGCGCACGTCGGCCAGGTTGACCAGTTGCAGCAACTCGTCGATGCGGCGGCGAGTGATGGCTGCATCCAGTCCCTTCACCGCGGCGAAGTATTCCAGGAATTCCACCGCGTTCAGGTTGGGATACACGCCGAAGTCTTGCGGCAGATAGCCGAGCACGGCCCGCACCGCGTCAGGCTGGCGCTTGAGGTCGGCGCCGTTCCAGGTCACTGTGCCTTCGGTCGCGCGCGTGATTGTGGCGATGATATTCATCAGCGTGGTCTTGCCCGCGCCATTGGGCCCGAGCAGGCCCAGCACGCCCGGCCGCAGTTCCAGGCTGAAATTCCGCAGCGCCCAAACCTTGCTTTGGTAGAGCTTGCCGACTTTGTCGATGATTAGTTGCAAGGTGCCATTCCCATATCGCAGAAACGAGAAGCAGTTGGCCGGAGTTCCTTCGAATGTAGAATCGGTTACGCTGCGCCGGCCGCGGCGCGCAGTTGTTCCCGGAATAACTCCGCATTGATCGAACCTCCGCCAAATGGAAAAGTAGCGGCCACCTGGAACACGACGTCGTCCAGGTCCGTGCCATGCTCCCATTCCTTCAGTGCGCCATGCACCTGCAGTATTTGCATGGAGGCAGCGCGTACCCAAACCGCCGCAACGTTGGTGCCGGGCAGTTCGGCCTCGATGCAACGGATGTCAATCCCGATGGCGCCTGCCGCCGTCGGAGGATGCTGCGCCTGAATCTTCTGCGTGAAGTCCCAGTAGCGCCGGAGGTCCGCCGGGTTCACCGGCTCCGGGGCGTTCCAGGCCGTCCGCAAATCAGAGTCATTCATAACTTCATCATAATAACCATATGGACCTGGTTGAACGAGTCACCACCGCCGCAGAGACGGCACTGGCCGATCACCAGTACGCCAGCTTCATCGATGTTCTGACCGGCATGGGCCTGTTGCACAACGTGCAGATGTGGCATAACGGGCGCGTTCAATACCTGGATGAAATGGTGCAGGGCAGCCCGGAGAAGCTGCTGAAGGTGATCGAAATGTTTCAGAAATGGGCGGCCGAACGCAGCCTCCGGCGCGAGGACCTGCCGCCGCATGCTTCCTTCATCCGCACGCCGCCGAAATACCACACCGCCAGCCAATTCCCGGTGCTGGAACAGGCTTTTCGCCTGCATTTTGTCTCGCCGCAACTGGCGGAGAAGAAGCTGGAGAAGCTTCGCGAAAAGGTCAACGCGGCGGCGCCGCCCACCGTGTTCTCCATCGTGAAGGCATCGAAGTGTTCGCAGTGCAATCGGGAACTGTGGAAGGGAGAGCTGCTGACCATGCAGGGCAACCAGCCCCTGTGCATGGAATGCGCGGACCTCGACCACCTCGTGTTCTTAGGGAGCGGCGATGCGGCGCTGACTCGCCGCGCCACTAAGCACAGCAGCCTGTGGGCGGTGGTGGTGCGGTTCAGCCGGTCGCGCGGGCGCTACGAGCGTCAGGGCGTGCTGGTGCAGCCGGAAGCGCTCGAAAAGGCCGAGGAGGAATGCCTGGCCGATGCCGATCTGCGCGCCGCCCGCCAGGCGCGGGATGCGGAGAGGCGCCAGTTCGAAGATGTCGAACTTGCCGCGCTGATGGCGGAGAAGATTCGCGCTCTGTACCCTGGCTGCCCGCCTGAGGAGGCCATCGGCCTTGCCGCGCACACCGCCGCGCGCGGCAGCGGACGCGTGGGCCGTTCGGCTGCCGGCCGCGCGCTCGACGACCAAGCCCTGGCACTGGCTGTCGCCGCGTGGGTGCGGCACCGTCATACACGCTACGACGAGCTGCTCATGGGCGGCCAAGAGCGCGCGGCTGCACGCAGCCAGGTTCGGGAAGAAATGGACAAGGTGCTGGATCGTTGGGGTATGCTGTAAAGAGAGGAGGAACCATGCCGAAGCGTCAACCGATCGTCGTTAGCGGGAAATTCCCGAGTGACGACGCCGTGGCAGCCCTTTTGGGCATCTCGGCCCGCCGACAGAAAGAGCTGGATCGTATGATGGAAGAGTATTTTCGGCAGAAGCGCATGCGGCTGAGCAAGACGAGCGCGCCGCGAAATGGGCGAAATGATCGTAGACGACCCCGCGCCCGGTGAACCGCAGCCAACTTCGGTTTTTCTCAACTTCCCGTACGACCTGCAGTTTGCACCGCTGTATCTTGCCTACATCTCGGGAGTTTGCTCGTTCGGACTGACTCCCCGAGTTGCGCTTGAAACTGCCCGGGGGAGAACGACGCTTGGATCGAATAATCGAACTGATCCTCAGTTGCCAGTATTCGTTTCACGATCTTTCGCGCGTGGAACTAGACCTTCGCCGTCCGCAGACGCCCCGTATGAATATGCCTTTTGAACTAGGACTCACCGTCATGGCTTCGTATAGGAACCCGAAGCAGCATACCTGGTGCATTTTCGAGAAGAATTACCGCCGCGTTCTAAAGTCTTTAGGCGACCTCGCCGGCTCGGACGTGTATAGCCACGGTGGAGGGCCCAGAGGCGTCCTTAGGGAAATCGCGAATGCGCTCGTCGCTGAACATCGCCAGCCTGAAATGAGACAACTGCTGGCCGTCTACCACGACGTCAAGACGGTCCTGCCAGACATCCTCAAGAAGCGCGGCGCGAAGTCCTGCTATGAAGCAACGGTGTTTCGGGACTTGGTATACTCCGCGCAGAAGGCGGCCAAGAGCGGTCTTGACACTGCCTAAAACGCCAAGCCGCCTACGCCTGCTTCGCCGCCAGATCGCCGATGACCGGCAACACGATCTTCTTCCCCTGATAGGTCTGAATGAGCATGTAGATCCACAGAATGAAGAAGGCCAGGTCGATCAGGCTAATCAAATACCAAACGACCAAGGGAAGAACGGTCCTGAGCGCAACCCAGACGATGATCACGGCCACATGCAGGAAGATTGACTGGAAAGCGTGAAAGCGAATCAGCTTGTTCTTGTTGTAGGGCTCCAGAACCAGGAAAATAATCCCCGTTACGAGTCCCAACAAGTAACAAAGAGCCGCCGCGGTATTCTCCGGTAATCCGGGAGCCGACACCGCCGGCAGATTGACGGCCGGGGATGCGGCCGGGGGCGTGGCGGGATCCACCGCCGTCCCGCACTTCGCGCAATAGCGCCCTTCGACTGCGGCGCCACAACTCGGACAGAAAGCCATAGTTCCTCCGTTCTCAATTTGCGATCAGGCGGCTCGTCCAACGCGCGGGGCGGCGACGGAGAACACCAAGCCTCCCAGGGCCGCTCCCAGGATGATCGCCAAATTTCCCGCGCCCATCAGCGCGACTACCAGTCCGGCAAGTCCACCCATCGCCATGCCGACCAGCGCCACCATGAGTCTTTTTAACATATTGCTATGCTCATAGTAGCGGTGAATACGGGAATTGTCATCTTTGCGCATGGGTCGAGCGTTCAATCCGCCAACCAAGCCGTCCGAGTCGTGGCGGAAGCGGCCGCAACCGCTGGAGCGTTTGAGCACGTGGAGACCGCTTTCCTGGAAGCCCGGCCCAACCTGGCCGAGGCTGTGGCGCGCCTGGCCGATTCAGGCGTGAGACGAATCCTGGTGGTGCCCTACTTCTTGACGTTGGGGATTCATCTGCAGCGCGACCTGCCGGCCATCGTGGAACAACTGTCCCATGCCAACAAAAATGTGGAAATCCGCGTCACACCGCCGCTGGACGGGCATCCGGCCCTGGTGCAAGTCCTGCTCGACCGCGCCCAAGCTGCGCTAGCCGAATGGAAATAACTGGTTTAGCTCTGCTGTCCAATTTACTTGACAATAACACACTAAAGTTTGATAATGAGAGTGTACTAATAAGCCGTAGGAGGCTTTCAGAAACATGGGAAAGATCATAGGCATCGACTTGGGAACCACCAACTCCGTGGTTGCCGTGATGGAAGGCGGCCAGCCGACCGTGATTGCCAACCAGGAAGGCAACCGCACCACACCGTCGGTAGT
>CABEEC010001056.1_pt1 | contig 13633 bp, 13 predicted proteins | sample 3423191 | NCBI WGS metagenome assembly CABEEC01 (sample SAMEA5534333, study PRJEB31848) | metagenome | biome: tundra; feature: field; material: soil | place: USA | collected 2013-05 | depth 0.15 m | reverse complement strand
GGCGCCATGGCGATGCTGACATCGTCGGCATCCTCCATGGTGTGCGCGAACATGCGCGTGCCGGGCGGCATGTCGCTGCCGGTCTTCAGCAGGGCGGGCGGGATCGAGATCCACAGCGGCGCATCCGGCATCTCCAGCGCGCGGCGCCGCGCGGCGGTGGCCTCCAGATCGATGGCGGCCGAATCGTCGGGGCCGACTGCCAGGCCCATCAGATTCGGCCGCAAGGGGAAGAACGAGATCTTGCGCTCGGGCGTGCTTCCGCTCATGCGGCAGAGGGCGTCGCGGCAGGCGCCGCCTTGCTCGCGCGCGTAGCCTTGCAGGCTGTTCCAATCGAAGCGCCCCTCGACCACCAGGTATTTGGCGCGCGGCGTGAAGCAGGCCAGCACGGCATCCAGGTCGCGCGTGTAGTCGAACTCGGTCTTCATCACGAAGACCTTGTACTCGGGTTCCTCGGCCACACTGGAACCCGCCAGCATTTCGAGCACTCCGCCCTTGCGCAGGGCGGCGAAATCGATGTAGAAGACCACGGCATCCTGCGTGGGGAGGCGTTGCAGCCAGTCGGCGGTGGTCCGCAGCGAATGGTAGCGGAAGCGCGCCACGCCCCAAACCGCCAGTGCGCAAACCGACGCGATCAGGATGATGAGCAGCGCGGCCCGTTTTTTGTAGTTCACGAAGGCAGTATCACACAGCCGCGCCGGTTTCGGCGAGCCGGGCTTCCTTCCACAGGTCGAGATAGGGGCGAAGCTGGCGCATCATGGCGCGGAAATCTTCCAGCTTGAGCGATTGCGCGCCGTCGCTGACGGCCTTTTCCGGATTGGGATGCACTTCCACAATCAGCCCGTCCGCTCCAATGGCGACTCCGGCGCGCGCCAGGGCCGGCACCAGGCTGCGCTTGCCGGTGGCGTGGCTGGGGTCCAGGATCACAGGCAGGTGCGTCAACTCGTTCAGCACGGGGATGGACGAGATGTCGCAGGTGTTGCGGGTGGCGGTCTCGAAAGTGCGGATGCCGCGCTCGCACAACAGCACATGCGGATTGCCGTGGGCCACCACGTACTCGGCGGACATCAGCAGCTCTTTGATGGTGGAGCTCATGCCGCGCTTCAGCAGCACGGGGCGTCCGCAGCCGCCCAGCGATTTCAGCAGCGCGAAGTTCTGCATGTTGCGCGCACCCACTTGCATTACGTCGGTGTACTCGGCCACCATGCCCACGTCGCTGTCGCTCATCACCTCGGTGACGATGGCCAGCCCGGTGGCCTGCCTGGCCTTGCGCAGCAGCTTGAGGCCTTCCAGTTCCATGCCCTGGAAATCGTAGGGCGAGGTGCGCGGCTTGAAGGCGCCGCCGCGCAACATGCGGGCGCCGGCGGCGGCCACGCCTTCGGCGGTCTCCATGATCTGCCGCTCGGATTCCACCGAGCAGGGCCCGGCTATGACGATGAACTCGTCGCCGCCGATCTCCAGACCGTTGACGCGCAGGACGGTGTGCTCCGGCTTGAACTCGCGGCTGACGAACTTGTAGGGTGCCGAAATGCGCACCGCGCGTTCGACTCCGGGAGTGGCTTCGAGCGATTCAAGGCAGGCGGTCACGTCGCCCATGCCCACCACGCCGATCACCACGCGCTCCTCCCCAACGATCGAGTGGACTTTGTATCCGAACTCTTCAATTCGCTCGCAAACGTGCTTGATTTCTTCGCGCGTGGCATGCGGCCGCATCGAGATGATCATGGCTGTTGGCTCCCCATCTGCAAAAAAGCTGCAAAATAAAAAACCCACTCCGGCGAGTGGGTTGGTTTCGAGAAAACCGGATATGCCTCAATCCAACGCCACTCTACCGATTCCGGCTAAACCAGAATCGGAAACTAAACGAGCTGGCGGGAAAAGACATCGTAAAAGGCAAGTATAGGGCAATTGATGAAGAGATCGCAAGCTGCTGCACGAACTCAAGAGAACTCAGGCCGGTTTCGATTTGAGCGTCTGCCGGGCCTCTTCGTCACGCCGAAGCTCTTCAACAAGGCGGCGCGCCAAGGCTTCCATCTCCCACTGGCCGAACCCAGTATATGCAGCATGTGCCGGCGCCGGCGGCGATGCGACTTGGTCTTTCCGTTCCAGGGATTTCCATGCGGCCCCGAGCAGTAAGACGCCGACCGCTGCGCCAACCCAAAGGACAAGACTCATCTTGGCGTTTAGATCGGAGATCTGCCTTTGCATGTCCACCTGGGTCTTCGTGTTCTCGCTTACCTGTGCTTGCAGAGCTGATACCTGTATCTGTAGAGCCGATAGGGTTGCCTCTATCTTCGCGAGCCGCTCGTTGGCAGACGCGTCGGAGGGCCGCGCCGCAGACAATTGACCGGCTGCGCCTGGCCGAGACGCCAGCAGCCAACCGGCGATGATGAAAACGAGCAATGCCGTCCGCATCTGACCCCAGTCTAGCATGCCAGGATCACGACTACTCGGCTACGGGCTCCGCGCGCGCCTGCGGCTCAGCCGGCCGGCCCGGCCGTGGCCCCTCCCCAACCCGTCGCAGATCGTCGGCCAGAATCACCGCTTCGGCCAGGTCGCGCATGGGACGCCGCAGGCGCCGGCTTTCATTGCGCAAGCGCAGGTAAGCTTCTTCTTCGGTGAGGTTGTACTTCTGTTGCAGGATACCCTTGGCCCGCTCCACCAGCTTGCGCGCCTCCAGCGTCCGCTTCATCTCCAGCGTTTCCGACATCAGGCGCGCGTTCTCGATGGCGATGGCGGCCTGACCGGCCACGGCCTTCACGAAGCCGATCTCTTCTTCGGAAAAATGGCGCTGCTCCCGCGTATAGATATTGATCGTGCCGATCACCTTGTCGCGCGTGAACAGGGGCACGGACAGCAGCGATGCCAGACCGGTCTTGCGCGCCAGTTCCGGGTAGCGGAACTGTTTCTCGGCGAGCACGTTGGGCACCGTGATGGGGCGGCCCTCGCGCACCACGCGGCCAATCAGCGAGTCCTCGATCTTCAGCGGCATCTTGTGCAGATAGTCGGGCGAAGAACAGCGCGCCGCCGAAATCACCAACTCGCGGCGGTCTTCGTCGATCAGCATGATGGAACAGACGGGCGAATCCAGGGTCTCCGCGACCATCTCCGAAATGGCTTGCAGGATGCGGTCCAGATAGTTTTCGGCGGAGATGGTCTGGGCCACCGCCGCCAACGTTTCCATGCGCTTCGCCGCGGTTTCCGAGCGCTTTTCCAGGCGCGACTTGGCGATGGCGCCGCCCATCTGCTCGCCAATGAAGCTGACCAGTGCGACTTCTTCCGGCGCATGCGCGTGCGGCTCGCGGTGGTGCACGTTGATGACGCCGATCAGGTCGCCGCCGCTCACCAGCGGCACGGAAAGGAAGGCGTCGAAAGTATCCTCCGGCAGCGTTTGGAAGGTCTTGAAGCGGGCGTCCGCGGAAGCCTTGTTCGACAGCGCCACCACGGATTTGTGTTGCGCCACCCAACCCGTGATGCCTTCGCCCATTTTGAGGCGAATGTTGCCGATCTCGGACGCGTGCGGGAGTTGCGAGGCCTGCAGCACCACTTCGTTGGTGGCATGGTCGACCAGGTAGACCAGGCAGGCGTCGCAACGCGTGGTTTCGAGCGTAAGCGAGAGCAGTTCTTGCAGCATTTTCTCCAGGCTCAGGTCGGAGCTGACAATGCTGCTGATATGGTGTAGGAGCGCAACTTGGGATGCACCCTCGGGAACGGCTGGCGTGGCGGTTCGCATATATCCAGTTTAAAGAGTGGGAGGTCCGTTGGTCCAATCCAAAATTCTTATGGAGGGCATGGTGCCTCCTTGACCGCTTGCCTGAAAGTGGTCGGAGGCAGCCACCAGCCAGACCGTTTTCATTATTACCACTATGATGAAGTGATGAAGAAGAAACCCGGCGGATTCTCGCCCGTGATCGCCGTGGACCGTAAAGCCGCGAAGCCTCTACACCGGCAGATCTACGACGCCTACCGCGCCACCATCATCGGGCGCAACTTGCAGCCTGGCCAGCAAATTCCGTCCACCCGAATCCTGGCGTCGGAACTGGGCATCTCCCGAACTCCGGTCCTCACGGCCTACGACCAGCTCTTGGCCGAGGGCTACTTCGAGAGCCGCGTGGGCGCTGGAACGTTCGTGTCCAGTTCATTGCCGGAACAGTGGATGTCGTGCGAGTGCCGCGGCGGCGGGACAGACGACGCTGACAGGAAGGCAGGCGAAACCGCCTGCCCCACCACGGTCTCGCGCCGTTGCGCACTTCTCCTCGGCCGCCAAAGTGCGCCATGGGCGTATGGTTCGGGCGCGTTCAGCGTGGGCCAGTTGGCGTTTGACCGCTTTCCATTCCAGGTATGGTCGAATCTGGTCGCGCGTCATACGCGAAAGGTGCGCGCCAGCTCGCTCAACTACGGCGACCCGATGGGTTCCAAAGACTTTCGCGAAACGATCGCCACTTATTTGAGAACCGCCCGCGCGGTCGACTGTGAAGCGCGGCAGATCATGGTGCTCAGCGGCTCCCAACAGGCGCTGGATCTTTCCGCCCGCGTGCTGCTGGATCCGGGGAGCCCCGTGTGGATCGAAGAACCCGGATACGAGTTGATGCGGTATGCCCTCACGCTGGCCGGCTGCCGGCTCATACCTGTTCCGGTCGACGCGGAAGGAATGGATGTAGCCGCCGGGATCAAACTATGCCGCAAGGCGCGCGCGGCGTACGTCACGCCCTCTCATCAATATCCCTTGGGCGTAACCATGAGCCCCTCGCGCCGCCTCCAATTGCTCGATTGGGCGCACCATTCGGGTTCCTGGATCGTGGAGGACGACTACGATAGTGAATACCGCTATGAAAGCATGCCTATCGCATCCCTGCAGGGACTCGATCGTGGCGGGCGCGTGATTTACATCGGCACGTTCAGCAAGACTCTCTTCCCATCGCTGCGCCTGGGATACATGGTCATTCCGCCCGATCTCGTCGAGCGTTTCGCAGCGGCCCGGCGGGCGATGGATCTTTGCCCGCCGCATTTATATCAAGCGGTACTCGCGGATTTCATCGATCAAGGACATTTCGCACGGCACATCCGCAAGACGCGGCTGCTCTATAGCGAGCGAAGGAGCGCCCTGGCCGGCGCCATTCGAAGCGAGTTCGGCTCCCGGCTGGAGATTCTCGGCGGAGAAGCCGGCATGCATCTGGCCGTCACACTGCCACCGGGAATGCCGGATCGGGAGATTTCGGCGCGCGCCGCCGCGGACAACCTGTGGCTGTGGCCGCTGTCTCCTTTATATCTGGGCAAGGCTGCCCGGCAGGGGTTCATTCTGGGCTTTGGAAGTACGACGGCGGCGGAAATGCCACAAGCTGTTCGCCGGCTGAGGGACGTGCTGGCGTGCGAAGCGAAGTGGTCATAGGCGAATCGTGGCAAGTGGTTATTGTCCTTCGGCGCGCGCTTGTCTAACATTGGTTGAAGTGCCCCTCGATGGAATCGCTAAACAAGGCCGGTTCTTGCTCGCGCTTCCCATGTTGGTCTACCCGGTTCTGCATTTCGTTTATAGCGGATTTGTGGCCAGCATCATACCTCCATGGATTCCGTGGCACATGTTCTGGACATATTTCACCGCCATTACGATCATGGCTGCCGGTGTGGCGATCATCCTGCGGAAGCACGCACAACTGGCCGCGACTTTACTGGGCATAGAGATTCTCCTGTTCTGCGCCCTGATTCACGTCTTCCTGATCTTTCACAAGCCAGGCGATGCGTGGGCGGAACGTGCCATGTTTGGCGATCTCCCCAGCCGGTTGATCAATGCCCCTAAGGATCTGGGCTTGAGTGGCGCAGCGTTCATCTTTGCCGGGACCCAATCGGAGCGATGGCGGACGTCCGGCAGGGACCACATTCTGACGCTCGGACGCCTCATCTTTGCATTCTGCATCGCCGCGTTCGGCGTGCTGCACTTCGTCTATCCTGCCTTTGCCCCCGGCATCCCGCCGATGTCCCCGAAAATTTCCTTCCCAATTCCCGGGCATTTGTTTTGGGTGTACCTCACGGGCGCCGCTTTTTTGGCTTTGGCCGTGTGCATCGCAACCAATTGGAGAGCCCGCGAGGCAGCGCTGCTGTTGGGATTGATGATTGTATTATTCGACCTGCTGACCTGGGTCCCGGTGTTCATCGCCCAACCCATGCAACTGACTGGAAGCTGGTTGAAAGATATCGGCATCGCCGGTGGCGCTTTCATCCTGGCGGATGGCGACTAACCCCTCAATGCGTGCGATTGCGCCCTCCGGCCGATTCTTCTTTGCTGTCTCGATGGTGGCTTTCGGCATCCAGCACGTCGTTTATACGGGCTTCATCGTGGGACTCGAGTTCGTGCCTGAGTGGATTCCAGCCCACACGTTTTGGGCATATTTTACGGCTGCCGCACTCGTCTACGCGGGCGTGAGCATTGCCATCGAAAAGAAAGCGCGCCCGGCTGCCATTCTATTGGGCCTCGCGTTCTTCCTATGCGTGCTGGTTCGCCGCGCGCCCAGTATCGTGGCGATCCTGCACGATGTGGGCGAGCGGACCAGTGCATTTGAGACTCTCGCGATGTGCGGTGGGTCTCTGGTGCTGGCGGCCGCCTTGCCGCTGGAGCATGCGAGCCTTGCAGGATGGAACGCCGCCGCGGACAAACTCGCTCCGCCGGGTCGCTTTTTCATTGCCATCTCCATGGCAATCTTTGGCATCGACCATTTTCTGGTGCCCGGGTTCATTGCCGGACTGATCCCGGCCTGGATTCCGTGGCATTGGTTCTGGGTATACTTTACCGCCGCCGGCTTTATCGCCGCCGCGGTATCGATCGCCATCGCGAAGCACATGCGCCTGGCGGGGACCCTTCTGGGGATCATGTTCTTTCTTTGGGTAGTGCTGCTGCATGCGCCCAGGGTGGCCGCCGATCCGCATAATGGGGACGAGTGGAATAGCGCATTTGTCGCTCTGACCATGAGCGGATGCGCGTTGACTGTCGCCGGCGGCCCGCGCAGCCGCTTGAACCAAGCCGCTCCGACGCGATCTCCGGGCCACAAGTTACGCAAATGACATGCAGGTGAGTCACACATGGTAACCCTTTCGACACGTATGCTAACCGCTACGATCATCGGCTCAGCATGGCCTCACGCGATGGCACAAACCCTTTCAGGTGGAATCGTCGCCGGAGTAAGTGCGACCAGCGGTTTCCCAAACCAAACAATCGTCAACTCGATGCCGGCAACAGTGTATACCGAATATTCTTCTCACGCAGGTGATTACCTTGTGGGCGTCATGGTGGAGGTCCGGCTGCCTTGGAATCTCTCTGTCGAAGCCGACGGCGTCTATCGTCCGTTGAACTTCAAAGCCGTGACATCGAGCGTTCAACCGAGTAACAGCCTCGGCAATACTGTTCTTAGTTGGGATTTCCCCGTTCTTGTGAAGCTCCGGTTTCCGAATGCCGCGTTTTCGCCACTTCGCGTCACGCCGCTGTTGGAAATCGAAACGATACTGCAGTTTCGAATCACGGAGCTACGGCTGGGGTAGGTGTAGAAATCCGAGCCCGTAGACTGCGGCTCGCGCCAACCCTCCGCTATACGAGGTGGGCGTCGGATAATCCGGCTAGCGCCTTCATCCCGAGATCGAAACAAAACCAAGTCGAGTTCTTGGTAGGGTTCTCCTTTTAAGCGGCGAACGCTCTGCGTCGGGTTCTCCTCAGAACGCCTAACTGCGTCAGCGTCCCCACGCGCATTCGAAGAATCATCACTTGATTCACTTGATACTGTTCAGCCGTTTCCCGTATTGCGGGCATACTTCTTGAATGCAACCGTTTGAATAATGATGCCGAGCGCGGTGCTATGATCCCCTCTTATGGTCAAAATCCGTTTTGCCGCAATATTATGCCTTGCCGGGCTGGGATGCCTGATTGCCACCTCCGCATCGGGACCCAAGAAGCTCTCGTCGTTTGATCCGCAGGTAAACGCGCTGCTCGAGAAGATGACGCTCGACGAGAAGGTCGGGCAGATGACGCAGCCCGACCAAACCTTTCTCAAATCCGATGCGGATATCGCGAAATACTATCTGGGATCGGTGTTGAGCGGGGGCGATTCGGACCCCAAGGAAGGCAACAGCCTGGAGGCCTGGACCAACCTGATCGACCGCTATCAGAAGCGCGCGCTGGAGACGCGGCTGTCCATACCGCTGCTTTACGGCGTAGACGCCGTGCACGGGCACAACAACGTTCTGGGCGCGGTGGTGTTTCCGCATAACATCGGGCTGGGCTCGACGCGCAATCCGGCACTGATCGAGAAGATCGAGCGAATTACGGCGGTCGAAGTGCGCGCCACAGGCATCAACTGGGGTTTCGCGCCATGCGTCACGGTGCCGCGCGACATTCGCTGGGGCCGCACCTATGAAGGTTACGCCGAAGAACCGGACGGGGTTAAGGAGTTGGGAGCGGCCGCCGTGCGCGGTTTGCAGGGCGACGACCTGGCCGACCCTTTGAGGGTGCTGGGTTGCGCCAAGCACTACGCGGGCGACGGCGGCACCGCTTATGGCAGCAGCACCATTGGTCCCCATCTGCTGGATCAGGGCGATACGCGCCTGGACGAAAAGACCCTGCGCGAGATCCACCTGCAGGGCTACATCACTACGATACGCGCGGGCGTCGGTTCCATCATGCCGTCCTACAGCAGTTGGAATGGCTTGAAATGTTCAGGCAGTAAGCGGCTGCTTACGGAGATTCTGAAAGACGAGTTGGGCTTCGAAGGCTTCTTGATTTCGGACTACGGCGCCATCGACGCACTGTCCGGCGATTACAAGCACAAGATTGCCATGTCGATCAACGCCGGCATGGATATGGTGATGGTGCCGGAGCGCTATCGGGAGTTCATCGCCAGGCTGAAGGAAGCGGCGCAGGATGGCACGGTGCCCATGGCGCGCATCGACGACGCCGTGCGGCGCATCCTGCGGGTAAAGATCGCCATGGGCCTGATGGACAAGAATCATTCGCAGCTTGCCGACCGCAAGCTGTGGAAGCAGTTCGGGTCGGCGGAGCACCGCGCGGTGGCGCGCGATGCGGTGCGGCAGTCGCTGGTGCTATTGAAGAACGAGCACGGGGCGTTGCCGCTGGCGAAGTCGGCGAAGCGCATCCACGTTGGCGGGAAGAGCGCGGATGACCTGGGCAATCAGTGCGGCGGATGGACCATTACGTGGCAGGGCAGCAGCGGTAATGTGACGCCCGGCGGTACGACCATTCTGCAGGCGATCAAGAAGGCCGTTACGAAGGAAACCAAAGTGACTTTCGCCGTGGATGGCAAAGGGGCGGAAGGCGCTGACGTCGGAGTGCTGGTGATTGGCGAGACGCCTTATGCCGAGACAAACGGGGATCGCCGTGACTTGAGCCTGGCGCCGGAAGATGTGGCCGCCGTCGAAAACATGAAGGCGGCCGGGATTCCGGTCGTGGTGATTTTGCTCTCTGGCCGGCCAATGATCGTCGACAAGGCGATCGACAAGGCGGATGCGTTCGTCGCGGCGTGGCTGCCCGGCACGGAGGGCGATGGCGTGGCCGACGTCTTATTCGGCGATTACAAACCGTCGGGGAAGCTGAGCTTTTCGTGGCCGCGCTCGATGGCGCAGGTTGGCGTGCACCGCGGCGACGCTAGTTACGACCCGCTGTTCCAGTATGGTTACGGGTTGAGTTACTAAGTGTCTCTACATTTTGACAAGGCTGTAGGTCCTGGTGGCACAGGCTTTAGTCTGTGAGGCCGCCTTTCAGGCGGCTCCTTCGCCGCGCGCGCTCCAATCCCGTATGGTGCGAATCTCCGCCGCCGGGATGTGCAGGAATTCCAGAAACTCCTGATGCTCCTCCGGCGCCGCCTTCTCGAACTCCGCATGCCAGCGGTGCATATCCGCCTCGGTCAGCCCCGAGGCTTTCATGATGGAAACCCACTTCTCTTTTGTGATCATCTTCTTTCTCCCAATCGAATCGTTTTTGAGCAGCTTCAGAATGGCGCGCTGGTGAGCGCGCCGTGTTTCGATCTCGCCATCGAGCGCCACGAGGCGCCGTTTCAGGACCGCGGCCGCGTCGCTCTCGCCGCGGTCCATCTGGATGAAAACCGCGCGGATGTCATCCAGGGTCAGGCCGGCGTGGCGATAGGCGCAGATCTGCTGTAAGCGCTGCAGATCCCGCTCGCCGTAAGAACGGTAGTTGCCGGCGCTCCGGGCGGGCGGTTTCAGCAGCCCGATGGATTCGTAATACAGCAGCGTGCCGCGGCTCAGACCGCAGCGCGCGGCGAGTTTGGAAACGGTCCACATGGTCCAGATCTCAGTGTCAACCCTACAGCTATAGACAGGTCAAGAAGAAAAAACGGCGGTAAAGCCGTGGCCGTCACGTTTCTGAAGGCGCCGCCCGGTGCGGGCGTGATGGCGAACGCGCCGCTGCTGCCGCGTCCGACCTGCATGGCGCTGCCCGCCGCGCTGGCGCAGGGTGTGGTCGCCAGTTCGGGCTGCATCGGCAACCGGGTCTACACGGAACTGGGCGAAGACGAATTGTACGCCGTGGTTCCGAGGCGCGATTTGGAGAGCGTGGCCAGACGTCTAGCGACTGCCAAGCGCTAGCGTAGTGCAAGCCAGGCGGCGACTGCGGCGAACTTCTGATCCTGCCGCCAGGGCGGGCCGATGCCCTTTCCCATGGCCGCCACGTGCCGCTCGATCCGCTCGGCTGGAAGGTGCAGATCGGCGGCAGCCTGCTGGAACAGCTCGCGCTCCTTGATGGTGGTGAGCGGCAATCCGCACCCCCGGCTGGCGGCGCGCAGGGCGTCGCGAAACAACTCGCCTTCGGCGGTGTGGATCAGCGCGTGCGAAGCCAGGATGCTTTCGAGTTCGGGCAAAGGCCTGCCCGACGCTAACAGCAGACCGCAACCGGCCACTCCATGATTGAGTTGCCGCAGATCTTCGACGATGCCGCGCAACGCGGTTGCGGCCAGCGCCGCAGCGTGCGCCGCACAGTTCGCCACGATTTGCTCGGCTTCGCGGATGTCCAGTCCCACAGCGGCGTGGTACGGCTGCGATGGGCCCGCAGTTCCGCGATCCACCATCTCGATGCGCCGGCGCATGATCACCGCGGGCGCATCCGGGGGCCCGGCGCTGGCTTGAACTAGAGCTACCGCGGCCGCCCACCCTGAATGCGCGCGGAAGCCGATGGCAGCGGGTGACGGCATGGCTATCCGAAAACGATCTGCGCAATCACCAGTTGCGGCAAGGCTTGATTCCAGCTATCCGGAATATCGTCGAAGGCCAGGCGGAAATTCTTGATCTCGCCGGGCGCCAAGCCGCCGATCTTCCGGCTCACGATGGGCACCCGCATGCGCAGCACCAACTGGCCATAAGGATCGTAGAACACGCAGTTGATCTCCACGACGCGCAGGGTGCGGCTGCCGTTGTTGCCGATCTTGCCCGTGATCTCGACCACCGCCTGCTTCATGTAGCTTTCGTGCTTTTGCATGTCGACGTCCATCAACCGCAGGCTGCGCACGTAGGCCTTCGCTTCCGCCGTCAGAGGCGCGAGGGGCGGCGGCGGGCGATTCGACGCCCGGTCGAGGTATAGGAAGAAGCCCGCGCCCAGGATCACCACGAGCGCCACCACCAGCACCGCTACGGGAATGCTCTTTTGCTCTGTTGCTGTTTTGACTGCCACCGAGACGATATTACCACCCAGACGCGGCCACGCGTCCGGCTGTGAGTGGGGCAGGCTCCTCCTTGCCTAGCCTCCTCGCCCTGGCCTGGAGCGTCGAGGCCTAGCCTGAGCGGCGCGCCGCTGGTTGGGCTATAACAAGGGTTTTTCAACGGAGGGGCTCATGGCCGGTGCTCCCGCACCTTTACCGAGCATACCGAGCGGCGCATACCTCGTCACGCTGGCGGAAGGTCATGCGTCAGCCCGTGGCTTTCAGTTTGACCAACCGGGTCGTGCTGAGTTACGGGGAATGGCGGACGTGGCAATCGCAACCGCACGTTCAGCCGGTATCTACACTGTAGAAGACGTCCTCCGCGATGTCGCGCCGAACACGATCCGGCTCACAGATGCGATCATCGATTTTGCCGACGGGATCATGCTGAGAGTTCAATCTGTAAGGCAGGGGCTCGCCAAGATATGTCCATTATTCCCTTTCTGCTGACCATGGGTTTCAAAGATGGATGAGAAGGACAAGAAGGCGTTTGACTTTGCCGCCGATCTCACCAAACAACCGATTACATTAGCCACGGGAACGATAGCGCTTACGATCACGTTCTCGAAGGATTTCCTTCAAAAGACACCGGCCAGCGCCAGGCTCTGGGCCTTATGGGCGTGGGGCGTGCTACTCGCATCGGTCGTTTTTGGTATTTGGACGATGATGGCTTTAACCGGCAGTTTGGGGCGCGTTTCAAGCGGTGTCCCGAGCGTGTATGGGTTAAACGTGAAACTGCCCTCGGCGGTGCAGATTGTTGCGTTCATAATTGGACTTTTGCTGACCGTTGTTTTTGCGGGCAAGAGCATCTGAACGGGTGACACGGTCCCAAATGGTACGCCGAGCGGGGCGGCGAATCTAACGTTTAGACCTTGCGCCAATCGGCGAGGGCCTTTCCGAATATTCGAAAAGGGCATTCATGTTGTCGAGAACACAGGTTGCGCAGCGGACAGGCCGGGAGGCCTGTCCCACAACGCCGGGTGCTACACTCCGGGCATGGCTCAGTACCGCATTGACCGCGGCGCTCCGAAACATGGAGGCCGCGGCGCGCGCATCACCATCATTGTGCTCGCTATTGTCATTTTGCTGGGAGCGCGCTCGCTGGCTTCCTTCTCCATCGAATATCAATGGTGGAAAGAGTTGGGCCAGATCGACACCTGGCTCGCCATGTTGGCCTACGGATTTGCGCCGCTGCTGGCCGCCACTCTCATCGCCTTCGGCGTCCTGTGGGTGGCACACGCGCGCGCGCTGAAGTTTGCCGGCACGAGACTCTCCGAGCATCCCGTCTACGCCTGGATCTCAGGCGCCGGCCTGCTGTTTGCCGGGTATCTCATCGCGGCCGGCTCTATCGAGACTTGGACCGTGGTCCGCTATATCGGCGCGCGCGGCATTCCGGCCGAGGCCAATGCGTGGCACGATTCCGTTTTCGATCTGCCGCTCAAGTTCTATCTGTTCGATCTGCCGTTCTACTCCGACCTGCGCGGCTATTTACTGGCGCTGGTCATTGTCAGCGTGCTGGTCTACTGGATCGCGGCGCGTGGCTGGCAACTCCGGCAGAGACTGCCGGAAATGCGCGATTTGCGGCAAATCGACCCGTCGCTCTTCCGGTTGGAAGGCGGGCTCGAAAGCCGCTTCCTACGCGGCGCCCTGGTGGTTTTCCTGCTGGCGCTGTCGCTGCGTTTCTTCCTGGCGCGCTATCAAATGGTCTACGACGATCATGGGTTCATGGTGGGCATCGATTACGTGGACCTGAATTTCGCGCTGCCGCTGCAGTGGCTGGCGATCGTGGCGTGTCTGGCGGCGGCCGTGCTGGTGTGGCTGCGGCGCTGGATTCTGGCTGCCAGCATGGCGGTCTCGCTGGTGGTGCTGTTCGCCGTGCCGCGGCTGGTGGATGCGCTGTATGTGCGGCCCAATGAGATTTCCATCCAGCG
>CABEEC010001042.1_pt1 | contig 13906 bp, 12 predicted proteins | sample 3423191 | NCBI WGS metagenome assembly CABEEC01 (sample SAMEA5534333, study PRJEB31848) | metagenome | biome: tundra; feature: field; material: soil | place: USA | collected 2013-05 | depth 0.15 m | reverse complement strand
CGCGCGGCCGAGGAGAACGGCTGGCGCTTCGCGCAGCCTGATGCCGGCGGCCAGTTCCGGCGCCAGCAGCCCGTTGTCCGTCGCCTCCACCGCCAGCGTGCGGATGGCCGACATGCGGATGGATGATGGACGACTTCCAACGCACATAATGTGACACCCAGGGGGGTGCCTGAAGATTCCGTTTGCGCGCCAGTCGCGCTATCGAGCCGCGCAGCCACAAGCCGCGTGATACGACCGCCGCCGCGGCGGCCGTGCGAGGAGCACACGCCTGTGCTTGCCGAGGAGATCCACGATGCACCACCGGCCATCCAGTCTGCTGGACGTGCCCCATCGTAAGCGCAGCCACCTCAGATCGGCGCAGCGCACAGCCGAGTAGCACGGCGATGATGGCGCGGTCGCGCAGCCCCTTGCTGGCCGTGATGTTCTGCGCGTTCAGGAGGCGCCTGCGGTTGCCGGAGGGTGAGCCAGTGGCCGGACCTGACGCCGATCGACTTCGCGCTCTTCACGCGCGCGATGCCGGCCGCGAGTTCAGGCGCCAGCAGCCCGTTGAGGAGCACGGCGATGATGGCGCGATCACGCAGCGCCTTGGTGGTCGTGATGTCCGGCGCGTTCGGGAGCTGCCTGCGCCTGTTTGAGCGACATCCAGTTTCCCGTGCGCACCCCGATGCTTTCTTTACGCGCGCGATCCCCGCCGCCAATTCCGGTGCCAGCAGGCCGTTGTCCGTCGCCTCCACCGCCAGCTTGCGGATGGCCAACACCGGATAATGATCGACGAAGACCCCAGACCGCGTTCCTCCAGGGTTACTCGCCATCCAGGACCACGTTGTAGACCCGCTTCGTAATCGGCGACGAGACGCTATCCAGGCCTTACGCCGAAGCCGCTTTACAAGAATTTCTTCGAAACCTCTCTGGCGGAGTGTTCGGGTGGTCAAATCGGCTGAAAGAGCGGATCGCCGTGTCGGAAAAAACTACAGTTGACATCGACGGCGTCTCGCTTGCGCCAGCGCATCACGCACCGTCTTAACTTAACGAGCGCATCATCTAGGATAGAGCTAGAAACGGCTTATGGACAAAGACGCATACCAGCAATCCGGGGCGAGCCAAGCGCTAGCCGATTGGGAGCATCGAGCAACCGGGGGAGTTTGAACCCGATTTGTTGCAAAGTACAGTCCGTACTCAACAGTACATTCGACTTTTTGGTCTGGTTTTTCCCCTTGACGTAAGTCAAAGAATCGCTACATAATTCTATCAGAGCCCAAGGTCTTATTATCTCTGGGACCTTTTAGTTGTGGCGTGCAAGTCCGCTGTTCTGCGGTCCGTGAACCACCCCCAGATGATTTAAAACCATATTGATTAAAAAGCGTGAGGTTGGATGCAGCAAAACCTTGAGCTTGCCCTGAGTCACGCAACGACAGGGCTTTGGCAGGAAGGAGGTGAACCATGCCAAGGCAAGGACGGGAAGTGGGCTCGGACGCGACGGCCCTCCAAGAGTCGTCCGTAACCATGTCAAGCGATGCAACAAAAATGATGCCTGAAATGAGCACCGGAAGTGAATCCGTGAAAACCGCCGCAACCGTTAGCCCAACTGAAAGCGAGATCGCCACAGTTGCGTATCAATTATGGCTAGAGAGGGGCTGTCCCATTGGATCGGATCAAGAAGACTGGTTCCGGGCGGAAGCGATGCTCAAAAACGCACTCGTCGTGAAGTGCAAAGATCTGTTCAGACGTCCATCGATCCGTTGCTGCTATACTCGCACCGAGTCCGAAATGCTGGCCCAGTTCCCATGGGAGGGACATTGGGAGGTATGGGAACGTGAATGGGTCGGCGCCCGCTGGGTCTGGGATGTACGTGACTCACGCGTTGGAGTTTCGAATCGAGCGTGTCCTTCCGGCAAGGCTGCGTAGGCGGTTCGGCCGGCCCCGTTCGGGCGCGGTATCGGCTGACTGCTCAGGGCGCTGGGCATCGAGAAGGTCGTTGGCGCAGGACATGCTTTTTCCGGGCTGGTCGACCAGCCCTCACTCCGCCGATCAGGCTAAGAACAGGCTGCACAAACATTGAGGCGTAAACCCCTAAGTGATTGATGTTATTGGGAAATTCGGCCCACCCAGGGTAGTTGGAACACGGTTCTGGCCTCGCTTCCGAGATCGTGTGTCCTGGCAGACCCGTGGGGGCGGGTCTTGAGGTGTGTTGAGCCCGCCTGTTCCGACCCCTGGTAGAGGACTGTTTCCGGCCGTACTTGATCCTGACATCCAGGCGGTGCGAGACTGCTCTTTGGGATTTCACCATATACTCGTGCAGCCTGTTCCAGGCCTGTTAGCAGGCACGGGCAACGCCATTGAGGGCGACATCCGTGTATAATAACGTACAATCAGGGCGTCCCGGACGTCAAAACTACCTGGAACAACCATCCCATGTCAATTCACCTCGAACGAACCGCCGCGATCCTCAAGCCCGACCAGTCACGCGTTCTTCTGCGGCCCTTCAATCCAGGGGATCCCCAACGGGTCGGCGGGATCATCGGCAGGATCATGTCGCTGCCGGAAGACCAGGTCGGCGCCCTACTGGACGGAATCTCCGCTGAATTCTCCCAGAGACACCAGGAGATCCGCAAAGTCTTCCTGGAACGCTTCGAACAAGTCCGCGAGTTGATGGTGGCCGATGAGGAAATTTCCGAACAAAGACGACTGTTGATCGGCTCCTATTTCCTGGCCGAATACTCTTTAGAATCCGCTGCGCTGTTCAATCCCTCGATCGTGCCGCACCCCGATCAAACGGACCTGCCAACTGGCTCTCTGCGGTTCATTCTCAGCCTGCGCGCCACCGGAGAAGGACACATTTCTTCCATCACGTTCCGAACCGGTATCATCCATCCCGATCATCGGATCGAGGTATCAACACCCACTGGCTTCCTCACCGAGCCTCGTCAAATCCCAAACCCTCTTTATGAGAAGGAACTGTTCGCGCGGAAACTCATTGAGCTTGGATTGACTCGCGAATTAACGCGCCGGGTCATGAACAAACTCGGGAAATCGTTCGCGCTGGAAGAGCTTCGCACCAGTCTCCAAGCTGAACAGTTCCGCCTGCCGGATGGAATGACGCAGGAAGATCAAGACGAGGCACAGGGGATTTGGATGCTGGCCCGGTCCAACTACGAGGTCCGGTTCCAGCCGGAGCAGCAGTTGTCTGAGCGCATATTATTCCCAGTCACACCCTCGCAACGCAACGGCATCGAGGACGCGCGGTTCGTTTGTTTCCAGAATGAGGACGGTACTCACATCTACTATGCAACCTTCACCGCCTTCGATGGCAAGATCGTGGTGCCAGAACTGGTGGAGACTCCTGACTTCCTCCTTTTCCGATTCATAACCTTGAATGGTCCGGCCGCCGAAAACAAAGGCATGGCCATCTTCCCCCGGAAGATCGGCGGCCTCTATGCCATGCTCTCCCGCCAGGACAACGAGAACATCTACCTGATGTTTTCCGACAACGTCCACTTCTGGAATGAGCGCAGGGTGCTCCTGAAACCTACTTTTCCCTGGGAACTGGTCCAGGTCGGGAACTGCGGATCTCCTATCGAGACCGACGCCGGATGGTTGGTCCTCAGCCACGGTGTCGGCGCTATGCGAAAGTACTGCATCGGCGCGTTTCTCCTCGATCGCGATGATCCCGCCAAAGTGATCGGCCGTCTCCGCGAACCCTTGCTCAAGCCGGACCAGAACGAGCGTGAAGGCTACGTGCCCAATGTCGTTTATACCTGCGGCGCGCTGCTCCACAACGGCGCGCTGATCATTCCCTATGGTCTGGCCGATCACGCCACGCGTTTCGCAACCGTCCCACTCACTGAGGTGCTGGCTGCCATGAATTAGGAAGACCGTTTACCAGCATGACCATCCCCAACAAAAGAGCAGGACGTCCAGACCACGATGGTCTACACGCACGTATTGAATCGTGGCGGGCGAGGGGTCCAGAGTCCCATGCTCTACGGCTTTTCGTCCGGCCCATGCACCATGGGGACAAATTGCACGGCGCTTGCCGTGCGCCGGCGAATGGCGCCGCTGGCTGTCTTGTCGATCACAACCAGGTCTTGTCCCCGCAATGCACTGCCCACCGGCGCTACCAGCCGGCCCCCGCGCGCGAGCTGATCGAGCAGCGCTTGCGGCACTTCCGGCGGAGCCGCCGTCAGGATGATGCGATCGAAAGGCGCTCGGCCGGCCCAGCCTCGGTACCCGTCACCCTGCCGTACGGTCACGTTGGCGTAACCGAGTTCGGCCAGCAGCGCGGCCGCCGACCGCGCCAGTTCCGGCACGATCTCGATCGTGTACACGTGCTGGGCCAGTCACGCCAGCACCGCCGCCTGGTATCCCGAGCCGGTGCCAATCTCCAACACGCTGTGCCCTCTGCCGGGTTCCAGCAGTTCCGTCATCAACGCCACGATGAATGGCTGCGAGATCGCGGCGCCGTGTCCGATCGGCAACGGCGTATCGTCGCAGGCGTGCGCTCGCAGCAGTGCGGGCACAAACCGGCACCGCGGCGTATCCCGCATGACCCGCAGCACATCCGCGTCGAGAATACCGCGGGCTTCGATCTGCTCGCGGACCATCCTGTCCCGCTCGGCCGCGAATGGATCGGCCGCGAGCCACAGGAGCGCGACCGCCAATGCCCCCCGCAAAAGACCCGCCCGATGGCGCAGGGCATGCCCGCCACGCTGCCGATCAACTCCAACCAGCCGGGCTCCGATATCCAAGTGGACGGGATGTTCGCAGGCGACGCGCCGACCACTATCCGGCTTGCGCCGGGCATCCACAAACGATGCGGGCCGTCTGTGTGGACGGCAATGCGCTTGAAGCGCCCTTTCGACGCGTACCGGATACTCTAGCTCTAGCGCAATCCCGCCTTCTCCGTGACCTTGCGGAAGACCCGGAGCAGATTGCCACCCAGAAATTTCCGGATGCGCTCATCGGAATACCCTCGACGCAGCATTGCGTCCGTAATCATCGGGAGATCGCGGACGTCGCGCATCCCGCGCGGCAGCGGCGGCCCGCCATCGAAATCGCTGCCGAGCGCGACGTGGTCCTCGCCGATCAGCCCTATGGCGCGGTCGATCACGCCCACCCACTCGCCCACGGTCATGCGGATTTCATCGGGGATCCCGGCGGGGACCATTGGGAACTGCGGAGCAACGATCCGGTCGAGCTCAGCGATGCTCATTTGCGTGCCGCGCGCCACAATGCTCGCCGTGTCCCAAAACGGCTTGCCGGCGTGTTCTGTGCGCCACTCGAAGGCTTTTCGGTTGTGAAACTCGTTGCCAAGCTGGAACCCGATCACGCCGCCCTTGGCCGCAAGCTTTTTCAACAGCCAATCCGGCATGTTCCGTGGAATGTCGTTCACAGCGCGCAGGCCGTGGTGAGTTGCAATCACCGGGTCGCTGCTCGCATCGATCGCCTGCGAGATCGCGTCATCGGAAGCATGCGACACATCGATCACCATGCCGAGCCGATTCATCTCGTGAACGAAGGCGATGCCCCGTTCATTCAGCCCGCGCCACTTTGCGGGCGAGCAGCAGGAATCCGCATAGTTGCTGGTCCAGTTATGCGCCGAGAGCTGAACGGACCGAAGCCCCATCCGGTACATCTGGCGCAGAACGCCCAAGTCGCCATCCAGGTCGAAACTGCCCTCGATATCGAGCACCGCGGCGATCCTGCCGCTCTTATGAATCTGTTCAATGTCGTTCGCCGTCCGCGCAATTGCGATCGATGCGCTGTTCCTCCCGATCTGCTCGAACGCGCAATCCAGCATGCGCAGCGCCTGTTTGGTCTCTAGACGCGCAGGATAGTAGTCTTCCGTGACGAAGATGGAGAAGAAGAGTGCGCCCAGCCCACCCTCCTTGGCGCGCGGCAGATCGAACTGGCCGTCGGCCTTCCGGCTGCCGATATCGCCGCCGTGATAGAACTCGCGGTCGATCGCATGCACATGGCCGTCGAACACCAGCGAACTCGCGTGCAGCGCGCGCCCCCGATCAGTGGTCTGGCCAAGCAACCCCAGGGCCGCCGCCAGCAGACATGTCGCCAGCTTATAATCGTAGGTGCCTGGTTTTCGTCCCATGAGCAGCTCCTATCGCCCCAAACTGGCCGCCGTCGTAACCACCTATTTCAAGTACTCGCATGCGCAGCACATCGTGGATCGCTTCCTCGATGGCTACGGGTGGAACGGCGCTCACCATTATCCTCCCATGGACTTGGTGTCGCTATACGTCGATCAGGTCGGGCAGAACGATCTCAGCCGGGAACGTGCGAACCGGCACCCTACGATGAAGACCTGCCCCTCGATTGCGGAAGCGCTGACGCTTGGCGGCTCGAAGCTTGCGGTGGATGGTGTGGTGCTCGTCGCCGAGCACGGCAATTACCCGCGTAACGAAAAGGGACAGACCCAGTATCCGCGCCACGAATTCTTCGAGGAGATCGTGAAGGTTTTCCGCGCGACCGGCCATTCCGTCCCCGTCTTCAACGATAAGCACCTGTCCTGGAACTGGGAGTGGGCCCGCCAGATGTTCGACACGTCCCGGGAGCTGCGATTCGCCTTCATGGCGGGATCGAGCCTGCCGGTCACCTGGCGTATACCATCAGTCGAGATGCCGCTCGGATCACGCGTCGGAGAAGCCGTGTGCGTCTGCTACGGCGGCGTGGACAGCTACGACTTTCACGGTCTGGAGACCATCCAATGCATGGTCGAACGGCGGCGCGGCGGCGAGACCGGCGTCGAGTGGGTACAGGCATATCGCGGAGACAAGTTTTGGGACGCGCTGCGCGAAGGCGTCTGGCCCCGGCCGCTGATGGAGGCGGCGCTGACCCGGAGCCACACGCTCACGCCAGCTCGCCAGAGCTTCAGCCACGTCCTCCCGACCGATGACGACATGCGCCGCCTCGTGCGGGACCCGGTCGCTTACCGCTACGAGCATGCCGATGGCCTCAAGTGTACTGTGCTCCTGATGACCGGCCTGGTCCGCGACTTCAACTTTGCAGCGTACGTGAACGGCTCGCGCGGCCCATGGTCGACGCAGATGTATCTACCCATGCCGGATGGCCGCACCACGCTCGCAAACTTCTTCAGCCCGCTCGTTAACCATATGGAGAAGCTGTTTCTCACAGGCCGCTCGCCGTATCCTGTCGAACGCACGCTACTCACCACTGGCCTGACGGCCGCTGGCGTCGAGAGCTTGTACCTCGGGCAAAAGCGGTTTGAGACGCCGCACCTCGCAATCCACTATCAGCCCCCGGAGGAATCCACCTTCTGGAGAACCTGACCATGCTGACCCGGCGCACTTTTCTGCAAACCACCTTGGCCCTAGCGGCCCCTCCCGCCACCCCGCCGAAACGCATCGCGATCCTCGCAACCATCTACCGGCTTCAATCGCACGCACAGCACATGGGCGATCGTTTCCTCGTCGGCTATCCGTATGGCGGCGTGTGGCGCAAGCCGGACGCGCGGGTGGTGTCGCTGTACGTCGATCAGACGCCGGAAGGCGATTTGAGCGCGGCCCGCGCGCGCGAATTCGGCTTCCAGGTATACTCCTCGATTCCCGAGGCCCTTCGTTGTGGCGGCAAGCAGCTCGCAATAGATGCGGTGCTCCTCATCGCAGAGCACGGCAACTATGCGCGCAATGAAAAGGGCCAGATCCTCTATCCGCGCTCCGAGTTCTTCCAGCAGTGTGTCAAGGTCTTCGAAGAGGACCGCCGCGCCGTTCCCCTGTACAACGATAAGCACCTTTCCTACAGCTTCGAGAAGGCAAAAGCGATGGTCGACGCCTCGCGCCGGCTACACTTCCCGATGCTTGCCGGTTCTTCGATTCCCGTGACGTGGCGGTTGCCCTCAATCGAGCTTCCACTGGATTGCGTGATCGAAGACGCGCTCATGGTGGGTGAGGGCGGCTCCGACGCGATGGATTTTCATGCCCTTGAGGGCCTCCAGTGCATGGTGGAACGCCGCCGCGGCGGCGAAACCGGCGTCCAGGCCGTTCAATTGGTCCAAGGCGGTGCCGTCTGGCAGGCCGGAGAAGCGGGCCGCTATTCGAAAGATCTGCTCGCTGCCGCGCTCTCCCGCAGCGACACTCCCCTGGGACTGACGGTTACCGACGGCCGGACGCAAGACCTGGTCGCCTCGAACGAGTTGCCGAAACTGGTTAAATCACCCGCCGCCTACTTCATCGAGTACCGCGACGGCCTGAAGGCCACTCTGCTGATGCTCGATGGCGCCATCAAGGATTTCAATTTCGCTGCCCGGCTGAAAGGCTCGAAAGAGATCTGGTCCACACAGTTTCTTCTGACTCCCGATCCGAACGTCACCTACTCCGCCTGCTTGATGCACAAGGCGGAGCAGATGTTCGAGACGGGTGTAGCCCCCTATCCAGTGGAGCGGACGCTTCTCACTAGCGGCATTCTGGAAAGCTGCCTCGCTTCAAAGCTCCAGAACAACGCGCGACTGGAAACGCCCCATCTCCAGGTGGTCTACCAGGCGCCTCAGGCGTCGCAATTCGCGCAGACTTGAAATCAATCAGAAGCTTCCCGCCGAACTGCCGATTCCGTGCGTCCGATGCGCCCGTGATGTTGCCGAACGTCGTCAGCGTGCTAGAGGAGACGCGTCGCGCAATAGACCTCAATGTGACGAAGCCTGCGGGCCTACTGCTTGGACCGTGGGCTTGGCGGCGGCGTGGCCCGGCTTGGCGGACGAGGCGGGCCGCACCAATGACCGATGGCTGGCAACCGACAACGCGTAACAATTTGCGTTCGAGCGGGCGGAACTGGAAGCTGCGCAGGTGCTGGAAGACGCAGCACGTCGGCGGGCGTTTGAGGGTGTCCTGAAGGGCGTCTACTACCGGGGCAAGCTTGTGGGGTACGAACTGAAGTATTCCGACCGCCTGCTGGTGCAACTGCTCAAGGCACACCACCTCGCGTACAAGCCAGCGGCAAGGCAGCCGGGTACCGGTAAGGGCGGCGACATGCCGGCGCCATTCATCGACGAGGAAACCCTGGCCAAGCTGTCCGAAGAGCAAGTGCTGGCTATCCGCGTCGTTCAAGACGGCCTCGACTCCGTTCGTATCGAAATCGAAGCAGCTCTGGAGTCAGCGAGCAGGAGACCCGGCACCGGATGACGCGCCGGACCGAGGCGCAGGTCGTGGAGACGGGGGCCTGCCGGCGGCGGGCGTTTGAGGGTTGCTCAAGGCAGCCAAGGCGTGCGCCGAGCAACGTTCCAACGGTGACGCCCGGAAGACCTATTGAACCGGCCCCTCGGTCCGCATAAACGGATCGAACTTCTCAGCCATCCGATTCACGATTGCCCGTGACGCACTCTCAAGACAACCATTGACAATCGCGCGCTGTTTCTCCGTGGGTTCCGCGACGTGCTGGATTCCGTTCTTGCCCATGTCCTTCAGCCCGTTCAGGCTCAAGCCGACAATTTGGGTCGTGAAGGCTCCGTCGCTGAGATCTTCAGCCGTGATCACCAGGAATACTTTGGCTTCCGCTGATATCGGCACTGGGTCCCATCGCTGGAATCCCTTGTTCATGACGGTGAACATTTCCAGGCGAAGCGACGTGGGGTGTTTTTCAAAGAATTCGGTCGGCATGTGGGGTGCCCATCTCGTGCCATTCTATCTGAGCGGCGTCCAAACGATCTTCCGCCTACCCCTGCCCTGTTTCGTCTACGCCCCCTGAAAAAACATTGCTCTCCGCGCCGTGCAGCGGAGCGGCCGAGCTCAAAAAATCAGTTTCAGCCCGAACTGAATCTGCCGCGACGTAGTCGCCGTCGCGGTGATTAACCCCGCTGACGGGCTGATCGCGCCGCCCGAGAATACGATGGCGTTAGGCGTTCCAAGATTCGTGTGGTTGAATATGTTAAAGAATTCCGATCGAAGCTGAAGATTCATTCTCTCGGTAGCAGCGATGTCCTTGACTAGGGATAGGTCCAAAGCGGCCAGTCCTGGGCCGGTGTAAGTTCCCCGGCCGAGGTCGCCGTATGTCCCAGGTGCGGGCAGAACGAACGCGCTCGGGTTGAACCATTGGTTTGGGTTGCCCACCACGACCGGTCCGCTGAATGCCGGATTCAGGGACGGCCGGTCGGGATTTCGCGTGTCTCCATCGCCGGAACGGTTCGAGCCAATCTGGGGAGTGAACGGGAAACCGCTCAACAACGTCGCGATTCCGTCGAGTTGCCATCCGCCGATGAGTGCGTCCTGGATTCGGCTCAGACCTGCCGACCAACGCCTGTCGCGTCCGAAAGGCAGTGAGTAAATCCAGGAGATGCTGGCCTGGCTTGTGACGTTCAACGCCGAAGGCCCCCAGTCTCTCAGTAGGTCGTTGCGGTCCAGAATCATTTGTGCCTGATTGTTCGCCTGCGCGCCAGTCAGCGCCGAATTCATGTCGAGATTCTTCGACCATGTGTAATTTGCCCTGAATTCCAGGCCCTGCGTAAGACGCCGGCTCGCGTCCACCTGCAGAGCGTTGTAACTGCTGTTCCCCTCCGTGTACCAGAAGAAGCCCGCACCCAAGTACGGGTTCGGCCGGCTTCCGGCGGGGATATACTGCGCGCCTTGGGGCACGATGCTGGTCGTGGTGCCCGGCGTTCCGCCTGCCGTGCAACCGCTAGCGCTCGCGCAGATCCGGGCGGGAATAGTGTTCGGGTCCACGCTGAGGAGACCGTGGTATCCGAACGACCCCACATATGCCAAGCGTAGGACCGTATTGCGATCGAGCTGCCGCTCCACGGTGAAACGCCACTCCTGAACCGCTGGTGTTTTCGCATTTGGCTGTATTCCTTGGGGCGCGTAAGTAGTGCACGGCGCCGGGACACCAGGGCCACACGAGGGCGGGGGAGCCACGTTCGGAAGAATCGGCAGGATCGGAGGCAGCGAGACGTTCGCAAACGAGAGAGCCCCGTTGTAGGGCGGAACTGAATTCAGAAGGAAGCTGAGATCGTCGATCAGTGAGTAATAGGTGCCAAAACCGGCACGCAGTACCGTGCGGCCATTCCCAAAGACATCCCACGCCAGGGCAATCCGGGGTCCGAACAGCCGGGTCGCATTGTTTTCCGTGAACGCCGAATGGCCGACGACCGGGGTGGTTTCCAGCACGCCATCACCGTTGGTGATGTAGTTGGCGGCCCGGCCGGCCACTTCGTTCCATCCGTTAGTAAACTCGTGCCGGATGCCCGCCTGGAGCGTGAGATTCGGCAGCAGCTTGATGGTGTCCTCGAAATACCAGGCGCCGAAGAGACTTCTCCAGCCCAGTTCACTGGGTGTGGGCACTACCTGGAAACTGCTGACCTTGCCCTGCAGAAAGGTCGTCAGACTGGTGAAACTCGCTTGTCCCAATTGGCGCGACGCAGTGTCCTCGTTATCCTGTAGCCGCTGAAGCCACACTCCGGCACTGATCTGATGGATCCCCTTGACGATCTGGACACCATCCGTCCAGGTGTAAAGATTGCGTCGGCTCCAGACATTGGCCGCGTTGTTCGGCCCGGCCGAAGTGATGGATCCGAGACCCGTGGTGGTGACGCCGCCGCCAATCACGATTCCGCCAGGCCCCAACCCGCTGACAAACGAATCGCTCGCCGGAAACGAAGCCAGAAGCGGTGAATCCAGGTTGAAGCCCGCGCGCGAGAACCCGGCGTCGAATGTGTTCAGAAACCACGGCGAAAAAACGTGCGTTTCCTGCGCGCTGGCAACCTGGGCGCGCAGCGTCTCGTAAGACGCAAACAGTGGATCGGACAGCGGGATCAGATTATTCCCATCGTCGATCGTGTAGATCCCCGCGAGCCAATCGCGGCTGCCCAGCGTGTAATCGGCTCGCGTGGTGCCGAAATCTTCCCGGATCGACTGGCGGGGATTGTTGTAGGCGAGCGCCGTCCCCGTCGGCAGCCCGCCGACGAGTCTCTCCGGACCGTTGGGTTGGGGCCAAAAAGACATGTATGCGAGCATCGCCGGATTCAGATTCGCGACCTTCGTATAGACGCCCGCGGCATTTGGCAGCAGACCCAGGCGCGCCTGCGCGTCGGGAACCACCGCCACGTTGCTGACCGCCAGAGCCTGGCGGAAGCCTTCGTAGTTGCCAAACAGGAACAACTTGTTTTTCTGTAGCGGCCCTCCCAGCGCCCCTCCGAACTGGTTCCGGCGAAACGGTGGAACCGAAGCCTGATCGAAGAAGTTGCGCGCGTCGAGCGCACTATTCCGCAAGAACTCAAACACCGACCCGTGCAGCACCTTGGTGCCGGCCTGAGTCGCTACGCTGACCTGAGCCCCGGCGCGCTTGCCGTACTCCGCTCCGTAGGTATCGGTCAGGACGTTGAACTCCCGAATGGCGTCGATTCCCAGCAACTCTCCACTGGCGCCTCCCGGCGTGACAGCCAGTTGGCTGGCGCCCATGTATTCAATTCCATTTAACAGGAACAGGTTCTCCGCGGTCCGCCGTCCGTCTACCGAAAAAGTGTTGCCGTTGCTCGTACTGGTCTGGGCGCTCTTCATGGCGCTGTAGTTAATCGAGCCTGGGTTCAGGGCGATCAGGTTATCGAAGCTTCTTCCATTGAGCGGCAGATCTTTCACTTCGCGCTCGCCAACCAGCCCGGCGACAGACGCGGTGGTCGTGTTGACCACCAGCACCTGTTCGGAAACAGTGACCTGCTGGGCCAGGTCGCCCAATTGCAGCCGAAGGTTCACGACCGCTTCCTGGCCGATCCGCAGATCGATGCCGATGCGCAACGCTGCCTTGAACCCCGACTTTCCCGCCTTCACTTCCTGCGCCCCGAGAGGCAGGGAGAGAACTCTGTAGTTGCCCTCCGCATTCGTGGCGGCCGTTCGCGATGCGCCGGTCTCCAGACTCTTGACCGTCACGGTAGCGCCGCTGATGGGGCTGCCGGAGGCATCCTCCACTCTGCCGGAAATCGACGCGGACACCTGTCCCCAGGCCGGAGCGGCCATGAGGGCCGCGGACCAAAGAAGGGGTGTGTAAAACAACCGGTTGAGATGCGCTGCGTTCACAGCTCTTTTTTCACTCTCTTCATCAGGTCAAGGCCACGGCAGGGGCGTGCCTGGGATCTTCGTGTTGCAGCCTCAGCCGGCGATGATCTCGGTGACATTCGAGCCCCCGCCCCAAAAAAGCCGCCTTGAGCGTCTGGCGCAATAAACTGAGAAGACAATGCCTCTTCTGCACGCGGAGAAAACTCGAAGGCCATCGTTCTATTCTCGCGCGAAGCGGCCTTTTTGGTCCTGGCCCGCGAGTGCGTAGTGATGCGCGCGTTGCCGCGTCGCCGGTGTTCTAAGTCGGGCGGCCCGGCGTATGGCCGACTCAGCGTGCCATCGTCGCACGCAGGACACTTCGAGCGCATTGCCATGCGCGCAGTCGGCCGCGCGCCTATAGCACCGTTTACCGGGAGGCCATTTGAGTGTGCCGTTTTGTCCTTGGCGACGGCTGCGATCGTTACCCTATGGGGGGTGCCTGGAGACAACGGGCTCCGATGCGCTGACAGCTTCATCGCCGCAGCGGCCACTCGGGGCGCTGGGCGCGAGGGCGCTCGGGCGCGGGCGCGGTGTCCCGCGGCGGGGGCGGCTGCTGCGGTTTGCCGGCGTCCGGCGCCCGCTCTTCGAGGCTCGCCTGGGGCGCCCCGGCGGGATAGATCGGGTCGAGCACGTGCCAATCCATGAGGAGATTGTACAACAGCTTTGAGCTATCAGCTTTCAGCGGTCAGCTTTCAGCTTGCTGCGAAGGCAAGATGGGGGCCCGGCTTCACGCACCGGCTTGGCAGGTACCACGCTGCGCTCCGCCGCACGCGGAGGCCCGTGACGACTCGACGGCGAGACGCACGGCAGAGATCAATGTCCAGCCTCCAGCAGCCCGCGCACGATCCTTGACTCAGGGTTGC
>CABEEC010001038.1_pt1 | contig 13939 bp, 12 predicted proteins | sample 3423191 | NCBI WGS metagenome assembly CABEEC01 (sample SAMEA5534333, study PRJEB31848) | metagenome | biome: tundra; feature: field; material: soil | place: USA | collected 2013-05 | depth 0.15 m | reverse complement strand
GCCGTAGCCGTGTCCCGTGAAATGGAACAATTGGGCCTGGGCAAGCCGCTCCCGAACCTCGCTCAGAACGGCCGAGCGCCCCATCAAAGGAATAGAACGACTGAAGAGCCCAGAAACCTTTTCAGCCTCAGCCAGGGCATTTGGGAGAGGGACAAGGCCCTCCTGACCCGAAAACGCAGGCGCGCCCACCACCAGCGCCTGGCTATCAGACGCCACCGGCGCAGCAGCCGCGCCGCCAGACGCCCCGGCGCGGATCCTCAGCGCGAAGTCTTCCGACCAGTAATGCCCATTTTGCCGCACCAGTGCAAGCCACGGTACCTGCCCGACTGGCCCGTCGGTCTCCACGATCAGCGTGCGCGACCCGTCCAACTGGCCATCCCATGAACCTAACAACTGCTGCGAGAGTTCTTTTGCATCCGCGCGCAGCACCGCCGCCGGGGATCCTTCGCTGGCACAGCCGCGCGCGAGCCGGCTGACAGCCGCATACAGCAACTCCGGCGGCTTGATCCAACGGAAGTCAAGTCCGTGATCGGTCTCCAACCAGACAGCCACTCCTGACGGCAGCTCGACGAAGGACAGCCGGGCTTCACCGGGCGGCACCGCGTCTTGGGCGCCAGCTATCGCATTGCCACGGGCGAACAAACGAGCTCTATATTGCGACCACAACGCTCGGGTCTGCCGCCGGTCCGCCCCGGTCTTGATCTCGCACTCCACCAAGCCCCGATAAATGCTGGCCATAGCACCCGACCAAAGCACTCGATCCTCCGCCGCTGTGCGCGACCAGCTATTTTCTCCGATTTGGCGTGCTTCCTCGAAGAGCTTCCTGGATTCCGCATATTCGCCGCGCCGCAGGCGCAAGCGTCCCAACTCGGCGGCGAACTGCAATCTCAACAGGTTGTTGCCCCGTTCCGCCGCGGTTTGAACGTCCAGCAGGCGGGAGAGCGCCTTGTCCATTTGGCCGTGGGTGGTCTCCACGGCGGCCAAAAGGATGTTGGGCATCGTTTGGGAACGTAACTGCGGATCGATCTCAACCGATTGCTGCAGATCGCGGTCGGCGTCTTCCTCGAAACCAGCTCCGAGCTCCGCCATGCCGAGTTGCCATAGAGTTGGGCCGTAGACATACTTATTCCCCAGGCTCTGCAGGATCTTATCGATTGAGGCCAACTCCCGTGTCCAAGCAACGGCTGAGTGAGTGGCGTGGCTTCGCTGGGCAAGCTGCGATAGGTTGGAATAGAACTGGTGGGCCCGCAACAGCGGATACTTGCCGGCCCAGTATCGCGCCAGGCCGCTGAAATTCTCCCGCCACGCTGCGGCTCCATTTCCTATTAGTGCATGCCGGCTGGCGTTCAGCCCGGCAGCCCGCGAAAAAAGCACGGGATAGTTGTCGCTGGACGCCCTTTCAAGCGCCGTGCGTTCTATTACATCCGCGCGCTCGAGTTCGCCCATCGACACCGCACAACTGCCTTCTTCAAGCATTGCCTGCACGTCGAGCCAGGCGTAGGAGTGCGCTCGCAGAGACTGCAAAAGAGAGTCGGCCCCTTCCACGCATTCCCGCCCCCGGTCATCCCAGTCGAACACAAATATCTGTTCGAGCCTTGCGCACAGCGCCCCGGCAGGGCTACCCGCCGATTGAGACAGGCGCCGGGCCGCCCGAGCCTCTGCGCCCGCGGTGGAGTAATCCCCAGCCTCCCTAGCTTCCACGGCCCGCCCCAGCGCGGCAAACGCTGCGGTGGCACTTGGCGAATGCGGGGTCTTCAGCGCATCCGCCAGCCACCGGTCCCCGTGATGGGCAATCAGCCTGGCAGCCAGTCCCCTCAGCACTGCACCCGTACCAGCGTCCGCATACGCACCATAATACTCCGGCAACAAGCGCGACACCGCGACCCGCAGATACTCTTCGTCCGGAGCGTACAGATCTCCGCCCGCCCCGGCCCGCCGCAATTCTGCGATCAGTGCGTCAGGGGTTGTGTTGCCGGCGTAGGCCCGCTGTTGCTCAAGTTTTTTTTTACGTTGTCCAGATGTGCGCGGGCCTCGCTGGCAAAGCCGCTGGTGGAGTCAAGCTTAAGGTAGGCCTCCCATGCCTCCTGTGCCACACTCGGCGTTTGGATGTGTTCCGCAGCCAGAGCCTGGTCGAAAAGCAGCGTGGGATCGTTCGGTTTCAGCCGCAGCCCCTCCGACAAGCGCTGGTACGCCAGGCTGTACGACTCCGGATCGTCAGCCTTCGCCGCTTTCTGGTAATACGCAGCCCCCAGGTCCACCAGGATCGTCGGGTCGGCCGGGCGGAGCGAGCGGGCGCGCTCCAACTCCTCGATGGCAGCGCCTTCTTTGCCTCCAAGCAGGTCCGCCCTGCCTTCAAGCTGCAACCACTTGGGATCGTCCGGATGGGCCTCGATACCGCGCGAGATATTGGATCTCGCATCAGTTAAATCTCGCGGCTCGTTGAAGCTGGATGTCTCCGCGCCCATTCGCGTCCGCTCGCGGCCCCATTCAGCGCCCGGCACCCGCATTTCCATCTGGCGATGCTTCGTATATGCCTGCGCCAGCAGCCCCTCGGTGTGCCCTGCGCCGAGCGTCCATTGCTGGTAAGAGACGCCCCCAACCAGCGCCGCAACCGCCAGACCCGCTGCCGGCGACCACCGCAAAATCGCGAGCCATGGTTTATCGCCGGTCCGTTTGCGTTTGGTGATTCGTTCGGCCAACTCCCGGCGGCGGCGGGGATCGGCTAACCGCGCCTTGCCCGCCAATTCCTCTTCCTCACCCGTGGGAGGCTCGCTCAGATCCTGCGCGGCTTCCCGCAACACCGTGCCGCACCAGTCGCATTCCGCGGCATGCGTGAGCAGCTTCTCGGCTTCCTCAGGCTCCACCTGCCCCGGCAGCAGCAGCCGCAGCCGGTCTTCGTCGGGACAACCCCGCCTCTTTTGCGGCCGCCGGTGTGCCAGCGCCCCAGCCTGCAGCCGCTCGATTAGGTCTCCGCAACCTCTATCCCCAGTTTTCATACTCATCCTAAGAAACGACTCCACCGCGCTATTGCCTTTCGCCGTTCTCGAAAGCATTTCGAACCAATTGATTCAAACGCACGATTACGCTCTCCACGCCCTTAATAGTCAGCTTGAGACTGGAAATCGCGGCAATTTCTTTCGCCGACATCCCCTGCCGGTAGTAAAGCCAGAAAATCTGGCGATCTCTCTCGCTGATGGGCGGCTTCTTCAGCAAGTCGTCGATATCGCGAAGCAGCAGCCGCCATTCCGCTCCGTCCTTCCCAGCCACATCATGCGGCAAAGGGGATTGCTCCGGATGCTTGCCTAGCTTCGATTTGAAGTGATCGTGCACCACATTTGCCGCAATCACCCTCAAATAGCCGTACACTGCGCCCGGATACCGGGGCTTGAATTCGCGCAGCACTCTTGCCCGGTTGGCGCTGAATTTAAGATAAACCTCTTGCGCCAGATCGTCACTCAAGCCGGCGCGATCGAATCCATACCGCCGGATGGTGCGCACAACGGTGGCCACGATCAGGGGATTGAACCGGCGCAGGAATCTCTCCCAGGCTTGGGTGTTGCGCAGGTCGGCACATTCGCTTAGCAAGGCTTCGGGCGATTCTTCCCCGGCGGGCGGCGCCCACGGATCATCCACCGCCTCAAGGGTGAGTCCACCCCGGTCCTCGCCGACAGTTTCCTCGCTAGACATGTGTGCTATCTAGAATAACGACTCGGCCGGACTATTCCCTTTTGCCCGGGTCGAGATTTTCCTGAATCAGACGCTTCAGGCGCGACAAAGCGCTCTCTACGCCCTTGACGGTCAGTCCCATGCCGGGTATCGCGGCGATCTCCTTGGCCGTCATCCCCTGCAAGTGGTGGAGCCCGAAGATCTGGCAATCCCTCGCGGTGGCATGCTTCCGGAGCAGATCGCCGACCGCCGCCTTGAGCGCCAGCCATTCCGTTTTGTCCGGCGCCGCAAGATCGGGCGGGTCCGCCGGGAGCTCCTGCATATGACGAAAGTCTTTCTTTTTGCAGTAGTCGTGAGTCACGCGTATGGCGATAACCTGCACGTAACAAAATGCCGATCCCGGATGCCGCGGCACGAACTCGCGCAGCGCTTTTGCTTTGTGCGAGCTGAGTCTTAGGTAGGTCTCCTGCACCAGATCGTCGCACAGGCCGCGGTGAAACTGCGCATACCGGCGGCCGGTCCGCAGCACGGCGGCGTATATCGCGGCGTGGAAGCGGCGGATGAACTCGTCCCAAGCGGCGGCGTCCCGTAAATCCGCGCACACGCGCAGCAACTCTTCCCCCGTTAAGTCGCTATAGTCGTGTGCCAGTGCAGGAGATCTTAACACGTCCGGAATGCTGGACACAAATCCCTCGACAACCCTGTCTACGAAGGGAATTCACCGCAGGTTTCGATTTATTACTTGAGACCCGTCGAAGAGGATAGCACGAGCGGCGCGGCAACACCTGCCCACTCCGACTGGCTACCCATCACGGGAAGGAGATGCTGTCATGCATATGGATGTAAGGTGTCGTGTGCCCCGGCCGCGGCGTTGCGCGCAACCCTCTCAGATCGCAAGGCGCACGGGCCATGACGCGGGCACGTGGCACCTGTCCCGCTGCAACGCCAAGGCTCCCCGCGAGGCTGCCGCCGGGCAGCCGGGAAAGGATCGCCATGAACTTTGACGCCGGCTTCGTAACCAGATTGAAACAGCGCGATCCGGACACGTGCACGTTTCTGGTATCCTCGCTTACGCCCGCGCTCGAAGCCAGACTGCGCTACAAGCTTCGAGACCACGACGCCATCGAGGACATTCGCAACGAAACCTTCTACCGGGTATTCTGCCTGGTGGACGGCGGACGCGTCCGCGAACCGGAGCAGTTGGGCGCGTTCGTGCGCGGCGTATGCGACCGGGTGGCCCTGGAAACCCGCCGCAAGGCCCACGCCACAGAATCCTTGCCCGGCTTCGGCATGGAACCGCCCGACTGCCAGCCCCATCTCGATCAACTCCTGGTGGACGAAGAGCGCAGATCCCTGGTGTGGCGTGAAATCATGAAGTTGTCCGAGGCGGATCGCAGACTCATCGTCGAACTACACTGCGAAGAGCGCGACCGGCGTGAGATGGCCCGCGATCGAGGTATCAGCACAACCGGTCTGAACGTCCGCCTATGCCGTGCGCTGAAGCGTCTCCGGGCACAGGTTTTGCCGCAGGAGCCAGCCGTACAACCGGCATGCCGGCCTAGAGCACGTGGCGCACGCACTCTTGCGTGCCGCGTCCCCACTCATGGGGACGCCTGCTCCCCAAACGGGTGGGCTACCATGGCAGCATGAGCGTTCCAAAAACGAAGGCTGCCCGTGGGTGCTGAACCGGCGCCCGATATCTCGGTGGCCGTCATCAATTGGAACCGGCGCGAATACCTGCGGGCCTGCCTGACATCGCTGGCCGGCCAGCGCGGCGCCAACTTCGAAGTGATCGTAGTGGACAACGGCTCGAGCGACGGCTCGGCCGACATGGCGCGCTCGGAATTCGGCATGCGCGTAATCGCCAACGCGGCTAATCTGGGTTTCTGCGCCGCGAACAATCAGGCCTTCGCTGCCGCGCGCGGCGAGTTCATCGCTCTACTGAACAACGATGCGGAGGCCGCGCCGGACTTTCTCGCTAACCTGCGGCGCGCCTTCGACGCGGCGCCGGATATCGGCATGGCCGCCGCCAAGGTGCTGGTCTGGGAAGATCCCCGCCGCATCGGCCGCATTGACCGCATTGATAAAGTTGGGCACCTGATTTATCCTGACGGCCAGAACCGCGGACGCGGAACCGGCGAAATTGATCGGGGCCAATACGACCGCGTCGCAGAGTGTCTGTGGCCGGATGGCTGCGCCGCCATGTACCGGCGAACCATGCTGGAAGCGATCGGCGGATTCGACGAAGACTTCTTCATGTTCGCCGACGACGCGGAACTCGGCCTGCGCGGGCGCATCGCGGGCTGGCGCTGCCTGTACATGCCCGGCGCGGTAGTGCGGCACCATCGCGGTGCCAGCCTGGATGCGGGTTCTACCAGGCGCATCTTCCTGATCGAGCGCAACCGCGTGCTGCTGGCCGCGAAGCTGTTCCCTTGGAGCTTGTTGCTGCTGAACCCGTATTACTTCGCGCTGCGCCTCGCCGGCGGCCTCGCGGCTGCTGCCGGCGGGAAAGGCGAGATGGCGCGCTTCCCCGGCTTCGCCAACAAACTGCGGCTGGCATGGACGATTCTGTGCGCGGATCTGGCCGCCCTGCGCCTGCTCCCGCGCATGCTCCGCAAACGCCGTGAGGTGCGGCGTATCGCCAAACTCACACCCGCTGAAATCCGCCGCCTGATTCTCGAAAACCGGATTCCGGTGCGAGCGCTAGTTGAGAAATCCAACTAGGACTTCTGACTCCTGACTTCTGTCTAGTGGCGTTTATTCAGCCGGCCAACACGCATCGATCCACATTTTCATTGTTGTGTCGTGCCAACTCGGCGTTGGCCCGCTCAGGTACGGCCGCATCTCACTCCGATAGCGCTCGATTAGTGTTTCCCGCTGCAGAAACCCAGCCCGCGCCAAGTACATCACATCCTGCAAATCACGATCGATACTGCGCTCCAGCTTTGTCAACGCCAGGTCGTGTGCTTCGAGTGCCCAGAGCTTCAGCCGGCGCCAGAACGGGAAAATGTGAATCAATCGCGACTCATAGCTGTCCGGATAGCTGGTGACCCCAGCACTTTCGAGATATACGCGATACTTTCGGTAGAGTGGAGATCCTTTCCCCGCCAGGGCCTCGATCTGGTTCGTCGCCTGTACCGGAACCACACCCAGGACATCCAAATCCGCCGTCTCTCTCGCGCAGCCGTAGTACTGGCTCACGACGAAACCGCCCATGCAATGAACGTCAACGTCTTCCCTCAACTGCGCATCCAGGTCCGACAGAAACGAAAACCACGTCGCCGCGGGACGCTCATTCGGCATGGACCAGATCCTCGGCGCGCAGTCGCGCCACAACATTCCAGTGTGACGCCTCCGGCGAGCGGTTCTGGCGCATCCACCGCCGGGTGGCCTCGGGCATGGAATCCCAGCAGAAGGTCGCCTCCGCCAGCAGGCGAGCCGCCTCCAGTTCGGACTTCGCCCGCGCCATCGGCTCGGTCCCCGTTCCCGCCAATTCCAGAAGGAAACCAAGGCGATTCTGAAAGTCGTGCAATTTCGCATGGCGGACCAGCCATTCCCAGTCCACATCCGCGGCGTATTGCCGCGCGACCCACGGAAGGGCCTCGCACACGCGGGCGTCGAGGTCCGGCTGCCGTAACGCTTGTAGAAGCAAGCTTCCCGGAGTCGCACGACGGCGGGATGCGCCCACATGCCGAAAGCCAGGATAGCCCAGCGCGCTCAATTGCGGCCGGAATGACCTTTCGGTCTGCGAAGCCTGCGGCTCCCGTGAGTTTCCCAGTGCCTGTAACCGGCTCCGGAGATCCTTTGTCAGTGGCCGGCTTCCAGTTTCCAGCAAGGACAGATACGTCTGAGACACGCCGAGCATCTCGGCCGCTTCCACCTGAGTGAGGCCCCGTGTGTTACGCCAGCCATGCAGATCAATCGCCATGCTTCCCCAATTCTACCATGTAATATTACAAACGAGAGTCGCGCGGCGATTCTGCCTTCTGACTCCTGACTTCCGACTTCTGCTTTACTGAATCACCTCCCGGCCTACGGCCGTGTTCAATTGACTGGCGGCGCTCAAATACGATGCCACCAAATTAATGTAGGCTACCTGCGTGGCACGGTAGTCTCGTTGCGCATCCAGGTAGTCCAGCAGCGCCGCCTGGCCGCGCTGGTAAGCAAACGAGATGGCGTCCCGAATCCGTGTGGCCGTCTCCAGATAACCGTCCGTACCCTTATAGGGCAGCAATAGATTCACCGAGCTAACCACCGTGACGTAGGCCGAATCGACGTCGCTGAATACCTGCGCCTGCGCGGCGTCCTTTTGCCGCTGCGCATGGGAGATGTCGATTTGCGTGCGCGCCTTCTCCCCTTGGTTCTTATCGAAAATGCGCAGCGGAATGTTTACGCTGAATCCTACATAAATCGTGATGGGAGGGTTGCGCCCCAGATCCATGCCGAAGGTGGGATCCGTGGAGCCATTCGACACGGCGAGTTTGTGGTCGGTCTCGGCTTTGCCGATGGTCTCGACCGCCGCCTTCAGATCCGGTCTGGCTGCCAGCGCCGCGGAGTGAAACTCGTCGAGCGCCATGATTCGCTCCTGGAATTCGAACGGTCCGGCCACGTCGAATCGATCCACCGGCGTGCGGTCGTTGAGCAGCATCAGGAGCGTGATCTTCGCAGTTCTGGCGTTGACCAGCGCGGTCTGATAGTCGGATTCGTACTGCGCGCGCTGCAGAACCAGCCGGTCCAGGTCCACGCGCGCGATATCGCCGGATTTGAAGCGCACGCGGCTGATGGACAGCTCTTTGTCGAAATATTCCAGGTTCTCCTTGGCACTCGCCAGCAGCGCCTTGGCCTGCAACGTTTGCACGAAGGCGCTGCGCAGGCTGAAAAGCAGCGTGCGTTCCAGATCCAGTTGCTGCGATTCCGCGATGGCGGTGCCCTTCTGCGCGCTCTCCAGGCGGAGTTCGCGCTTGTGCTGCCGTTCGTGTAAATAATCGAACGCGACCAGCGGGAAGACGTAGGCGAACGGACGATAGGGATTGCCGTTGAAGGGCTGCAACTGATCGAGGCTCGCGGTGAGGTTCGGGTTCGGCCGCAGATACGCGGTGATCTCGTCCGCCTTGGATTCCTGGATATTCAGCACGCCCGCGCGCAGGTTGGGGTTGTCCGCCTCGAACTTGTCTTTCACCTGCTGCCACGTCAACGAAGTCTGCGCGGAGGTCTGCGCGAATGCCCCATGGCACAGGCAACCGCCCACCAGAAACCCGATTTGTAGATGCCACATCGATCGCCGCATTTTTGCTCCATCAAACCTGCAAAGTATCGCCGTCCCGCGCCGCCAGCGCGTAGAGCACCGGCGCGAGGAAAATCGACAGGAAAAGCCGGGAGGCCAGGCCGGCTACGATCACGATGGCAAACGGCTTCTGCGAGTCGCTGCCGATGCCCGTGGACATGGCCGCCGGCAGCAGGCCGAAACAGGCCACCAGCGCCGTCATCATGATGGGGCGCAGCCGCAGCAGCGAGGCTTCCAGCGTCGCCGTCGGGATGTCCTTCCCTTCCAGGCGCAGCTTATTGATGAACGAATAAAGAATCACGCTGGTCTGCACCGCGACACCCATCAACGCCATGAAACCCAGCATCGACGAAACGCTGAAATTGGTGTGTGTAAGGCGCAGCGCCAGCAGTCCGCCGACCGGCTCCGTCACCAGCACACTGAAAAAGATGATCAGTGGGAATTTCAAGTTTCCGTATAGCGCGAACAGGATCAGCAGAATCAATAGCACGGTCAAGGGCAGAATGATCTTCATCTGCTCCTGCGATGCCAGGTACTCCTTGTATTCCCCGCCCCAATCGAATCTGTAGCCGATGGGAAGCTTCACCGCTGCGTCGACTTTCCGGCGGGCTTCGCCTACTGCGCTGGCAAGGTCGCGGCCTTCCACGCTGAACTGGACGCCGATGAACCGCGAATTCGACTCGCGATAAACGAATGAGGCGCCGCTCTCCACCTTGATCTCGCAGAACTGGCTGAGCGGCAGATATTGGCCGTCGGGCGTGGCGATGAGCAGGCTCTTGATGGCGTTCTCATCGCTGCGGAATGGCTCCTGCATGCGCACGACCAGGTCGAACTGGCGCTCCCCCTGAATCACCTGTGTGGCGGCCGTGCCGCCCATGGCGGTTTCCACCAGCGTGTTCACGTCGCTCACGTTCAGGCCGTAGCGGGCCAGCTTGGCGCGGTCCGGGGTAATCACCAGGCTGGGTTGGCCGAGCTCCCGCACCACCGTGATCCCGGTGATGCCCGGAACCTTGGCGATAATGTTCTTCACCTGAACTGCCTTGTCTTCGAGCGTAGTCAGGTCCGGGCCGAAAATCTTCACGGCCAACGAACTCTTCAACCCGGTTTCGGCCTCGTCCACCGCGTCCTCGGCCGGTTGCGTGTAGTTGAAGATGATGCCGGGAAACGCCGCCAGCTTCTGCTGGATGGCTTTAGTCAACTCGGGCTTGGTACTGATGCTGCCATGCCATGCGCTGTCGTTGTAGGGTTTCAGGCCCACATAGAATTCGTTGTTGAAGAAGCCTGTCACATCTGTGCCGTCGTCGGGCCGTCCCAGTTCGTTGGCAACGGTGGTCACCTGCGGGAAGCTCCGCAGGATATTCCGAATCTGCGGCGAGAGCTTGGAAGCCTCTTCGAAGGAAATAGTGTAAGGCGTGGTGGCGCGCACCCACAGCGCGCCTTCGTCCAGGTGGGGCATGAACTCGCCGCCGATGGATGGAATCAGCAGCAGCGACGCGGCGAAGATCGCCAGGATGACGGCCACGGTGATCAACCGGTTGTGCAGGCACCAGCCCAGCATTCGCCCGTACAAGCCGCGAATCGCCTCGTAGAGCCGCGCCCGCGGTTCGTGCACCCGCTTCCGCAGAAAGAAGGAGCACAGCACGGGGAGCAGCGTGAGGGCGCAGAGCAGCGCGCCCAACAGCGCGAACGACATGGTGTCCGCCATGGGCTGGAACAGCCGGCCCGATGGCCCCGTGAGCACATAAATCGGCAGATACCCGGCGATGATCACCGCAATCGCGTAGAAGATCGGCCGCTCCACATCGTGCGCCGCCGCCCGGATCACCTCGATGAAGTGAAGGTGCTGCAGTCCCCTCGCCTCGCCGGAATCGTCTTGATGCCGGGCCGCCAGCTCGCGGAAAATATTCTCCACCATCACCACCGAGCCGTCCACGATGATGCCGAAGTCGATAGCGCCGATGGACAGCAGATTCGCCGGAATATGCCTCCAATCCAAACAGATGAACGAGAACATCAGCGCAAACGGGATGGTGACCGCGACGATCAATGCCGTGCGCACGCTGAACAGGAACAGGCCCAGAATCACCAGCACCAGCAGCATGCCGCGCAGCAGGTTGTCCTCCACCGTTTTGGTGGTCTCCTCAATCAGGCCCTGGCGGTCGTAATACGGCACCACTTTCACATCGGGCGGCAATACGTGTTCGTTGAGCTCCTTGGTCATGGCTTCCACGCGCCGCAGGATTACCTGCGCCTGCTCGCCGACGCGCATCAGGATGACCCCTTCCACCGCCTCCTCCTGCCGCATGTATCCGAACTGGCCGAGTCGCGGCGCGTGGCCGATCTCCACCTTGGCGATATCTTTGACGTAAACCGGAATCCCGTTCTTCTCCTGCAGAATGATGTTCCCGATGTCCGCCGTATCGCGCACCAGCCCCAAGCCCCGGATGTAGTAGAACTGCCCGCCTTGGGAATAGAATCCGCCTCCGGCGTTGGCATTGTTGTTGCCCAGTTGCTGGGTCACTTGCGGCACCGTCACGCCATATGCGAACAATTTGTTGGGATCCAGCAGCACCTGATACTGCATGGTCGTGCCGCCGAAACCCGAGTCGTCCGCCACCCCCTGTATGGAGCGGTAATGGCGCTCCAGCACCCAATCCTCAATCACCTTCAGGTCCTGCGGCGAGCGATCCGGACTCTGCAAAACATAACGGTAGATCAGGCCGCTAGGGCTGAATAACGGCGAGATGGTGGGCTGCAGGCCGGAAGGCACCGCGGCGTTGGCCATGCGCTCAAATGCCTGCTCGCGCACGAAGTACGGATCGGCGCCGTATTCGAAATTCATCTCGATGGCGGAAAGACCGTAGAGCGAGATCGAGCGCAGCGCCTCCAGCCGCGGAATGCCGTTCATCTCGATTTCAATCGGAATGCTGACCAGCCGTTCGATTTCCTCGGCGGCGTGGCCGGGCCACTGCGTGATGATTTCCACGTGCGGCGGCGACAGATCCGGGTAGGCGTCGATCGGCAGCTTCTGGAAAGAGATAGCGCCCCAGACCATTAGGGCGAGCGAGGCGATCACGACCACAAATCGCTGCCGCAGGGCGAAGGAGACTAGTTTCGCAATCATGTTTGCGCCCTATTGAATCGCGTTGGCGAACTGCAGGAAGAGACTGCCGTCGGCCACCACGTTTTCGCCTTCCCGTAATCCGCTGGCGATCTCGACCAGTCCATCCTGCTGCGGCCCGATGGTGACCGAACGTTGCGCGAATTTGCCGGGCGCCGCCTGCACGTACACGATCGGCTCGTTCTTGTCGTCGCGCAGCACAGCCGCCACCGGCACCACCAGAATGTTGTTCCGCCGGCTGGTATGAACGACCGCGTCGACGAACATATCCTTCTTCAGCAGGCCGCCGGGGTTGCTGGTGACGATGCGGACCGATGTAGTGCGGGTGCTGGGATCCACGAAGGACCCAATGTAGGAAATGGCGCCTCGGAAGCTTCGGTTGAGGGATGGATTGGTTTCCTCCACTGTATCGCCAGTCCTGACCGACGGCAGGTCGCGATCGAAGATGTGGCCTTGCACCCACACCGTGGAAACGTCGCTGATTTGGAAGCAGACGGTTTGTCCGGCTTCGATCAGCATGCCGGGAGAAATGAGCTTCTGCACGATCACTCCGGAGATGGGAGACCGGACGGCCAGTTCGGTGCCGATGGATGTGCCCTGCTTCTCCGCCTGGTCGATCTCCTGCGCGGTGATGCCGAAGATTCGCAGCGGCTGCAGGCTGTTCTGGACGTCGGTGGTGGCGTCGTTGTAGTCCGCAACGCTGCTTTCATAATCCTTCACGGCCACCACTCCGTGGTCCAGCATCTCCTTCATGCGGTCGACGATTCGTTTATTGAATTGCTCGCGGTTGCGGGCCTTGCGGTACGCCGCGATGGCGTTGGCCACATCGGGGCTGGAGACGTAGAGCAACGGCTCGTCCTTCTTGACGGGCGTGCCCACATCCACCAGAATCCGGGTGATCGGGCCGTTCACCTGCGTGATGGCTTGCGTGGTGTGGTCCTGGTCCCAATCCACCGTGCCGGTGGTGTGGATCGCCACCCCCCAGGAGGTCTTCGCCACCTTACCGATTTTCAAATGCACCAATTGATCCTGTGGCACGGTGAAAAGGCCAGGCTGCATGTTGGACTCCGACGCGGATTTGCTTTCGGCCTTTTTCGACTCTCCGCAAGCCAGTTGGGACAGCCCCAGCGCTGCCAAGAAAGCTGCGGGGGCACATGCGGCGAATGGAAATCGCCGCATGCCAATGCACGACGATGCTGTCTGCATGGCGATACTCTTCTCCTCTTTTAAAAAACACGGATGGACAGTGGAGGAGCTAAGCGGAGGGAGGGCCGCGCGAGGAGCTTGCGGACAATAGCACTTGGTGGGCAGTCTCGAAATCCGGAGCAGGGGCCAGCCAGACCACCAGGAAAACGGGCGTCACTGTGGCCGTTACGGTAGTTTGCAGGAAGGGCAGCGGCCCTACGTGACACAGCAGGCAGCAATGGTCCGGCGCGTGGTGCGATTCTTCCTGGGAGGCCAACGCGAGGGACTGGCCCAGCAGCGTCAGGCACACCAGCAAGAGTACCAGCAGCGTTCTCTGGAAGAGCCGGCCGGCGCGAGCCACACGGATACTATGATTGAGCGCTCTTATGTGTTCAGGTTAACAGAATACAGCGGTCCGCGGGCTCTGAGCCTGGAGGGCACCCGGTAAGGGGCGGACTTGGCGCCCGGCGCTTAGAATGTGAACCCGAGACGCGCTACCACAGTTCGCGGTTGGAGGAAATGTGTGCCGCTAAACGTAGACAAAAAATTGTAAAGCGCCACGACATTCGTCAAATTCGCGATTTCAATGGAGGCAGTAACGCGTCGCGGCCCTTCCCGGTGGAAGAGATTGTCGGTGCCGACAGCCAGGTTGAACACGTTGCGCGGCTTGACGCGATCGGGAT
>CABEEC010001034.1_pt1 | contig 13964 bp, 7 predicted proteins | sample 3423191 | NCBI WGS metagenome assembly CABEEC01 (sample SAMEA5534333, study PRJEB31848) | metagenome | biome: tundra; feature: field; material: soil | place: USA | collected 2013-05 | depth 0.15 m | reverse complement strand
AGCCAAGGTGGTCGAATGAGGGTTTGTCGGCGGCAGCGGCTAGCCGCATTCATATAGTTAGCCAGCGTAACCGCGCAAAGATCCGGCGCACTGGTGGATGATCCCTGCGGCGCAGTATACAATAGCTGCAGAGCCGGCGCGATCTTCTAGTGTCAAGATCCCGCTTTCCGGGCGGAGAATGTGCGTTCGACTCGCACTCGGCCGGCTCGCTCTCTCCTCGTGGCTATCACCTGGCCAGCGTACTTGCCTTAGCGGGAAAGGCGTGCACGGCGCCAATGCCGGGTGTTTTCAATGAACGTTAAGGACACATATCGGTAGCTATCGCGCGGGCCGAGTGGCTGCGCAGCGATATAGGTCAAATGCACGAAGTGACTCGAAGATGACTTCATCAACCGGGCGATTGTGGAGCGGGGGACCCCGCTCGGCACGGAACCAGGCCTCAGAGATCAAGGGCGCCTTATCAGCACAGACTGTCGTCACGCGAGCGCTTTCGGCACCAGATTCCCGGCCACATCGGTCAGCCTGAAGTGACGTCCCTGGAACTTGAAGGTCAACCGTTTGTGATCCACACCCAGGCAATGCAGGATGGTGGCCTGCAGATCGTGCACGTGCACCGGGTCGGAAACCACGTTATAGCAGTAGTCGTCGGTCTCGCCAATGGTGATCCCGCGCTTGATGCCGCCGCCGGCCATCCATACGCTGAAGCAGCGTGGATGATGGTCCCGGCCGTAGTTGGCTTCGGTGAGCTTGCCCTGGCAATATACCGTGCGGCCGAATTCGCCTCCCCAGATGACTAGCGTGTCGTCCAGCATGCCGCGCTGTTTCAGATCTAGGATCAGCGCGGCGGACGCCTGGTCGGTGCCCTTGCACTGCAATGAAAGGTCGCGCGGCAGATCCGAGTGCTGGTCCCATCCGCGATGATAGAGTTGCACGAAACGCACGTTGCGTTCGGCCAGGCGGCGCGCTAGCAGGCAATTGGCGGCGTACGTGCCGGGCTTGCGGGAATCCGCGCCGTACATCTCGAAGATGTGGTCGGGCTCCTTCGATAGATCCATCAGGTCCGGCACGGAGGTCTGCATGCGGTAGGCCATCTCGTATTGCGCAACGCGCGTCTCGATTTCCGGGTCGCCGTAAACCTGCGCCTGCAGATCGTTCAGACTGGCAATGGCATCCAGCATGCGCCGGCGGGTGGCCTTGTCGATGCCGGGAGGGTCGGCCAGGTAAAGCACCGGATCGCTGCCGGCGCGGAAGCGCACACCCTGGTGATTGGAGGGTAGGAACCCACTGCCCCACAGGCGCGAGAATAGCGGCTGGTCCACATTCAGCGCATTCGCTTGCGAGATGAGCACCACGAACGCCGGCAGGTTCTGATTTTCGCTGCCTAGGCCGTAACTGACCCAGGAGCCCAGGCTGGCGCGTCCGGGCTGCTGCGAGCCGGTCTGGATGAAGGTGATGGCCGGGTCGTGATTGATCGCCTCGGTGTTCATGGTCTTGATGAGGCAGATATCGTCCACGATCTGACCGTGATGCGGCAGAAGCTCGCTGAGCCATGTGCCCGTTTCGCCGTGTTGCGCGAATTTGAAGATAGACGCCGCCACCGGCAGTGAGCTCTGCCCTGAGGTCATGCCGGTAATGCGTTGGCCCATGCGCACCGAGCCCGGCAGTTCGGCGCCCTGCTGCGTCGCCAACTTGGGCTTGTAGTCGAACAGGTCCATCTGAGAGGGCGCGCCCGACTGGTGCAGATAGATGACGCGCTTGGCTTTCGGTGCGAAATGCGGCAAGCCGGCCAAGCCGCCCGTCTGCGGGTCGATCGCGGCGTTATCGGCAAACAACCGGGCGTCCATCAACGAAGCCAGCGCCGCGATGCCGATGCCGGTGCTGGTTCGCGCAAAGAAATGCCGGCGGGTCAGCGCCAGTCCGAAATCGTCGTGCGGGTCCATCGTCTATTCCTTGGTAATGGTCTCGTCCAGGTTCAGGATTACGCCGGCCACGGTGGTCCAGGCGGCCAGCTCGCTGGAGTCGAGCTTCGCATCGGCCGGCGATTCGCCGACCTGCAACAGCTTGCGCGCCGCGTCCGTGTCGCGGCGGTATTGCGCCAATTCCTGCCGCGCGATATCTTGCAGCACACGCACTTCCTTCGCGTCGGGTTTGCGTGCCGTGACCAGGCGGAATCCGAAGCGGATCCGGCTGCCTGGGTCCTTGCCGCCTTCGGTGAGTATGCGCCCGGCCAGCGCGCGCGCCGCCTCCACGTAGGTCGGATCGTTCAGCAGCACCAGCGCCTGCAGCGGCGTGTTAGTAAGGGTGCGCCGAGCGGTGCATTTTTCGCGATCGGGCGCATCGAACGTGCCCAGCGACGCCGGCGGCACAGTGCGTTTCCAGAACGTATACATGCTGCGGCGGTAGAGGTCCTTGCCGTGGCTCTGCACGTACGTCTGCGCGGAGTACACGTCGCCGTACGCCATCTCTTCCCAAAGCCCCTTGGATTGATACGGAAAAACGCTGGGGCCACCCACGCTGCCGTCCAGCAGCCCGCTGACGCTCAGGGCGTTGTCGCGCACTACCTCGGCGGGTAGGCGGAAACGGGGGCCGCGTGCCAGCAGGCGGTTTTCAGGATCCTTTTCCAGAACTTCCGGCGTCACGCGGGAGTCCTGGCGATATGCCGCGGATGTGACGATCAGTCTCTGCATGGCCCGAATATCCCAGCCGGTGCGGATGAATTCGGTGGCCAGCCAGTCGAGCAATTCCGGATGTACCGGGGCTTCGCCCTGCGAGCCAAAATCCTCTGGGGTTTTGACGATCCCGTGGCCGAAATACATCTGCCAATAGCGGTTGACTGCCACGCGCGCGGTGAGCGGGTTCGTAGGACCGACCAGCCATTTGGCCAGTCCCAGGCGGTTGGCAGGCAGATCGTTCCCGAGTTGTGGCAGCATGCCGGGCACGCCTGGCGTGACCTTCTCGGTGTGGTTACGATAGTCGCCGCGCGCCAGGATGTACGTGTCGCGTGGCACGATCATCTCTTGCATCACCATGGAGCTGGGCACACTCCAGTCGAGATCTTCCTTGCGCGCCAGGGCTCGCTTCTGGCTGGCGAACGCAGCGCGGAGAGGCTCGGGCGCGTCGTGCGCCAGGAAGTACTCGCGCAGTTTCTTCTTCTGATCCTTGGAGCGTTGCGCGGCTGGCAGGAACAGCGTCGCACGCGCGGGCTGGTCCTCGGCGAGTTGCACGATTTCGGCGGGCGCCAGCGCGCGGCCGTAGATGCGAACATCGTCCAGGCGGCCCTTGAACGCATTGCCGAGTTGCTTATTGCCGATTTCGAGCGGGGCCGAGGTGCTGGTGGAACCCGTGAGGCCATCGTGCACCGTCGCGATTTCCGCTGGCTGGCCGTCCACGAATAGCTTGATTCCGGCAGCCTTCCCCGAGCCGTCGTAAACTATGCTCAAGTGAAAGAAGTCCCCTTGGATCAGCGGCTCCTTCGTGCGCACTTCGATGGCGTCGTCCGGCCAGTGATGCGTCAACCGGAACGTCAGACGCGCGCCCCGCTTCAGCCGCGGCAGAACCACGGTGTCTTCCAACGCTAGCTCGATGCCGCGACGCTCGTCAGGACCGCTGATTTTCTGCAACACCGCGTTCTCATCCTTGGCGTTCGACTCCACCCAGAGCGCGAGGGAGAAAGCGTCGCCGCGATTGAAATTCGCGACGTTCCCGAATGAGACGTGCGCCCGTCCTTCGAACTCCGCGCACTTCGCCACAGGGCCGTCGCTGAAAGCAGGCGTTCCGCTGAGAATGCGCCCGTCCTGATAATGGCCTGAGCGGTCCGCAAAGTTCCCATCCATCTCGTAATGCGCCAACAGTCCTTCGTGGCTGGGTGCGGGCATAGTGTCCAGCTTGGTTTTCTCCCATTCGGACACCAGCGGCGCGACCTCTTCGTAATCCAGGATCGTGGCGGTGGTCTCGAGCGTGCTCTTGACCTCCGCCAGTTCTGCGGCCTGCTGCGGCGACGGAATCTGCACGAACGGCTTGGCGTTGCCTTCGCGCCCGTCCAGGCCCTTCTCCGGAATGGTGTTGAAGAAGGCAAAGAAGCGGTAGAAATCGCGCTGCTTGATGGGATCGTACTTGTGATCGTGACAGCGCGCGCAACCCAGTGTCATGCCCATCCAGGTGGTGCTGGTGGCCTCCACGCGATCAACCACGTACTCGACCTGATACTCCTCCGGGATCGCGCCGCCTTCGAAGTTGATCATGTGGTTGCGATTGAAACCCGTGGCGATCCGCTGCTCCAGCGAGGCGTCGGGCAGCAGGTCACCGGCCAGTTGCTCGATGGTGAACTCGTCGAAGGGCATGTTGCGATTGAACGCATCGATCGTCCAGTCGCGCCAGTGCCACATCTCGCGATGGCTGTCGATATGGTAGCCGTGCGTGTCGGCGTAACGTGCCAGGTCGAGCCACTGCATAGCCATGCGCTCGCCATAGTGCGGCGAATGGAGCAGGCGGTCCACCACTTTTTCGTAAGCGCCGGGCGACCGGTCGGCGAGCAATGCATCGACTTCGGCGGGCGTGGGCGGCAGTCCCGTCAGGTCGAGGCTGACGCGCCGCAGCAGAGTGGCGCGGTCCGCTTCGGGCGATGGCCGCAAGCCCTCGCGCTCCAAGCGGGCCAGAATGAAATGGTCAATCGGATTGCGCGGCCATGACGCGTTCCGCACGTGCGGCGCATCCGGCCGCTTCGGAGGAACATAAGCCCAATGCATTTCCCACCTGGCGCCATGGTCGATCCACTTGCGGATGAGATCGATCTGCTGGTCCGTCAGAGTGCGCTCGGAGTAGGGGGGCGGCATGCGCTGCTGCTTCTCCTTTGCGCTGATGCGCTGATAGAGACGGCTGGCCGCGGCATCTCCGGCAATGATGATGGGATGGCCGGCGCGGTCGGCGAACATGCCTTCCTTGATGTCCAGGCGCAGGCTCGCCATCCGCTGTTTTTCGTCGGGGCCGTGGCAGGCGAAGCAATTGTCGGAGAGGATCGGGCGGATATCGCGGTCGAAATCCACTCCGGCGGGCGCGGCGGCGAGCGCCAGCCTGGCGATAGCACATAGCACCAGACCTCGAAGATTCACGGTCCCTCCACCGAAATGAACGTCGATGCGGCCAATCTTAGCACAGGCGCGCGGAATCAGCAGGCCGCTGAGCCGCGACCGCCTCTCACGATCTCTTGTGTGATCCGCAGCGGCACCGGCCGGACGTTATCTGCAATATCGTCCAGTCAAACCGCCTAGCCGCGCCCCCGAGCGGCCTACCAGTTTTCATGTGCGCCTTGATCTGGGCCGTCTTTTGGTCGCAAGCAGTGAAAGCCGAATTGCCTGCTACGTTTCCCGCGCACCCGGCGACAGCGCGGTTGTTCCGCGATAGCGGCTCAAGCCAAAATGTCATGCACGACATTCCCGGCAACGTCGGTCAGGCGGAAGTCGCGGCCGCTGTAGCGGTAGGTTAATTTTGTGTGATCCATGCCCAGGGCGTGAAGAGCAGTGGCGTGCAGGTCATGAATGTGAACGGGATTCTCCACCGCCTTGAAGCCGAACTCGTCAGTGTTGCCGTACGTCGTGCCGCCTTTGACGCCACCGCCGGCCAGCAGCGTAGAGAAGCCGTGGCTGTTGTGATCGCGGCCATTTTGCACTTTCACCAGGCCGCTGACTTCAAGCACCGGCGTACGGCCGAATTCGCCACCGATGATGACCAGCGTTTCCTTCAGCAGACCACTCGCCTTGAGGTCCGCCAGTAGGGCGGCGATGGGGCCGTCGCTGTCATGGGCCAGTTTGCGATGAATGAGAATGTCGTCGTGGTTATCCCAGGGCTGGCCGTTGCCGTAATAGACCTGTACCATGCGCACGCCGTGCTCCACCAGGCGCCGGGCCATCAGACAGCCGCGTCCGAAATCATGGTCGCCGTAACGGCCGCGGACGGCTTCGGGCTCTTTGGTGATATTCAAGACTTCCGGCGCCTCGCTTTGCATCCTTCATCCCTCCTACTCTGGCGGCGCTCGCCCGTTCCCTCCTTTGCAGTGGGTGGACGGGCGCACCGTGCGGTCTTGGCGGCGGTCTGTGGCTGAACCCGACAAATGGCCGCCCTACGCGCACATCTGGCCGACGTCGTGCACGCGCACGTCGAGACGGCCCGCCGTACAAGATTGAGGGTTCCGGCGCAACGTGGCGCGATTTTCGGGGAACGTTGCCAGCCCACCTTTCTCGGTCCAGCAACTCCGGGGTGGTGCCATTGTGGCGATTCGCTAAGCCTTTTCTATCATCGGCCTGGGCGTGACGCTTCGAATCGCATGTTGCGGTATTTCGGGTCGCAGAACGGCACTAACGCCTCGGCAACAGATGCTTTTGCACCTTGCCGAGAGCATTGCGGGGTAACCCGTCCACCCGCACAAAGGCCCGCGGCAATTTGAAGGAGGCCAGGTCTCGACGGCAGCGCGCTTCCAGCGCGGCTGGATCGAAGTCGCCGCGGGCCACGATCCAGGCCACGGGGACCTCACCTTTGAGTCCGTCCGGTACCCCCGCCACGGCGGCTTCGGCCACCTCCGGCTGTTCCATGAGGAACTCTTCGATTTCCCGCGGATAGATGTTGAAGCCTCCGCAGATGATGAGATCGCTGCGCCGCCCGCACAGCGTGTAGTAGCCGTCGGGCGAAAGGCTGGCGAGATCCCCGGTGCGGAACCAGCCGTCTCGAAAAGCGGCCCTGGTCGCCTCTTCTTTCTCCCAATAGCCCGCAAAAACATTGGGACCCTTCAGGTAGACTTCACCGGTTTCACCCGGTGCGACTGCCACGCCCGCGTCGTCGAGCAGGCGCACGGAAACGCCCGGCAGTGGAAAGCCGATGCTGCCCTGGCGGCGTTCGCCGACGTACGGGTTGGAGATGTTCATCAACGTCTCCGTCATCCCGTAGCGTTCCAGAATCGTATGCCCGAACAGCGCACGAAAACTCTCCATCACCTGCGGAGGCAGCGGCGCAGATCCGGAGACGAAGAGCCGCATGCTTCGCCCAATCGTGCGCGCGATCTCCGGCGCGGTCTCCAGGAGCCGCCGATAGATGGTCGGCACGCCGAAGAACAGTGTCGGCCGGAAGTCCAGAAAGTCGGTGGCGGCTCTCTGATGCTCGAAGCGCTCCAGCAGGCGCATGCGGCAGCCGCTGAGCATCCAGCAGTGCAGGCCGTTGCCCAGCGCGTGCACGTGGAACAGCGGCAGCGCGAGCAAGAAGCGGTCGGCGGCGGTGATTTGCCAGCAGGCGAGTAGGTTGATCGCGTTTGCCGCGAAGTTGTTGTGGGTCAGGATGGCGCCCTTCGAGGCGCCGGTCGTCCCAGAGGTATACACGAGCGCGGCCGGCGAATCCCCGTCCAGACTGGCGGCGGCGCCATCCTCGCCCGCCGTGCCGGCTTCGGCAATGAGATCTGCGAGATTCTCCTGGGTGACGAAAAAGCGCGGCGCGGCATCCTGGAGGATGTGTATGACTTCGCGCTCGCGGTACAGCACGTTTACAGGAACAAAGATGACTCCCAGCCGCAAACAGGCCAGGTACAGGTCGATCAACTCCACGCAGTTAGCAAGCTGGACAGCGAGGCGGTCGCCTGGCCGGAAACCGCGGCTCCGCAGAGTACTCGCCAAGCGGCGTGCGCGGCTGCCGATCTCCCCGAAGGTGAAACTGCGGCCCTGCCACTCAAGCCCGGTCTCGTCACGGCGCTGGCAGAGGGACAGATCGAAAAGCTGGTTGAGAGTCATTCCGGAAGCGCCTTGCCGCGGGTCTCCTCTCCGAAGGGTATCACCAGTAAGCCGAGCAGAAACGCCACGGAAGTCCAGGCCACCGGCATGCCGAGCGTGTGGAAGCGTGCTATAGCCGCGCCCACCAGCAGTGTAACCCCCGCCGCTACGAAGCGCCCGGCGGAGGTGGCAAAGGCAAAGGCGCTGGCCCGGCATGAGATGGGGTACTGCTCAGGCAGCCACAGCGTGTAAACGGCAAAGTTGGCCCCGCCGAGGCCCAGTAAGGCCAGCGAGAGCAGGAACCACTCCAGCGCACCGCGCTCCAGATAGAACGCGTACCCGAATCCGAAGACGATGGCGATGAACATCAGCGCGAAATAGATGCCGAGCGTCGCGCGGCGCCCGATCCGGTCGGCCAGCGGCGCCATGATTAGGCATCCCAGGATAGTGCAGGCCGAAAGCAGCATGGTGGCCCAGGAAGCCAGGTGCGCAGCCGAGACAGCGTTGCGCCCGGCACGCGCGGCAATCTGCGTCACCGAGGACGGAACATAGACCGAGCCCGCCCAGAGACTGGTCATCGAGATCAACAGATAGGTGGTATTCAGGATCGTGCGGCGGCGCAGCGCCGGCGAGAATAGCTCCTTCAGCGGTGCGCCAAAGGGGCCGGAGTCGCGGATGGAGCCAGCCCGCCGCGTCCAACGCGCGGGTTCGTGGACACCTCGTCGGATGTAACTCACCAGCAGGGCGGGCGCGCCGCCGAGCACGAACATTGCACGCCAGCCGAACGTAGCGCCGATAAAGGCGTTGGCGATCGCCGCCAGGAAGACGCCGAAATAGTAACCCGTGTGCATCCAGCCAGCGCCGGTCTTGCGGCGCGCTTCCGGCCACTCCTCGGCGATCAGGACGCCTCCCAAGGTCCATTCGCCGCCGATGCCGAATCCGGCGAGCAAGCGGAAAGTCCCAAGCTGCCAGACACTCGCGGACACAGCCCCGAGAAAGGTGAACAGCGAGTAACAGAGGATGGTCAGAGTGAGCGTACGTACCCGCCCGAAACGGTCGCCCACAGGACCCCACAAAAAGGCGAGGCCCCATCCCACCAGGAACATCGCAAACAGCAAACCGCCGTAGAAGCCTATGTTGGCCGGCGTGCCGGGAATTCCCGAGCGCGGCAACAAATCCTTGAGTGCGGGGATTAGAACCAACGCGTAGATGAACGAGTCCATGCCGTCGAGCGCCCAGCCTCCCCAGGCGGCCAGGAAGCTGCGGATCTGGTTGGCCGTGAGCGGCGGAAGGGGCGGGGCTCCGGCAGAGTTCATGAGGACCAAGTATAGGTGATCGACGCGTTGGTAAGCAGCGGACGGTATGGAGAGGCGAGACCCCCCTGAAAACAGATACTCCCGATGCGGCCGACTGCGGGGACGGCGATGTGCGTGAAGTGCCCGATCGACGGGCCTGCCAGCAAATGGTCGGAGGGCGTTTTCCTCCGGCTCACCTGCTACACACGGGCCGGATGCGGCCTGCCATTCTCTGGCATGGGGCGAGGTATGACGAACGGTATATATTGGACCTCAGATGAGATCCATTTGTTTCGCCGGGATTCTTCTGCTGTGGAGCTTCGCCGGCAATGCCTGGGAGAGGCCGGAGGCCGAAGCTCGCCGCTGGACAGCGGCCAAATTCCAGGGACGGGCGGAGGCTGCACCCGCCGCGCCGCACCTGATCGTGCGCACCAAATCCGCAGTCATTTACAAAGACCGCATCCGCGGGCGCAAGTTCCGCATCGCCGGGCAGGATTTCGAGCGCGGAATCGCCATGCCGTCGCCGGGCGAAGTCGAGGTGCATCTGTCGGCGGCAGCCGCATCCTTCGAGGCCGTGCTAGGCGTGGACAGCAACGATCTCGGCTACTACTCGAATGCGGGCCGCGGCAACGTGGTCGCTTCCGTCGAGGCCGGCGGCCGCGAGGTGTTCCGGTCCCCGGTCATGCACGAAGGAATGCCGGGCATCCCGCTCAAGGTGGACTTGGCTGGCGCGGCCGGCTTCCGCCTGAGACTGGCCTCTGCCGGCGAGAGAACGCGGACGTATCAGGCCGAATGGGACCAAGCCGATTGGGCCGATGCATGCGTGCGGATGATGGACGGCACTACCGTGTGGCTTGCCGCATTGTCGATGGGACCGCTGCCGGGAACGTATTCAACCGATCCGCCCTTCTCGTTCCGGTATGCAGGCCGGGCTTCTGGCGAGCTGCTGCGAACCTGGCCGGCGAAGCGCGTCACGCGGCGTGTAGACGAGCACCGCACGGAATATGTAACGGCTTACACGGACGCGGACACGGGCCTGGAAGTGCGCTCGGTGGCGATCGGCTATGATGATTTCCCGATCGTCGAGTGGACGGTTTATCTGCGGAACGGCGGCACCGTCCCGACTCCTGTCATCGAAGATCTGCTGGCGATTGACACACGCCTGGAGCGCACCGAGGAGCGCGAGTTCGTTCTTCACTATGCCAAGGGTAGCCCGAATTCGCCGACCGATTATGAGCCGCTCGAAAGCGTGCTCGGGCCGAACGAAAGCAAGCAGATCGCCACCACGGGCGGCCGGCCAACCGACAGCCACCTCTGCTACTTCAACGTGGACCGCGGCGGCCAGAGCGCCATCATCGCCCTGGGCTGGCCGGGGCAATGGTCGGCGCAGTTCAATCGCGATGACGGGACCGGGCTGCGCGTGCGTGCCGGGCAGGAGCTGACTCACTTCCGTCTGCTGGCGGGTGAGGAAGTACGCACGCCGCTGGTAGCTCTCGAATTCTCGGCAGGGGACTGGATCGCCGCGCAGAATGTCTGGCGCCGTTGGATGGTGGCGCACAACCTGCCTCGCCCCGGTGGCAAGCTGCCGCCGCCGCAGGTGGCCAGCGGCAGCAACCGGTACACCATCGAGATGCAGGATGCCAACGAAGAGAATCAGATGCGCTATCTCAAACGCGATCTGGATTCCGGTCTGCGGATCGATTACTGGTGGATGGATGCGGGCTGGTATCCATTCCAGACTGGATGGTGGAATACGGGAACCTGGGAGCCGGACCCGCAGCGTTTCCCACGGGGGTTAGCGCCGGTTACCGCTGAAGCGCACGCCCATGGCCTCAAGACCATTCTCTGGTTTGAGCCGGAGCGGGTCGCGCCCGGCTCCTGGCTTTATGAAAACCATCCGGAATGGCTGCTGGGGCGCGAAGGCAAAGACAAGCTGTTGTATCTGGGAAATCCGGAAGCGCGCCAGTGGCTCGCCGATCACGTAAGCCGGCTTATCCGCGAACAAGGCATCGATCTCTATCGCCAGGACTTCAACTTCGAGCCGCTCGCTATCTGGCGCGCGAATGACGCGAGCGACCGGCAGGGCATCACAGAGATCAAGCACGTCGTGGGTTACCTCGCCTACTGGGACGAATTGCGGCGCCGCTTTCCCGCGATGCTGATCGACACCTGCGCCTCCGGCGGAAGGCGCAACGACCTGGAGACGCTGCGCCGCGCGGTACCCCTGTGGCGGAGCGATTTCGCCTATGAGCCCGCCGCCATGCAGCAAATGACCTACGGAATGGCGCTGTGGATTCCGTATTTCGGCACGGCCGTCAATGCCGTGGAGCCGTACATTTTCCGCAGCCAGATGACGCCGGCAGTCGCGATCGGTCTCGATCCGGCACGCTCCGAAGACGGTTACCGAAAGCTCGGCGGCTTGCTGGCAGAGTGGCGCGGCATCGCCGATTACTACTACGGCGACTACTATCCCCTGACCTCGTACAGCACTGAAAGCACTGCGTGGATGGCTTGGCAGTTCCACCGCCCGGAGCGGGGTGACGGCATCGTGCAAGCCTTTCGGCGGCCCGATAGCCCGTTCGAATCGGCGCGTTTCCGGCTGCGGGGTCTGGACCCGGCCGCGCGCTACAGGGTCGTGGACATGGACTCGAAGCGCGAATCTGAATTCTCGGGACGCGAGTTACTTGAGGCGGGTCTTCCCGTTTCGATCCCGGTTGCACCCGGTGCTCTGGTCCTGACCTACGTTCCGGTACGCTCCCGGTGATAAGAGTCGTAGCTCCTATGAGAGTGCTACTGGTCCGCTCTGAGTATGCACCAATCGAGGCCTGCACGCCCAGGAGTGTCGGCGCGGCGGCCAGGGAGTGCCCGTGGCCGCTTGCGCAAGGAGCTACTCGTGGCGACCCTCCGCGCGGCGGCGTTAACTACTAATATCGGTAGCTATCGCGTTGGCGGGCCGCCCGCTTCAGTTTCGTCGCTGAACCGGGCGCGTCCAGTCGTTTCGGCGTGCTTCACGCCTGTCCAGGCAAGAACCGGTCGCCTATGAGGGGCTGTTGGCTTCACACGCCATTGACCACGCCCCAAGGCCCGGCGGTGATGGTCCGGGCTTCAAGCCACATCCGATTCGTGTTGGCGGTCGAGGTGACCAGGACCGGGAAAACGGGATCTGGAGTGTGGCCGTTGACCGCACGCCGGAGAAAGGCGTTTGCATGGTACCGGTGAAGGAGGTGTTTGGTGGGTTCGGCGTAGCGGGGCGCACAGCGACAGCGGCAGCGCGAGAATCGCTATTCGTTCCATGCTAGGTGATTGATTAGCTTCGTGTCGAAGTGCCGGTCATCGAAATCTGTGTCCTTGCAACAGTGGATAACGGGGCGGCCCAAACCACGCGCGAAACCGGCTTCATAGTAGACCCCGCCACGGTTGCCGGTGAAGTCGGCGATAACGAATTCCGCATCGCGAATCGCGGCGATGATTTCGTCCGTAATCTGGTTATTGTGCTCCTTCCGGTCAATGCGCACCGGGGGCGGGAAGCCGCAGTCCCCAACGGCTCTCGATATCCCTAGCTCGAATACCTCATTCATCGATTCATCGAACCACATTGCTACAAAGCACCGCCCCGGAATGCCACCGGACCGCGAGAGAGGCTGCACTCGATTCCAGCCTGTCATTGTCAGTGACAGTTGAACCGTTTTCCCTACTTTCGCCGCGAGGCTTGGACCATAACCGGGGGTGACGAATTTCGCGGCGAGGCCTTCATGTTCTATCCACTGGATGCACTGGACGAATTCCGCGCGGCTATAGCAGCCGATCAACGTGAAATCGTTGTCCGGGTGAAACGTAGCTGAACCTACGGGCCGTTCTGATCGTGCGGCAATCTGGAGAAGCAGTCGGTCGATATTGTCACTTACGCGCGTCTTAGCGTGTCTTTCGGCATGCTCCGCAGCATTCGTTTCATTGATTTCTAGCCGTTGCCCTGATTCATAACCTTGGCGCGCCGCGCAAGAGAGCGGTTTCCTCAGTTCAGGTGGCCACGAAGAACTCAGTCGCCATGCCAGACGGCCTTTTATGGTGTACGTGCCACAGAGCGGACACTTGAACTCGAAACCGCTTTGCCCGTCTGGGTTCAGGCTTACGCCATCACTCTCGGTTCTCTGGCAGATAGCACAGCACTTTGGATCTGTGGATTGCATCGTCGTGGCCTCTCCATTCTTCTAGAAAGGAACGTCATCATCCGTGATCCCCTCGGCAAATGACGACGCCCGTGGCATGTGAGTGGAGGACGTGCAGGTTGGCGGCGCAATTGAAAAAGATTCTGATTTGCCAGGAGCCAATCGACGCCCTGTCGTGTTACATTACAGCGCGTGAAAGGATTGCCGAAGTTATCAGTATCCTCGACTTCCTCTACGAACTGCCGATCTTGCAGCAATTGCAGACTGAGTGCACCAGCCAGTTTCGTGAATCCAGCTTTGACCATCAGTTCTTTAATTTCCCAAGCAGTCGGCGAATGGTTCTCCATCACGATTTGAAGGGCGGCCATCTCATGGGGCGATAAACCGGATATGGTCTCAGATGATTTAATCGTTGCCATTGTCTGGGTGCGGTTGGTAGCGTCGAGGAGCGCTCGAAGGCGAGACGTAATTTCGGCCTGAAGTGCCTGAAAATCCCTTGGCGATTCGGGAACGAAGGTAATGATGGGCCGATGGCTAACGTCGAAGGGAAATTGGCTTGTTCTGGCCTTTATGTCGCAGATCATCACAAGGGGCTTGCCGTTTGCTATCGCAAATCCGAGTTCATACCAAACATTCAGACCGGGGTTCGAGCCCTCCTGGTAGCAGCAGGCGAGCAGGAGGATATTCGCCCGTTCTTCGCCTAACGGCAGACGAGATGAGCCTCCCTTATTCCCCTGTCCCAAAAAGTTCACCTTCTG
>CABEEC010001026.1_pt1 | contig 14061 bp, 8 predicted proteins | sample 3423191 | NCBI WGS metagenome assembly CABEEC01 (sample SAMEA5534333, study PRJEB31848) | metagenome | biome: tundra; feature: field; material: soil | place: USA | collected 2013-05 | depth 0.15 m | reverse complement strand
GTCCTCACCGTCCCCGCCTCCTTCGACGAAGAAGCCCGCGAGCTCACCGTAATGGCGGCCGAGCAGGCCGGCCTGCCCAAGCTCACGCTGCTCGAAGAGCCGGCCGCCGCCTTCTATTCCTGGATCGCCAACAACCTCGCGCAATCCCGCAAGCTGCTTTTCGATGGCCAGATCGTGCTGGTCTGCGACGTGGGCGGCGGCACCAGCGACTTCAGCCTCATCCGCGTCGAACGCCAGGGCGATCTGGTCAACTTCACGCGCACCGCCGTAGGCAAGCATCTGCTGCTCGGCGGCGATAACCTCGATCTCACCATCGCCTGGCTGGTGGAAACGAAACTCGGCGTGCCGCTCTCCATCCGCCAGCGCAGCGGACTGCGCCGCCAATGCACCAACGCCAAGGAGCGGCTGCTCTCGGAGCCCAATCTGAAGAGCGTCGAAATCACCGTGCTGGGCACTGGCTCTGCGCTCATCGGCAAAGCGCTGAAGACCGAGGTACTGCGCGAAGAGGCGCTGGAGCTGGCCCTCGATGGCTTCCTGCCCATCACCGCGCGCGGCGACATGCCCAAGGAAGAGAAGCGCAGTCTCTTCCGCGAGCTGGGCCTGCCCTACGTCTCGGACCCCGCCGTCACCAAGCATCTGAACGCGTTCCTCGAGAGCGCGGGCCAGGCCCCCGACGCCATCCTCTTTAACGGCGGCTTCTTCATCCCGGAAATCCTGCGCCAACGCGTGGCCGATGCCGTGGGGCACTGGTACGGCAAGCGGCCGGAAGTCTTCGAGAACCGCGATCTCGATCTCGCCGTGGCCACCGGTGCGGCATATTATTCCTATGTCCGTTCGACCGGCCGCGGCGTGTTGGTGCGCGGCGGCCTCCCGCGGACCTACTTCATCGGCATCGGCGACTCCACCGCCGTCTGTCTGGTGCCGCGCGGCGCCGAAGAGGGCGCTACCCTGGAAATCGACAACGAAGCGTTGCAACTCGTTGCCAACAAGCCCGTATCGTTCCGGCTCTACAGTTCCCTCACGCGCAGCGAGGATCGACTCGGCGATGTAGTCGATCTCCCCGCGCTCGGCCCCGATCTGCACACCCACGCGCCGCTCAACGCCGTCATCCGCTTCGGCAAAAAAGCCGGCGAGCGCCTCATCCCGGTGAAACTCGGCGCGCGGTTGACCGAAATCGGCACGCTCGAAACCTGGTGCGAATCGAAGATCAGTGAGAATCGCTGGCGCTTGCAGTTCGAGCTGCGCAAAGCGGCCGCAGAGGCCACCGGGCGCAAGCCCGCGGCCGTAATCGCTGAACAGGCGCTGAAGGATGCGCTGGCGCTGATCCCGGCGGTCTTTTCACCCGCGGCGAAGTCCCCCATCGCCCCGGAGGAACTGCCCGCCAAACTGGAACAGATCCTCGGACTCGGCAAGAATTCCTGGCCGCTGGCCGCCATCCGCCAACTGGCCGATGCATTTCTGGTTGCAGCCGATGGCCGCAAGAAGAGCCCGGCTTACGAAGCTCGCTGGCTCAATCTCGGCGGCTTCTGCCTGCGCCCCGGATTCGGCTATCCGGCCGACGATTTTCGCATCGAGCAGGCGCGCCGGGTCTACTCCGCCGGTGTCCAATATGCCAATCAGGTGCAGTGTGAAATCGATTGGTGGATCTTCTGGGGGCGCCTGGCGGGCGGCTTGAACCGCAATCAGCAGAACGATATCTACCAACGCCTCTCGTCGTTCCTGCTGCCGCGCGGCGGCAAGAGGCAGCGTCTCAACAGCAGCCTGCTGCGCGAGATGTGGCGAACTGCCGCCAGTCTGGAACTGCTGCCCATCGGCACGAAGGTTGAGCTGGGCGATGCGCTGGTCCGCCGTGTCAAAGCGGGCGATTTCCGGGAAAGCGAGCTATGGTGCTTGTCGCGCCTGGCCGCGCGCGAGTTGTTCTATGGGCCGATCAACCAGGTTGTGCCGCCGGCTGCTGCAGGGCGCTGGGCCGAAGCATTGCTGCCGGTGGATTCCTCGGGAGTCGGCGACGCTTTGGCGGCCATCGCGCGCCGCACGGAAGATCCCACGCGCGACCTGGCTCCCGCGACGCTCAGTGCCGTGCGGCGCAAATTCGAACATCTGCCGCATGCCGAACGCTATCTGGCGGTGTTGGATGGCGAGGAAGAACGTGACGACCGCGCGTTGGGCCGCATCTTCGGGGAAGAACTACCGTCCGGTTTGGTGCTGGCGAACAGCGAAGAAGCCGATAGCTGAACGCTCTTTAACGCTGAAAGCTGTCTAACGGTGCCGGATCAGCGTGCCCAGACCGGCTAAACCTAATCCCATCAACCTGTAGCTGGCAGGCTCCGGAACTGTGGTATTCAGCACGCCGTCGTACATCACGCCGAATGGGCTGCCACCGACAAGCTGGTAAGCGTCAATTACCAAAGTGTAAGTTCCCGCTGATAGATTGAGCGGGATGGCAGCGTTGTTACCACTCGTGCAGCCGATCGGCCCACTCGCGCAGTTGGAACCCAGATTCCCGTCGGCCGCCCACAGCATGCTGCCGCCGCCACTGCCGTCGCCGCTGGTGACTATTCCGTCATCGAGCCAAACGCCTGCCGTGTCGTCCGCCCAGATATCCAGGCCGCCGCTAGCGGCGGCTGCCAAGCTGGCTGAAGATGTCGACCGTTCCCGCAGTGGCCACCCGCCGTACTGCGCCGGAATGCCCGCAACCAAAGCCGATACCAATATGCCCAACCACATAATCCGCGACCCAGCCACCGATTGCATGAAATAACCTCCTCTCGGTAATCCACCCCAAAACGGCATTGGATCAAAGCAAGAAGCCGAGTTATTATCCCCCTTTTAATACTGGTACTTTTCTTATCCGGCCTCCCATCATTTTTTGAGGGCCAGGCACAGGGCCTCGTGGGTGGCTCGAAACAAGATCGGCTCGGCGCATGTCGGCCCGCGGCACGGCTACGCCATTATATTATCGGGATGGGGCCGGTGACTTAAAGCTCCGTGCCAGGACGCTCTAATCGCTCGCGGAAGAGCATGATGCGCGCTTACAGCACCACTGCAGGGTGGTATAAATTCGGCAACACGGCCTCGCCGATGGCGATCAGCTCGCCGTCGCTCGAAACAGCCTTGACGTACCGCGTACCCTGCTGCACGCGGAAAGGCGAAACCGGGAAGTTGCGGCCCTGCCGGATCTGCCCCGCGGTCAACGGCTCCACGTACACGCTGGGGAACTCCGGCAGCATGCGGGCGGCCGTAGTCAGCGCTTCTCCCAGGCGGTTCTCGGCGGCCAGTTGCTGGAGTTGCGGAATCGTACGCGCCTGCTGCAGGGTGAATTCGGCGGAGGCCATGCGCCGCAGATCGCGCAGGTGCGCGCCGCATCCCAAGGCTTGACCCAGATCGTGTGCAATCGAGCGCATGTACGTGCCTCCGGAGCAGTGCGCGCGCAGCCGGGCTTCCGAACCGCGCACCTCCAACAGCGTCAGCTCGTGGATGCGCACGGGCACGGGCGGCAGATCCACGGGCATCTGCCGGCGGGCTAATGCGTAAGCGCGCACGCCATCCACCTTCTTGGCGGATACCGGGGGCGGCGCCTGCAGGATCTCACCGCGAAAGTTGTCGAGCAGCCGCTCCAGATCTTCGGCGCCGACCTGCGGCTCAGTCTCGGGGGATGTCGGCGACCCGCCGCGGTCGTAGGTGTCGGTCGCGAAGCCGAAGCGGATCAGCGCCTCGTAGATTTTATCGCTGCGCGTATAGAACTGCGCCAGACGCGTCGCCCGCCCGATCACCAGGGGCAGCACTCCGGTGGCGATGGGGTCGAGCGTGCCCAAGTGGCCGATCTTCTTGGTGTTGGCGATGCGGCGCATCTTGCTCACCACGTCGTGCGACGTCCAACCCTCTTCCTTGTCTACTACGATGACTCCGTCCACGTTAAGATTCTCCCGGTGGGACAGGCTTTAGCCTGTCGAAACGGCTATGCTCGCCCGCGGCTGACCCACACCCCGCGCGGCGCCACGCGGACCGGCAATACGGTGGCGCCCTCCTGCTCAATGGCCTCCGATACGCGCGATTTCGCCCCGCGCTCGACCAGAAAGAAGACGCATCCGCCACCACCGGCTCCGCAAACCTTGGCGCCCACCGCGCCGGCCGGCCGCGTCACCTCCACCAGCCGGTCGATCAGCGGCGTGGTAATCCCCGGGGCATTCTTTTTGCGGTTGGTCCACTCCTGCCGCAGCAAGCGCGCCACTTCGTCCCAATCGGGTTTCTCCAGCGCCTGCCGCATGGCGCGCGCGATCTGCGCGATGCGGTCGAAATTGCGCTGGACGGCGCGGTCGCCGTCGATGTGCGCCTTCATCACCTCCCAGTTGTTGATGCCGGAATTGCGCGGCACGCCGGTATACGCCAGGACCACGCGTTCGTTGAGGTCTTCCGGATCCACCGCCACGGGCTTGCGCACGACCCCCGCTTCGGTCAGCTCGATGGCGCTGACGCCGCCGTACATGGCCGGATAATAGTCCTGGCAGCCGGTGGGCACGCGGATGATCTGGGCTTCGATGTTCTGGGCGATCTCCCGCAGCTTTTCGAGCTTATGGCCCGCGTTGGTCAGCTTGTTGAACGCGGCGGCCAGCGCGACGATGAGCGTGGACGATCCGGAGACGCCGGCCCCGGCCGGGGCTTCGGAATTGGTGACCAGGTCGAGTCCGGTAGCCGGCGCGAAATACCGCACTACATAGGCGGCCAGCGGTAACTTATAGCGCTTGGCGGCGCGCAACGCGGCCAGCGATTCAAACTCCTCCTGGCCGTTGAGGTCGCACGACCGCAGCGTGATGCGCGAATCCGCGCGGGTTTCGAGCGCGCAACTGGCATAGCGGTCCACGGCGAAGTTCACGGTGACCGGCGCCGCGTGGAACAGGTACAGCGGCCAGATGTCGATAGTGCCGCCGGCCATATCCACGCGGCAGGGAGCCTTGGCTGTTATCTTCATGCGATTGAAGATCTACTATATATCGCGGCGCTCGGGACGCGCTTTGCGCGCCGGATTTCACGCGGACGGCGGGTTGGCTAGAATTAAAATACTTTAATAAATAGTTCCGAGCGACGATTTGGATATAGACTCCAGAAAGCATGGTCCTATTGATTCCATTGTGGGGCAGGCTCGCAGCCTGCGGCGGCCTCGCAGGCCGCCCCGCACCCGCTTTCTAGGCGCCAGAGAGGTTCCCGAAGGGACCGCCCGTTGCTCCTGAGAAGCCCGGAAACCAAATGGAAATCCTGGGTAAGATCTTCGGGCAGGTTCCTTCTGCCGGGAGGCTCAATTCGCTGAGAACCGCGGAACATCGCCCGACCTCCGTATGCCGTTCGGCCCGCTTCGCAGTGTGTCTGAGCTTGGCGATGTTGATTTCCCCAGTCTGGCTCGTCGCGCAGGGCACACTGGGCAGGCTGACGCTGCTTGACGCCCCCGTACTAGCAATCGACGACAGCGGAACCGTGGTCCTGCAGTTCCGCAATGACGGGCGCTCTAATGTGAATCTCGCGCTCACCGCCAGCGAAATTGCGAACGCTGCCGGTAAACGCTCCAACGCCAAGGTAGTTTTGAAGACGGTTGCGGACCTGGATGGAAAAACATTAGTGGAAACCAAGGAGGTCCCTCCCGGGAATTATCTGTATGTCCGGGCCGAAGTCAGCAACGTTCTGCAGGACGGAGACTGGGAATTCGAGGTCCACAACCATGGCGCCAAAATCGGAGTATTCAAGATCACCCGAGCCCCAGTGCCGTTTGCCGTCAAGCTGGATGTGCCGGACTCGGGGACGCCGGAGATCTCCCTCCAGAGTGGCGCGCCGAAGCATCTGTCCTTCAAAAACGACGACGACAGGGCTTACCCGGTAAGTTGGGAGTTCGTGATCGATGGTAAGAACGGCAAGGCACCGATCCCACCGGCCCCCGGCAACAAGGGAGCTGGGGAAACGGGTCTTACGCTGCCTGCGCACGGGACCGGCCAGTTCTCGGTTATTCCGCCGGGGGAGTGGTTTGGCTGGAAGACCCTACTGAAGGATGAAACCACAGACGGCTGGCTGACTGTTCGCCTGCGCCGTCCGGAATGCGCCGCGGAAGGATGCGAGCCATCGCCGGACGCGCCCTCCCGGACTTTCCACATCAAGGTGAACCTGGCTGGTTGTTCCAAGGATTGCCAGGCCGTTTGGGCGGACGTATTTGTTTTCACTGGCGTTCTGTTAGGCGCTCTATTCTCGTTTTTTGCCAACCTGGTCCTGCCGAACTATTTCCGCCGCCGCGACTTGACTCGAGGCTTGAACCAAATAGAAGCTCGCATCTCGAGCCTGCCGGTCGCGCTCGCCTCCCGCCTGCGTGTGCTCGCCGCGACCGAGCGGACGAGACTGCAGGGATCCTCGATGGGCCCTCTCCTCTTCAGCCTCAAGTTCCGTGGCCGCATCACCGAGTTGGAGCAGTCGGCTCAGCAACTGGAGAGCTACGTGGACCTTTTGGAGAAAATGGGATCCGACCGGATCCGTTTCGAGGCCCTGCGCGAAGCAGGTGCGCCGCCGACCCTGGTGGATCAGATCGAAGATCTCTTCGAAGAAGCCATGCAAACCCTTGACGTGGTCGCGTTCACCGAGTCCGCACGGGAATCCGCCAAGACCAAAGTGGCGGAAATCGAGAAGCGCATCAACGATTTGCAGAAGCCAGGACCGGAGTTTGCTCGCCAATTGGCCGAACGTGCGAAGGCGTTGAGACAGGAGTTTGCCCTCGACCGGCACCACCGTGCGCCCCAATCTGACACCCGCGATCGAATGTGCAAGCGTGTTCGCGGGTTATGGAACCATTTGCGACTTGAGCTTGGAGATGCGAACAATCTCGTGGCAGCCGAGTACGCCAAGTGGGACATGGTTCTGTATAAATTGGATTTGATCCGCAGGTACGTGGATTGGCGCGATGCCGGAAAGCGCGCGGACCGCGTCAATCCAAGCCCGGATGAGATCGAAACCGAGCTGGTAAGGCGCCTGCTGCTCTTCAGTTGGGAAGGACTGGACGCCGCCCGCCGCTACATCCAGGAGATGGAGGAGAACATCTTCGCGGAGGATATGGGAAAGCAAATCAGGCACGTGAGTATCCACACGGATCGCTTCTTAGTCAGACCGTTTGCACCCACGCAGTTCCATCTGGAGTTTACCGATCGGGCTTACGACACGGCTACGGCCCAGCGGGACTGGACATGTGTTTGGTATTTCGATCACCGTCCGGTCGCCGGCGATCTCCCCTGCCCCGCCGATCACGATAACAGGATGCGGGAGTACGGTTGGATCGTCACACACTATTTTCCGGACGACGGGTGCTTCGCGGTGAGCGTGGGATTTAGCCCGCATACAGGCGGGCCGGAGATTACGGGTCCTAAGAGCGAGATCCCGGTACAGTTGGAAAGGCCCCGGCAAGTCCAGCCGCGGCGCCCGACGATGATCGGACGCTTCCGAGCCTTCCTGGCCAGGCAAGTCCAGCCGTGGCGCCCGGCGATGATCGAACTCTTCCAAATCTTCCTGGCCATTCTGCCCGCCTTGCTGGCCCTGATGGCCGGCGGCAAAGATCAGTTGCTAAAACTGGATCTCTTCCCGGCTTTCCTGGCGATCTTTGCGCTGGGTTTCGGCTCCGACCAGATCAAAAATAAGCTGGTTCCGCCGGCTTCGGCCCCACCGGCTCCGCACGCGTGAACGCTCACATACCCGATTACCGCAGTCGGATAATCTCCGATAGATCCGATCCCGTTGCGGCAGGCCATACAACATGGCTATGGCAAATCCCGCGAATCGGGATCGAGATCCGTTGGCGTGATATCTTCATACGTGATGCCCTCCCGCCGCATTCTGCAGCTTGGCGACCCGATATTGCGCGCCGTCTCGGCGCCGGTGAGCACGCCCTCCGAAGCCATCCCGATCTTCGAGGATCTGCGCGCCACGCTCCACGAGTTCCGCCACACGCACGGCTTCGGGCGCGGCATCAGCGCGGTCCAGATCGGCCGGCCGTTGCGGCTGATCTATATCGAATTCGAAGGCGCAACGTACGCCATCCGCAATCCGGAGTATGAGTTTCAGAGCGAAGCCAAGTTCCGGCTGTGGGACGATTGCTTCTCCTTCCCCGGCTTGCTGGTGTATCTGGAGCGCAGCCAAAGCGTGCGCGTGCGCTACGAAGACGACGAGGGGAAGGTGCGGCTGGTGGAAGCGGCGGGCGCGCTTTCCGAGCTATTGCAGCACGAAATCGACCATCTGGACGGAATTCTGGCGGTCGACCGGGCGCTCGACAGGTCGAGTCTCTGCACGCGCGAAGAATATGTCCGGAGCATCGGTGCAGCCGGATGAATCTGCAAACGGGTGCGCGGTCGAATGGGATTGTATTGGGGCTGGTGGCGCTGGTCGCGGCCGGGCTGGAGATCTATGCCCAGACGCGGGCATTCGCGTGGGACGAAGGCTTCCACCTGGTGACGGCGCAGTCCATCAATCGGGGTAAGCGGCCCTATCTGGATTTCTGCTTCCCGCAGACGCCGCTGAACGCTTACTGGAACGCCGGCTGGATGCGCGTGTTCGGAGATACCTGGCGCTCTCCGCATGCCGTGGCCGCAGTGATGACCGCGCTGGCGGTGCTGCTGACGGCGGGCTATGTGTTGCGCCGCTTCCCGGAGCCGGGGTGGCGGCTGGGTGCGGCGGTCGCCGCGGTGTGCAGCTTCGGACTGAACATCGTGGTAGTCGAATACGGCGCCATCGCGCAGGCCTACGCGCTGTGCCTGTTCCTGATAGTGACCGCCTTTCTGTGCACGGTGGCGGCCGTGGATCGCGAGGGGCCGTGGAGCGCCGGCGCGGCGGGCTTTCTGGCGTGCGCCGCGGCCAACTCTTCGCTGCTGACCGCGCCGGTGGCGCCGGTGCTGCTCGTCTGGATGTTATTCTGCAACCGCGCCGGGAACCGATGGGCGAAGCTGGGAGCCTTCGCCGTGGGTAGCGCGGTGGCTTGCGCGCCGCTGGCGTGGCTGTTCGCGCAGGGACCGCGGCAGACGATTTTCAACGTCCTCCACTATAATCTGCTGTACCGCCAACGAGAGTGGTCAGGCGCCGTGTCGCATAACTTCGGAGAATGGTTCGCGTGGATCGGTTCGCCGCAGGCGTTGATGCTGGGGCTGCTGTCGCTGGCTGGTTTATTGTTCATCCGGAAGCGGAGCGGTTGGGAGCGCGCCCAGCGCCGCGAGTTCTATCTGTGCGCCTGGCTGGCGGTGGCTTTGATGGTCCACATTTCGACAGCCACTCCCACCTTCAGGCGGTATTATCTGCTGGCTGTGCCGTTTCTCGCGATTCTGGCATGCGCGGGGCTGTATGATGTGGGGTCGCGGCTGGGTTCGCCGGATCGTCCGTGGTGGCCTGTGCTGATCGTGAGCCTGCTTACCGGAGGGTGCCTGGCGAAGACGCTGATCGAAGGGCGCGACGAGTTCTGCTGGCGTGACGCGGAGCAGATCGCCGCCAAGGTGAAGGAGGTGACGCCTCCGCAAGCTGTGCTGTTAGCCGATGAACCCACTTACGTCGTGACACGGCATGTGCCACCGCCGGGCCTGGAGCTGGAGGATTCGCACAAGCTCGATTTCCCGCCGGCGGTGGCTCGCGAACTGCACGTAATACCTCAAAAGGAGCTCGACCGGCAAATCAAGGCGGGCGTCTTTGACACGGTGGAGATCTCCGACGACGATGAGCGGGTCGACAAGCTGGGGCTGCGGAAGATGTATGCGCACTCGGCGAAGGTGGAGGACTACGATATCTTTTGGGGCAAACAGAGTGCCCCAGCTAAAGCCCTCCCTCCCAGGTAAAATATAGATTCAACGTGAAGGAGTTTAAGACCTGCTCACTCTGGTTGTGCATAGCGGCCGCGATAGCGGCGGCCGCCGGTCCGCGCCCGCACAGCGTAGCCCCCATCACCATCGATTACCCGGCTGACGGGTCCATCTTCCCGCCCGAACTGCCGCCTCCTGCATTCTTATGGCGCGATGCCGATGCCAGCGCCACCGATTGGCGGATCGAAGTGGAATTCGCCGGCGGCGCGGCGCGCATACAGGTGAAATCCAGCGGCGAGCGCATGCAATTGGGCGAGATCGATCCACGCTGCGTGGGCGCGGTGCCGCCCAAGCTCACGCCAGAGCAAGCCGCGGCGCACACCTGGAAGCCCGATCCCCAGACCTGGGCGGCTATCAAGAGCCATTCCGCGAACGGCGCCGCCACCGTTACCATCACCGGATTCGCGGACGGGCGCGACACCCGCGCCGTCTCGCGCGGCCGCATCTCCATCCGGACTTCGAAAGACCCGGTGGGCGCGCCTATCTTCTACAGGGATGTGCCGCTGATCCCCAGCCCGACGGTGAAAGGAGTGATCAAGCCGCTGCCGACCTTTGCCATCGGGCTGATTGCCTGGCGCCTGCGCAATGTGGGCGAGACGCAAAGTAAGACGGTGATGCAGGGTCTGCCGACTTGCGCGAACTGCCATTCCTTCTCGCTCGACGGCAAGACACTCGGGCTGGATGTGGACGGCCCGCAGAACGACAAGGGCCTGTACGCGCTGGTTCCGGTGCGCAAGGAAATGTCCATCCGGAACGAAGACGTGATCCGATGGAGTTCCTTTCGCGGCGAGGCGCCGGTGAAGACCGACGGGCCGGCTGCCAAGCGCTTCGGTTTCATGTCCCAGGTTTCGCCCGACGGCCAGTACGTAGTGACTACCATCGACGATCCGCGCGTGCGCGGCGTACAGAACGCGAACGGCCTGGCGCGCGGCCTGGCTGACCGCCTCTACAACGCGGGTTACAAGGATTACGGCTTCGGGCAGGTATTCTTTCCGACGCGGGGCATCCTGGCCTGGTACAGCCGCGCGGCGGGTCAACTGCAACCGCTCCCCGGCGCCGACGATCCGCGCTATGTGCAGACCAATGCGGTGTGGAGTCCCGACGGCAAGTTCCTGGTGTTTGCGAGAGCGGAGGCCAGGGATCCGTATCCACCGGGACAGAAGGCGTCGGAATACGCCAACAGTCCGGACGAGACGCAGATTCAGTATGACCTCTACCGCATTCAGTTCGACGGCGGCAAGGGCGGCCAAGCCGAGCGCATCGAAGGTGCTTCCGAAAACGGCATGAGCAATAATTTCCCGAAGGTGTCGCCGGATGGGAAATGGATCGTGTTCGTCGAGTGCCACAACGGCCTGTTGATGCGTCCCGACAGCCGGTTGTTCATCGTGCCGGCCACGGGCGGGGCCGCGCGGCCGCTCCACTGCAACACGCGGCTCATGAATTCGTGGCACAGCTTTTCGCCGAATGGGCGGTGGCTGGTGTTCTCTTCAAAAGCGCGGTCGCCTTACACGCAGATGTACCTGACCCACCTGGACGAGAACGGCAACGACAGCCCGGCCATCCTGATCGAAAACGCGACGGCCTCCAACCGCGCCGTGAATATCCCGGAGTTCGTCAACATTGCGCCGGACGGCATGGCGAGGATCGACGCGCCGGCCACGGAGTTCTACCGGCTGTTCGACGTGGCATCCGAACTGGGGCAGAAGAACGAATATGACGCGGCCATCGCGAAATGGAACGAAGCGTTGGCGCTGAGTCCCGACGATGCCAAAGCCCACAGCAACCTGGGCGTGCTGCTGGCGGCGGTGGGCCGGACCGGCGAAGCCATGGCGCATTACCGGAAGGCGGTGGAATCCGAGCCGGACTATCCGGACGGGTACACCAACCTGGGCATCGCGCTGGCGCGCGCGGGAAAGCTGGACGACGCCATTCCGTATTTGGAGAAGGCCGCGCAACTGAGTCCGTGGGACGCCAAGGCGCATAGCAACCTGGGCGCGGCATTGGCGGAGCGCGGCAGGACGGGCGATGCGATTGCCGAGTGCGAGAAGGCCCTGCAGCTTAGCCCAGGGGACTCGGAGGCGCACGCCAACCTGGCAATTGCGCTGGCCAAGGCGGGGCGGTTGGACGAGGCCATCGCGAATTTCGAAAAGGCGGTGGCAGCCAATCCGGGTTCCGCCGAACTGCGCTTCTATTTGGGGCGGCTGCTCGCCACGCGCGGCAGGTTTGACGAGGCCATCCCGCAGCTTGAGAAAGCGGCGGCGGGCGGCGATCCGGCGACCGGCGGTATGCTGGCGGCGGTCTACGCGCAGATCGGCCGGATGGGCGATGCGCTGGCGACGGCGCGCAACGCTCTGCAAGTGGCGCGGGAGCGGAACCAGCAGGAGTTGGTGCGGGCGCTTAGCGGCAGTGTGGCAAGTTACGAGGCCGCGCAGGGTTCGCCCGCGGCGCGGCCGTAGTTGCAGGTTGTGGGGCAGACCTCCAGGTCTGCGCGGGTCCTCCAGGACCCGCTTGGCCGGCGATGCCGGCGTTGTTGACCAGGATGTCGATGTGGACGGGGAATGACAAGCCGCCGATGGATTGCGCCACTGATGCGCCCTCGCCTTACAGCATAAGGACATCATGCGCTACTCTTGTTTCGGCGTAAAGGAGGGGGCAGGCGAAAAGCAGCGGGCCGACCGCCAGGTCCTCGTCAATCAACGGCCAGTGGATGCCATACCCGGAAGGCGAGAGTTCCGCCCGGCTCCGTTCCGCGACCGGCTTTGTTCTACTCTGCACGATGCCCTCCGAAGCGTCCCCGCCAAGCAACAAACGATCTGGTCGAAATGCTCAAAGATGATCTGGCGTACCTCGCGTCTCAAACGCGGCGTGCAATTGTATTCGAACTCCTCAGTGATATCGAAGCGGCCCGGATGGAGCCGGTACTTGCACTCCGCATCTCCCTTCACCGCATGCACGTGCATCGGCTCATTGCCCTCATTCGAATAATAAACAAAACCGCCAGCCCTGCACGTAGAGAATTGGTGGGCATCGGTTCGTGATTTCCGTTATAAGGCGTCATCCCTGGTGGGTGCTTCAGCGCGCGGGTCAGATCCGGTGGGACGGTCCATCACCTGGTTAGGTTAGGGGTTGTCCGGACGATGCATCGTCGAATGCAGGCGGCCAATTTCGGATTTCATAAACCATCTAAACCATCTCGGCGGAGAACGACCTTAATACGTCGCCCGCCCGCCGCTGGCGTCGTAACACTGCCCGGTCACAAACGACGCGTCCGGACTTGCCAGGAAATGCACCACCGCGGCGATCTCCTCCGGCGTGCCCGTCCGCCGCATGGGGATGCGCTCGGTCATGTAATCCACCTGAGCCTGCGTCAATTGCTCCAGGATCTTCGTGCGCACCACCGCCGGCGCCACGGCGTTCACGCAGATGCCCTCGGTGGCGACTTCCTTGCCGGCCGACTTGGTGAACCCGATAACGGCCGCCTTCGTGGCGGAGTAGCCGCACATGTTGGGATTGCCTTCCTTGCCGGCAATCGAGGCAATGTTGACGATGCGGCCGTAGCGTCGCGCGCGCATGTGCGGCAGCACGGCCCGGCAGCAATAGAAAGCGCCGGTCATATTCACCGCGATGATCTGCTGCCAGTCCTCGTCGGTGACTTCCCACACCGGCGCGGTGCGGCCGGCGATGCCCGCGTTGTTCACCAGGATGTCGATGCGGCCGGTGCGCGAGAGCACCTCGGCCACGGCTGCATTCACGGAATCGGAAAGAGTGATGTCGATGTGGACGGGGAACGACAAGCCGCCGATCGATTGCGCCACTTCCGTGGCGCCATCGAAGTTCACATCGGCGACGGCAATGGCCGCCCCGGCGCGCGCCAAACGGCGGGCAATGGCTTCGCCGATGCCGGTGGCCGCGCCCGTGACGATGGCCGTCTGGCCCGTCAGTTCGAAGAGCATTTGAGACGCCTCGTGGACAGGCCGGGAGGCCTGTCCTACTCTTCTTTTACCACTTGTACGGTGACTTCGGCGGTGACGTCGCGATGCAGGCGCACGGGCACCTTGAACTCCCCAAGCTGCTTGATGGGTTCGTCCATCAGCACCTTGCGGCGGTCGATGGTGAAGTTCTTCTGAGCCAGCGCATCGGCCACGTCCTTGGAGGTGACCGATCCGAAGAGTTGATCGTTCTCACCGGCCTTCTGGGCGATGGT
>CABEEC010001020.1_pt1 | contig 14158 bp, 17 predicted proteins | sample 3423191 | NCBI WGS metagenome assembly CABEEC01 (sample SAMEA5534333, study PRJEB31848) | metagenome | biome: tundra; feature: field; material: soil | place: USA | collected 2013-05 | depth 0.15 m | reverse complement strand
GTTCTCGATCCGGACGGAAAAGTCGTGGTGGCCCAGAAAAGCGGCGAGTTCGAATCGACCGTGAAGATCGGTCCCGAAGACGTCCGCGCTTTCCTCGAAGAGTGGAAGCCGGCCCGGACGTACCCTCATCGAACTGCTGCTGATCGCCGGGCGGCGCTGCGAAAAACTAACTAATGGACTCCCTACGCGACATTCCCACCACCGATGTGCAGGCCGATGAGTGCTGGAATCTCATCTACTGCAAAGAGAAGAACAAGGGACCTGAACAGGCCGATAATGATGAGATTGGCGACTGCTACAACTGGGTTGCCATCGACCGCCCCACGAAGCTGGTGCTGGCCCTCGTGTGCGGACGGCGCACGGGCGAGAACGCGATGGAGTTGGCGCGCAAGGTGCGCCGCGCTAGTTCCCCCGCTGTCCGCTTCCAATTGACCACAGACGGCCTGCAATCGTACATCGCGGGCTGTGGATGGACCGATGCGACTACGCCCAACTGGTGAAGACCTACGCACAGTCCGAAGAGAACGAGCGGCGCTATTCCCCGGCAGAATGCACGGGAGCCGTTAAGGTGGTTATCAGCGGGAACCCCGACGAAGCGAAGATTTGCACCAGCCACGTAGGCAAAACCTCACGATGCGGATGCAGATTCGCCGGTTAACGCGCCTGACGAACGCGTTCAGCAAAAAACTGGAGAATCACCGAGCCGCCGTCGCACTTCATTTCGCGTGGTACAACTTCTGCCAGATTCACGGCTCCCTGAGGGTCACCCCGGCGATGGAAGCGGGGATTGCAGACCACGTGTGGAGCGTGAAGGAGCTTCTATCCGTCAGCTAGTACCTTGGTTTTAGTAGTTTAGACATGCCGATAGTGTTGCGCGCAAAGGCCTCAGCGTGTTTTGATCGTTTGCTATTGACGTGGCGACGGTGCGCGTATTAATCTTAACCAGAGTTCCACCATTGCAAATGTGGACGTGTATCGAATCGAACAGAACGCAGCTCCGCTGTTAATGAAAGCACTGATAACAAATCGGTTATTTGCTAATCTAAACTTGATATAACCCGGACGTGCCGAAAGGCATCCAAAGAAGACGGGTGGACCTCATGGGAGGCCGAGTAAAGAATGATTCGCATCCAGCCGATCAGATAAGAGTGAAAATGGCGGCACCTGCACTTGACAAGCCCAAACACGCGTTGGCGTGTTCCTACGCTAAGGAAGATCCCCCCTGTACCGAGGACCTGATAGCGTCATACCGAGCTTGGCTGAAAGTTTACATTAACGATCCGAAACGGGTTTTTGGGGTTTATCGAACCGCTGGATTGGGAAAATGGGAGATCGCTTTTCGCAATCCGCCTGGAAGGGCCGCCGGTCTCCTGCGACGCTGTTTTGCGAGGTACACATTGTTCCCTCGCACGACGGTTCCATCACCCACATTTCCTCCGGAATCTGAAGCGATGCTGAACGATTGGGTAGTCGTGGGGACGGACTTGTTTGCAGCGATGCAAGAGTATAAGATTGCGTCCCATGTCGCTCACCCCGAATCTGCCGAACATCCCACCGCGACCTGCCGGTAAAGACCCGCACGGTGTCCTTATAGGGCTAGAGCGGTCCTTTTCTGGCCCACTGCCACCTCCGGAAATCCTACAGGGATATGAAGCCGCATGTCCAGGAGCCGCAGAGCGCATCCTGAGGATGGCCGAGGACCAAGGAGAACATCGGCGTCGCCTTGAAGATCGTACGCTAGAAGCTGGAATTGAGGGGATGCGCCGTAGTTTCTATGAGGCAAGGATCGGGCAGCTATGCGCCTTCCTTATATCCGCCTTCTTTCTCGGGTGCGGTACGTACGCCGTCATCCAGGGCAAAGAAATCGCTGGGGGAATTTTTGGAACTTTTGGGCTGAGCAGTATCGTCGCTTCGTTTATCCTTGGAAGATCTCGCGCATCTGAAGAAAAACAGGAGGAAGAGGAAACCGAAAAATCTCCAGAGGCCGAAGCCCCAAAACGCAAGCGACGGCGCGGGCAAGGAACCAACTTGCCGGCCAAGCGATCTTGACAAAAGACGGGCAACGCAACCGCCCCAGCACCCAATTTCCGCCCCGATCCGATTTTCCTTGACACCCGCGCTAAACTGTTTTCTGCCGCCGCAACTGCCTGATCCTAAATACTGAATAATCATATATTTACACCAGCAACGCACCGCGTCCCACTACCCCTGCATTCTGCCGGTTGACATCCCGCCCAAATTGTGTGATTATACATTGTAGTGAATAAAAATTCACAACGAGGTGCCGCCGTGGCCGCTTTCCCCATCTCCCGTCAACAAACCACTCGAATCTCGGCCCCCGACCTCCGCCGCGACCTCGACCTTACCGACGACGAGCTGGCCGGCCTGCTCGATATCGCCCTCGATATGAAGCAGTCGCCCCGCGACTATGCCCGCGCCCTCCAAGGCAAGTACATCGGCCTGCTCTTCGAAAAGGCTTCCCTGCGCACGCGCCTCACCTTCGAACTGGCCATCAAGCAGCTCGGCGGCGACTCGGTTTCGACCGAGGGTCCCATCGGCGCGCGCGAGCCGCTCAAGGATGTCGCGCGCAACCTGGATCGCTGGGTGCACGCCATCGTGGCCCGCACCTTCTCGCAGGACACCATCGAGGAACTGGCGCGTTGGTCTTCCGTGCCGGTCATCAACGCGCTGAGCGACCTGTACCATCCCTGCCAGGTGCTGGCCGATGTGCTCACGCTGAAGGAGCGCTTCGGCGATCTCGCCGGTCTGAAGCTGTCCTTCTGCGGCGACGGCAACAACGTGGCGCACTCCCTCATGCTGAGCTGCGCGCGCCTGGGCATGGACTTCGCGATCGCCACGCCGCACGGCTACGAACCGAATCCCGAAATCGTGGCGCAGGCCGATGGCTTGGCCGCCGTCTCGGGTTCCGGACTGCAACTCACCGACGATCCGGCCGAAGCCGTGGATGGTGCGCACGCCGTCTACACCGATGTTTGGGCCAGCATGGGGCAAGAGAAGGAAGCCGCCAAACGGCGCAAGGCCTTCGCGGGCTACCAGGTCAACGACGCGCTGTTCGCCCTGGCGCGGCCGGACGCCGTCTTCATGCACTGCCTGCCCGCGCACCGCGATGAGGAAGTCACCGATTCCGTCATCGAGCACAGCCGCTCGGTGGTTTTCGATCAGGCCGAGAACCGCCTGCACACGCAGAAGGCGCTGCTGCTCATGATGATGGCATAATCGCCTTATATGAACAAACCGAAGAAGGTCGCCCTGGCTTACTCGGGCGGCTTGGACACGTCTGTCATCATCCCTTGGCTCAAGGAAAACTACGGCTGCGACGTGGTCGCGGTCTGCGGCGATATCGGCCAGGGCGCCGATGAACTCGCCGGCCTGGAAGCCAAGGCCCTGCGCACGGGCGCCTCGGAGGTCTACATCGAGGACATGCGCGAGGAGTTTGTCACCCAGTATCTGTGGAAGCTGGTGCGCTCCGGCGCCGTCTACGAGCATAAGTATCTGCTGGGCACTGCCGTGGCCCGGCCGCTGCTGGCGAAGAAACAGGTGGAAGTGGCGCTGCGCACCGGTTGCGACGGTCTGGCGCACGGCTGCACGGGCAAGGGCAACGACCAGGTGCGCTTCGAGCTGACCTACAAGGCGCTGGCGCCGCATCTTGCGGTGATCGCCCCGTGGCGGGAGTGGGACATCGTGTCGCGCGAGGACGCTATCGCCTACGCGCAGGCGCACGACGTTCCTATCGCGCAATCCACCACCAAGATCTACAGCCGCGACCGCAACATCTGGCACATCTCGCACGAAGGCGGCGCGCTGGAAGATCCCGGTAACCCGGCGCCGGACGATATCTGGATGCTGACGCGCAGCCCGCGGCAAGCGCCCGATACGCCGGCCGAAGTGACCATCGGCTTCGAGGCAGGCGTGCCGGTTTCCGTCAACGGCTTGCGGCTGGGCGGCGTGGAACTGCTGGAGACGCTCAACCGCATCGGCGGCGAGCATGGCATCGGGCGCATCGACCTGGTGGAGAACCGCTTCGTCGGCATGAAATCGCGCGGTTGCTACGAGACGCCCGGCGGCACGCTGATCTATGCCGCGCACCGCGAGTTGGAAGCCCTGACGCTCGACCGCCAGACGTTGCACTACAAGCAGCGGCTCGCGCTCGATTACGCCGAGATGGTCTACAACGGCCTGTGGTTCACGCCGCTGCGGGAAGCGCTGGACGCCTTCTTCGCAGCGGTCGGCGCCGCGACGACCGGCGAAGTTACGCTGCGGCTCTACAAGGGGAACCTGGAGCCGGTGAGCCGCAAGTCGCCCTATTCGTTATACTCGCTGGATATCGCGAGTTTCACCATGGGCGCTTCTTACGACCAGAAGGACGCATTGGGCTTCATCAACCTGACTGGCCTGCCGATCAAGGTGCGCGCCGCGCTGGCAGCGGCCCAATCCGCATGACCACCTCTTGTGGGGCAGGCTCTAAGCCTGCGGCGGCCTCTCAGGCCGCCCTGTGGTTTTTCGACCGCGAGGCATCCACATGAAGCTCTGGGGCGGCAGGTTCGAAACAGGCCCCTCGGAGATCTTCGAGCGCTTCTCCGGATCGCTGGCGTTCGACCGCCGCCTGATTGGCGCCGATATCCGCGGCTCGCAAGCCTTCGCGCGCGCGCTGGAACAAGCCGGCGTCCTCAGCGCCGGCGAGCGCGCCCTCATCGTAGAAGCGCTCGACCAGATTCAAGAAGAGGCGGCCGAGCCGGAATTCTTCGAAAACGCTACCGACGAAGACGTTCACACGCTGGTGATCCGCAAGCTGAAGGAGCATGCCGGCGCGGTGGCGGATAAGATCCATACCGGCCGCAGCCGCAACGAACAGGTCTCGCTCGACCTCCGCCTGTGGCTGCGTGGCGAGTGCGACCGCGTGCGCGCGCTGCTGGCGGGCGCGATGCAGGCGCTGCTCGATCTGGCCGCGCGCTATCCTGACGCCGTCATTCCCGGCTACACCCACACACGCCGCGCGCAGGCGGTGCTCTGGCCCCACTACCTGCTGGCGCACTTCGAGATGTTCGCGCGCGATGCCGAGCGCTTCGCCGAGGCCCGCCGGCGCGTCAACGTGATGCCGCTGGGCTCCGGCGCGCTGGCCGGCAGCGGGTTCCCGTTCGATCGTGAAGCCATGGCCCGCGACCTGGGCTTCGATTCGCTCACCGCCAACAGCATGGACGTATCGGCCGATCGCGACTTTGCGCTCGATTTCCTCTACGCCGCCTCCGTCACCATGCTGCACTTGAGCCGCCTGGCCGAAGATTGGATTCTCTACTCCAGCGAAGAGTTCGGCTGGCTGGAGCTGGGCGACGAAGTGACCAGCGGCTCCAGCCTCATGCCGCAGAAGAAGAATCCGGATTCGCTCGAATTGATCCGCGGCAAGAGCGGCCGCGTGCTGGGCTGCCTGCATTCGCTCATGGTCACCATGAAGGGGCTGCCGCTGACCTACAATCGGGACATGCAGGAAGATAAGGAGCCGCTCTTCGATGCCGTCACCCAGGTGACCGGCTCGCTGGAGATGGCGCGCGCGGTGATCGAATCGGCGCGCCTGCATCCCGAGCGCCCGCTGGCTGCCGCGCAAGAGAGTTGGGTGATCGCCACGGACCTGGCCGAAGCCCTGGCGCGCGCCGGCACGCCCTTCCACCAGGCGCATCGACTGGTGGGCAGGCTGGTGCTCGAAAGCGTGCGCGCCGGCCGGCAGCCGGCCGATTGGACGGCCGACGAACTGCAGCGGTTCGCGCCCGAGTTCACGCCCGATATGGCGCGCCTGCTGGACCCACGCGCGGGGCTGCTATCGCGTGAGATTCCCGGCGGCACTGGCCCCAAAGCCGTGGCGCAGGCTCTGGAGCAGGCGCGCGTCCGCCTGGCACAGATGACGCTATGAGCAAGAGCTACCGCCACGGCCAGATCCTGAAGCTTATCCGCGCCAAGAAGATTCACACCCAGGATGAACTGGCTCGCGAGTTGCAGCAGGCCGGCATCGCCGCGACGCAAGTGACTCTCTCGCGCGACATCCGCGAGCTGCATTTGGTCAAGACCCCCGAAGGCTATCGCGACATGCTGCCCGAGGAGGCCGGCCCTTCCTTTGCAACCTTGGCCGCCGAATTCCTGCACGACGTCCGTATCGCACAAAACCTGGTGGTGCTCAAGACCTCGCCGGGACATGCCAACTCCGTGGCCGTGGCTCTCGATGCCGAGGATTGGCCCGAGGTAGCCGGCACGTTGGCCGGAGACGACACCATCCTGGTGATCGCGCCCGACAACGCCACGGCGGAGAAGGTGCGCCAGCGCTGCCTGGAGCCGATCGAAGAGACGTAGCGTGGCTGTACCGTGCAAGGTGGCCGATGGTATAACTGTTATATATACCGGATATGCGCCTTGATTTCGACCGCCAGAAGAGCCGGGATGTCAAACGTAAACATGGCGTCAGCCTGAAAGAGGCGCAGGAAATATTCGACCAGGTGTACATTGTGGACCAAAAGAGCGACGATCCGGAACAGTTCCGTGCCATCGGATGGTGCCGTGGCCGGCTGTGTTCCGTGATCTTCGAAGTCAGGCACGATGCCGAGGGCGAATACCACCACCTGATTACCGCCTGGAAAGCGACTAAAGAGGAAGAGCAAAGCTATGCCGAAAATGCCTAAGAAAAGATGTACCGCCGACGAGATCGCGGACATGGCGTCGCGGGGTGAAGATGTTTCAGGCTACTTCACCAATAAGTTCACTGTGGTCAGGCCAGTGCGTCGCGTGAACGTCGATCTGACTCAGGGGATGATGCGCGAACTCGACGAGCGTGCGGCCCGGCTCAATATCAGCCGCCAAGCGGTAATCAAGACCTTGCTAGGGCGGGCACTGGCTGAGGAGCGGGTGAGTAAAGCGCGGCCAAAGACGAAGGCAAGCTAGGCTTCGCTGTTCGGGTGAAAAGGCCCGTCACTCAATCTGGTCCCAGAAGTCGAACGCTCGCCGAATTTCGGGCAGTGGATCCCTCGAGCACGAGTCCCGCCACAACGTTATGGCTGGCGCTTGCGACTTCGGCCATTGCCACACTATCACCCTGTCGTGCTGCGGACGGCAGGCAAGCCCCATCGACTTACTCCAAAGTCCTCAAAAAGGGCACAGCCGGGCAGGGGTTATGCTCTACCCCGTATCGGCCATGATCACAGCCGCAAAGAACCCATCGCCAGGATCCCGCCCAGGAATCCGCCGCATCGTTTCAACCACGAGCTCGCCAGGCACCGAGTCCACCACGTCTTCATTCTCTTCCCGCTCGAGCGAGCAGGTGGAATAGACCAGCAGGCCGCCCGGCGCCAGCGCGCGCCGCCCTTGTTCCAGCAGCGCCACCTGCCGCCCATGCAGGTCCGGCAGATCGGCCGGCTGCAGCCGCCATTTGATCTCGGGATTGTGGGCCAGCGTGCCCGTCCCGGAGCAGGGTGCATCGATCAGGATGCGGTCGAAACGGCGCTGGAAGGGCAGCGGGCGCGTGCCATCCAGCACGACCAAGTCGATGCCCAGCGCCTTCAGCGGCGCCAGCCGGTGGAGGTGAATGTCGCAGGCGATGGCGCGCACGCCCGCCGCCAGCGCCTGTGCGGTCTTGTTTCCGGGGGCGGCGCACAGATCCAGAAATGTCTGGCCGGCCTCGAGGCGCAGCAGCGGCACGATCGCTTGCGACCCGATGTCCTGTATGCGCGCGGTTTCCAGGTTCACATAGGTCTCCGGCACCCGCAGGTTGGCGCGTGCGATGGCCGCCGCGGTCTCCGCACCGTATTGGCGTTCCCACCGCTCCAGCAGCCAGGCCGGATGCGACAGCTCCACGGCGGGGCTGGGCCAGGCTATCGGATCGCGATCCACCTTGCGCAGGACGGCATTGGCAAACCCGGCCGCCGAGCGTTTGCGGGCGCGCTTGATCAGCTCGACGCTCTCGGAGACCGCCGCGTGCGCAGGCACGCGCTCCAGGTAGCGAAGCTGGTAGATCCCCATGCGCAGCGCCAGCCGCACGGGATCGTCGAGCCGCGCGGCCGGTTTGCCGGAGTAGCGCTCGATCAGGTAGTCCAGTTGCGCCCGATAGCGGAGCACGCCGAAGACGATTTCCGACGCCAGGCCGGCATCGCGCGTATCGAGCGGCGCGGCACGGGCGGCCAACAGGTCGGAGGCGTACCCGCCCCGCTCCACCGCCGTGAGGATCTCGAAGGCTAACCCGCGCGCAGGCGACACTGTTTGAATGTAACGCGGCGCACAGGCCCGAAACCGGAACTTTCCGGCCTGCTCGTTCGTATTCCTTCCAGAACGGAGTAGCTATGCCTCGAAACTACCGCCGCGGCGGCGCTTTGGCCGGTATCATGCTGATGGTGCTGATGCTGGGAGCCCTGGGCATCGCGGCCCTGGTGGCCACGGGCCTGTACATCGCCGACCATGTAAGCGTTACGGAAAGCGACGCCCGCGGCGAGACCACGGTCGAAACGCCCTTCGGCACCGTCCGCGTGCGCGACAACGCCAGGCTCGACCCCAAGCATATGGGCGTGCCCATATATCCGGGCGCGGTCCGGGAGCACGATTCCCGCAAGCTCGCCAGCTTTCATTTCGACTTCGGCGATGTCCACAAAGCCTTCGCCATATCGGCGGCCGAATACCGCACCTCCGACTCGGTCGATCGGGTCACGGATTTCTACCGCGACCAGCTTCCGCACTGGTTAATCAGCCAAAAGGAGGACGGCGGGATGCAATTGTCGTTCACCAAGCACGGCTATAAAAGGTTGGTGGCCATCTACGAGGATCACGGCGAAACCCGCATCGCGCTTGCTTCCGTGGGAGAGCCTGCGTCAAACTGATCGTAGGAGGCCTTGCGCCCCCGATCATGCCTGAATTCTGCACCTGCGGCGCTGAACTGCCGCCCGACGCCCGGTTCTGCCACCGTTGCGGCAAACCACAGCGCGAGGAAACCGCGCTGGAAACGGTGGATCTGCCGCCCGAGATTGTAACGGCCGCCACGCCCGGCCCCGAGGTCACACCACCGGCCAGCGCGCCCCCGCGCGTCAATTTCCATAACGCCACGGCCGTGCGCATCGGCCTGCTGATGGCCGGCATCGCTTCGTTGCTGACCGCGCTCCCTCTGCTGGGGCCGCTGGGTCTGGTGGTCTGGTGGCTCACGGCCGGATTTCTTTCGGTGTATTTCTATCGCCGCCGCACAGGCCAGTTCCTGACCGTAGATAGCGGGCTGCGCATGGGCTGGATCACCGGCCTGCTGGGCTCGACAATCACTTCCGTGTTGTTTACGGCCAGCATTGTTTCGCTCACCAGTGGAGGCGGGTTCGCATCGGTGTATCAGGCGCAGGTTCGCAAAATGTACGGTAACGATCCCAACGTGCAGCAGGCGCTTAAGATGCTGGAAAGCCCCAGCGGCCTGGCGGTGTTCGTGGTTATCGCGCTGCTGTTTCTCTTCCTGATCATTACGTTCCTGTGCTCGGCGGGCGGCGCGCTGGGGGCCAAGCTGGTGGGCGGCGTCACTGGCCCCGGCCCGAAAGCCGCCCGGTAGGAAGCGGCTCGCTTGATGGCCGCGCCTTCGCGGGCGCAGGGCTGGCGCTATCTCTAGCCAGCGGCCGGCTGTACCGCTTTACCAGCGCCACGCCCGTGAAAATGATGGCCATCGCCACCGCCTCACGCACCCCAAACGGCTCGCGGTAGAACAGCCAGCCCAACGTCACGGCGACCACCGAATTCACGTACGGATAGATCGAAACAATGGCCACCGGCAGGCGGTCTAGCGCGAAGACATAAGCGCTATACCCGACGATGGACCCAAACATCACCAGGTAGAGAATCGCCCCCACGCCGCGCAGACTCCAGTGCACGGGGTGCTCGTGGAATACCAACACGAGCGGCAAAAAGGACAGCCCGGCGGCCAGTTGCTGCACCGCGCCAATGACTATGGGATGCGCGCCGGTCGCCCGGCGCCGCTGGTAGATCGATCCGAACGCCCACCCCGCCATCCCCAGTTGCAGCACCAGAAATCCGCTGAGCAGGCCGGCGTGGAAGGTGTGCGTGTGCGTGTCGGGCGCGAACAGCAAGGCGGCGCCGCCCAGGCCCACCAGCATCCCCAGGATGGTCGGCAGGTGCAGCGGTTCGCCTCCGGGCAGCAGCGCCTCCGCGCCGACCATCCAGAATGGCGAGATGGTGATGATCAGGCAGGCGAGGCCGCTGGGCACCCACAGTTCCGCGAAGACCAGGCAGCCGTTGCCGATGCCCAGCACCAGCACGCCGCTGAGGCACGCGGCGCCCAGTTCGCGCCCGCGCGGCAACTCTCCTCCGCGCAGCGCGATGGCCGCCAGCATGAGCGAGCCGGAAATCACGTAGCGTGCGCACACCAGCAGCAATGGAGGAAACGACTCCAGCGACATGCGAATGCCCAGGTAGGTGGTTCCCCAGAAGAAGCAGACGGCAGCCAGCGCCAGGTAGGCCCTGAAATGCGGGTGACGGGGCAAGGATTCAGGGTAACACGCGCTGGAACGTGACAATTCCAACGCTTGCGTGCTTGCGCGCACTGGTTGACCCCGGATGTGTTAGGGTACGGAACGGGGGACCCCGGGTATGTCATTCGGAATTTACTTGGCCGGTTTCATCATCTTGATCATCGGATTGGCGATTGGCGCCCACCTGGCGCATGTGCCGCCCAAATGGATCGGCGTAGGCGTGATCTGTCTGGCGGGGATCGGCATATTGAAGGGTGTGGTTTCCACCCGTCGGTCCGACCGCTCGTGAGAATCCGATCCCAACAACGAACGGCCGTGGGCGGATATTGCCGCCGGCGAATCCAGAACCGCCGCGAACTACAATAGAGTATTGATCGTCACTCTCACAGTCAATCCCGCACTCGACCGCACCCTCTCCGTGGACCGGCTGGCGTTCGAGGATCGCGCCTACATCGAGTCCGGCACGAATCGCCCGGCGGACGCGGCATTAACGCCGCTTGCGTGATCCATTCGTTCGGCGGAAAGCCGCTGGCCATCTTTCCCAGCGGCGGAGCAGATGCACGCAGATGCACGCGGATATGAACTGAGGGAGGCCACAACCGATTCGTTGGACCTCTCTGCTCCTTACGTCTTCAACGATCGTGCCGCGACATCCTCGCACGAGCCTTTAATTGAAGCAGGCCCAAGAGTCCGGAAAGTGGGCGCGCGGTGTATCTTTGATTTCCCAAGTGGTTTTCCAAGCCGCGCTAGCACTTCCGCCAAGTTGGCTTCTGCTGCGCGCGGGTCCGTCCTCAATAAGATCAAATCATTCATCGCCTTGTCCTGAATCCATCCCAACTCCCAGCGCTTAACGCTGGAGCTGCCAACTCCCAGGTACTTGGCGAACTGCTGTTGGCTCATTCCAAGGTTGCGTCGACGATCCTTCATCTGGCTGCTGGTCAGTAGTCCATGCTTCTCGCAATAGGCGTCGGCCACGCGTAGTGCGAACTCTCCCATTTTTTCCGTAGGGATGGTCTTAAACCCACAATTCGAACACACCAGGGCATCGCTGACGATGCTCAAGGATTCACCGTGGGTCGTGCCCGTCTGCGTTGTCGTCGCGGGCTGAAGGTAGCGCTTCCCGCATTCGGGGCATTTCGGCGTGGTTTTTTCATTGGTTCAGAAGTAAGCTTCATGGCACGAATATAGCCAGAGAACCGGCTTTTTCTTGGTCCCTTTTAGCACAAGGTAGTCAGTCACTATAAGAGACTTTCAGATGTAGAACGCGCATTTAGGAGTCTGAAGAGCGTGGATCTGAAAATCCGTCCCGTCCATCATCACCTGGAGGATCGCGTACGGACGCACGTGTTCCTGTGCATGCTGGCATACTACGTGGAGTGGCACATGCGGCGAGCGCTGGCGCCCATACTGTTTGACGACGACGATCCGCAGGCTGCCGAAGCGGCTCGTCAGAGCATTGTCAGTCCGGCAGAGAGATCACCCAAAGCCAAGAGCAAAGACGCTCTCAAACGCACCGAGGATGGCATGCCCGTCCACAGCTTTCAAACACTGCTGAAAGACTTGGCGACGCTGACCCGCAATGAAGTCCGCGTGGGCGACCAAACCTTGCAGATGCTGGCCACACCGACGCCCGTTCAGCAACGGGCACTACAACTGCTGCAAGTCTCGGCAGCGGTATAAGCTGTACCCAGTAGACTGCACGGCGAAAATCCAATAAATCCAATCCCAGCAGTCGGTTACCGTTCTGTTGTCGGAAGAAGTTCGGTTTAGCTTGAATTTGCGGTACATCCTCCTGCAAAAGAACCGCGAGTCCCAAACATAAATGTGAGCAGGAGCCTTCCATCTCTACGGCAAGTGCATCTCCGTAGGCGTTCGCAAGCAACTGACTCGTTGAGGACTGGCTGTCGGCAACAACTTTTTCACCAGCGGCAATGGGACCTACAAGCGCCCGTGGCGGAGAATCCGGAATGCCGCCTACGATGCGCTGGCGCCAGATGCCATTTCGGGCCTCGGCCTTCGCGCGCTGCGTGAGCCGATAATTCGATTCGTGAACTGATGGCCGCGGCTTGAACCCTGCGGATTCCTTGCCAGACTCATAGCCGTACACCTTGCTCCCCGCCACGACGGCACCAATAGCGACATCCTTCATCCCTCCGGCTACACCGACGAAAAGAACGACGTTCGGGTGACAATAGGTGATCGCCCGCTCCACTTCGGCGGCGGCGCCGGTGTTTCCGGCCCCGATTTCTACGACGATCACCTCCCATTCTCGTCCCGTTGCGGGGCGAAACCGCCCGCACTCATAGACAGTACCTTGAGGGTGCCTGTCCTCTTTGCGGTCTTCGAGGTGCTCGCATACGGCAGAAAACTCGATGGGCAGGGCTGTCACGATGACTGCCCGACACACACCCTCGATTGCTGCTGTTTCCATGGCTACCACACCATTAGGTCTCTGAATACAGCGTCCTGCATGACCGTCCCCACAGGGTCGTCACCGCTTCAACATATCCTCCACCCACGGCGGTGTCGCCTGCATCAGCCGCCCCAGTTCCGGCTCCAGTTGCTCCATCTTGAGCTTCATTTCCCACGCCACCTGGCGATAGCTGAAGTGGCCTTTCACGCCGCTGCGCACGCGCGAGATGTACTCGGCTTCGGCGAAATCCATCTTGAACAGGAAGCGCCCGCGCGCGCCGAACGGCAGCAGATAATGCGCGCCGGGCGCGGGCAGGGCTTGCAGGGACGACAGGGCCGCCTCCATCGCCTCGCGATACACCGCCGTGGCGCCGGCTTCCTCCACCAGCGCCGGCGTGTCGAAGCCCAGCCGTCCGGAGTAGCTCTGCCGGAACTTGTGGCAGCGCCGGTGACGGTGCAGGTCGCGATACGCGCCGATGTCGATCGCGAAATCGTAGGCGTTGAGTCCGCCGTGGAATCCGGCCAACAGGTCGTCGCGCCGGGTGCGGGATTCCAGAGCCACGTCCAGCACCTCGGCGCGCTGGGCCGCGCTCCAGCCGCGCGCGATCTCGTAGAGCTCGCGAAAAGGACGGTCAGTCACCGGATACAGGAGCGTGGCCACGATATCGGCGGCTGTATCGGTTGGGCGGATCAGGTCCACGCGCGCGGGCTCGCCGCCGGCGTGCTGCCGGTGCCGCAGGACTTCGTGAAGTCGCCGGTGTTTCCGTTCAACAAGTTTCCGGGCGTGGACCCCGCGCTGGGGCCGGAGATGCGATCGACGGGCGAAGTGATGGGGGTGGGCGCCAACTTCGGCGAAGCGTTTGCCAAGGCGCAGATCGGCGCGGGCACGCCGCTACCGGAGAAAGGCACCGTATTCATCAGCGTAAATGAGCACCACAAGCCGGAAGCCGTGGCGGTGGCGCGCAAGTTCGCGGCGCTGGGGTTCCAGCTTGTGGCCACCCGCGGCACGGCTGCGGTGCTGCGCGCGGCGGGCCTGGCGTGCAAGGTCGTGTTCAAGGTGAATGAAGGCCGCCCCAACGCGGTGGACCGGCTGAAGGCGGGGGCCATTCAACTGGCGGTCTACACCACGGCGGGCGCGCCGGCGTGCTTCGACGAGAAGGCCATCCGGCGCAGCGCGGTGACGCATCGCGTGCCCTGCATCAGCACGATGAGCGGCGCGCGCGCGGCGGCCGAGGCCATGGCGG
>CABEEC010001018.1_pt1 | contig 14197 bp, 14 predicted proteins | sample 3423191 | NCBI WGS metagenome assembly CABEEC01 (sample SAMEA5534333, study PRJEB31848) | metagenome | biome: tundra; feature: field; material: soil | place: USA | collected 2013-05 | depth 0.15 m | reverse complement strand
CGGTACCAGGAAGGCCGTTTCAAACGCCTGGTTGCCAGCGCCAAGGACCTTGGCTATCAACTAACGCCAAAGGCCGCCACGGCTTAAGCCTCAGTCGTTCGAGCGAGGAGTCACAGATCAGAATGACGACGATTGCAGCATCGGATCTTTCACTGAGGCCTTTCGGGTTGCGCGCGGAACGTGCGATGAGTGCGCCGCTCGATGTGCTCTTCCTTGCGTGGACGGAACAATTCGATCGCTGGTTTGCCGCGCCGGGGTCGGTGTCGATGAGAGCGGAAGTCAACGCCGTTTTCTATTTCGAGACGCACTTCGAGGGAGCGCGGCATCCGCACTACGGGCGGTTCCTCAGGCTTGAACGCGATCGGCTCGTCGAATTGACGTGGGTCACCGCCGCAACCAAGGGGGCCGAGACCGTAGTGACGGTGGAATTCGCGCCGCACGGAAGCGGGACGCAACTACGGCTTGAGCACGCCGGTTTTCCCGACCAGGAGTCCAGGAACCGCCACGACGAGGCATGGCCGAAGGTGCTGGCGCATTTGGACCAGCGGATGGCAGCACGCGCCTGATCCGCCCTCGTCGGCCTGTCGCGGTTGTAGAAAGCCTTGGCTGCCCGGGTCTGCCCCACAAGTTCTGCAGCATTGGCATTAGGCTAAAGCCTGTGCCACCATGGCGCTACAATGGAAGTATCCATGCGAGGCACGCGCTGGCTCATCCTGGTGGCCATTATCGTGGTGCTGGGGGGCGTCGCAGCGACTTACCGGCTCCAGAAAAGAGAACTGCACGACGAGGCTCCGGCGAAGCCCGAGGCCATGGCGGCGGAATTGAGTTCCGCGGCCCAGGATTGGAGTTGGATCGAGACCTCCGAGCCGCCGGAAAGCCGCACGATCTGCCGCATTACGGCTAAGGACGCGCGCCAAGTCAAGGATTCCAACCACGTCGAACTGGAGCAGGTCGAGTTGCGCATGCCGTCCATGCACGCGGACAATTACAATCTGGTGCACAGCGCGCACGCCGAGTACAATCAATCCCAGAAGCGGCTGTACTCCGATGGCGCGGTGGATATCACGCTGGCCGTGCCGAATGAAGGCCAGCCCAAGCACACCCTGGTTTCGATCCACTCCTCGGGCGTCACGTTCGACAGCGGCACCGGGAAGGCGACCACCGACCGCCCCGCGATTTTCAAGTTCGAAAACGGGGATGGCAAAGCCGTCGGCGCATCTTACGACCCCAGCACCCGCGAGCTGTTCCTGAACAGCCAGGCGGAATTGCATTGGAACCCTCCGGGGCCGCACGCCAAGCCCATGAAGATCGAAGCCGGCCAGGTGATCTATCGTGAAAACCTGGCGGGTATCTGGCTGACCCCGTGGGCCCGGCTGACCCGCGACAATACGGTAGTGGAGGGCGGCGAAACGATCATCGCGCTGCAGGATGGCTCCATACATCACGTGGAGACGCAGAAAGCGCACGGCACGGATGCTTACCCCAACCGCAAGTTGCAATATGGCGCCGATCGTCTCACAGTCGATTACGGCGATACGGGCCAAGTGGAGAAGATCACCGGCGAGGGGAACGCGCGCCTGGTTTCCGACTCGGAAGGCTCGCAGGTGACCGCCACGGGCGACCGGGTGGACCTGCAATTCGCGGACTACAATGGCGAGAGCACGCTCACCCTGGCCCTGGTCAGCGGCCACGGGTTTCTGGAATCCAAGCCACTGGCGACTCCGGGCCACGATCCCGCCGAGACGCGCATCCTGCGCAGCGAGATCATCCAGATGAAAATGCGGCCCGGCGGGCGCGAAATCGCCGGCCTGGAAACGCACGCGCCCAGCGAACTGGAGTTTCTGCCCAACCACGCCGGTCAGCGCCATCGCAAGTTCATCGGCGAGCGCATGTGGATCAATTATGGAGCGCAGAACCGCATCCAATCGTTCAGCGCCGTCAATTGCCGCACGGTGAGCGATCCGACGCCCGAGGAGCTGGCCAAGAAGGGTCCCGTCACCACTACGGTGAGCAAGAATGTCTCGGCGGCGTTCGATTCGAAGACCAGCCAGTTAACGCGCATGGAACAGTGGGAGGATTTCTCCTACGAATCGGGCGACCGCAAAGCGCGCGCGGACCGCGGCATTCTGGAACAGGTGGAAAACCGGATTACGTTGGACAAACACGCGCGCATGTGGGACAGCACCGGGAACACCATCGCCGACCGCATCGTGCTGGATGAAAAGAGCGGCAACTTCACCGCCGAGGGCCACGTCAACACCAGCCGCTTGCCGGACCAGCAGAAGAAGAAGAGCGACTCCGCCATGCTGTCAGGCGACGAGCCGATGCAAGCCGTGGCGCGCACGATGAGCTCGGCCAACCACAACAAACTGGTCAAATACGACGGCGATGCGGTGCTATGGCAGGGGGTCAACCGCATCCAGGCGGATCATGTCGAGATAGACCGCGAGAAGCGCTCGATTATCGCCGACGGCCACGTGATCACGCAGTCGCGCGAGGAGAACAAGGCGGATGAGACGGCGCCCGCGCCAGGTCCGGCCAAGCCGGCCGATCCGGCGCCCGCGATCTTCACGCTGGTGAAAGCGCCGCACATGGTGTACACCGATCAGGACCGCCTGGCGCATTACTCCGGCGGAGTCCTGCTCAACCGCGCCGGTTTGCAGATGAAGGCGAACGATCTGCGTTCCTGGCTGGCGGAAGAGGGCGCCGACAATCGCTTGCAGAAAGCGTTCGCGGACGGCGCCGTGCAGATCGTGCAGACCGGGCCGATCCGCACCAGGACCGGCGCCAGCGAGCACGCCGAGTATTACACTGATGAAGAGAAGATCGTCCTGCGCGGCGGCGACCCGACGATGAACGACAGCCTCCGCGGGAACACTCGCGGCGCGGAGCTGACCTATTATTCCAACGACGACCGGTTGCTCGTGAAAGGCTCGGATGGCAAGCCCGCCATTAGCCATATCCGCCGCAAACACCCTCAATGAGCAAACTGGAAACCAGGGAAATTTCGAAATCGTATCGTGGGCGCAAAGTGGTGGATGACGTGACCGTCAGCGTCGATCAGGGGGAAGTGGTCGGTCTGCTGGGCCCCAACGGCGCGGGGAAGACCACGTCGTTCTATATGATCGTGGGCCTGATCAGCCCCGATTCCGGCTGCATCTTGGTGGACGGCGCGGACATCACGCCGTTGCCGATGTATCAGCGGGCGCGACGCGGCATCAGCTATCTTCCGCAGGAAGCCAGCGTGTTCCGCAAGCTGACGGTCGAGGAAAACCTGATGGCCATCCTGGAGACGCTGCCTTTGCGGAATCGCGAGCGCCACGAGAGACTGGACCGCCTGATCGAGCAGCTTGGCCTGGAAAAGGTGCGGCGCAGCCAGGGATACATGCTTTCCGGCGGCGAGCGGCGGCGCGTGGAGATTGCCCGCTCGCTGGTGATCGACCCCAAGTTTCTGCTGTTGGACGAGCCGTTCTCCGGCATCGATCCCATTCAGGTGCTGGAGCTGCAACGCATCATCTTCGACCTGAAGCGGGCCGGCATCGGGATTCTGGTGACCGACCACAACGTGCGCGAGACGCTGACAGTCACCGACCGCGCGTACATTATCGATAACGGGCGGATTTTCCGCGCGGGCAGTCCGGAGGCGCTGGCGCGCGATCCGGAAGTGAAGCGCGTGTATCTTGGCGAGTCGTTCAGTTTGCAGATTTGAATGGTAAGACGGGCTTCAGCCTGTCAAAACGGCACCGTCTTCAGCCTGTGAATGCGCTCGAGAATCGAAACAATTGCGGCTCTGATGCCAGATTCGCACTCACCGGATTCATTTCGATATACCGAATGATCTTCTCCTTCTCCCGCCGCGATCTCACCCAGCGGTCGAAGGACTCATTCTGCCAGAACGGCTGGCCCGTCCTTTGCAGCAATTCGTTGGCTCGTCTTGCAGAAACTCCCTTCACGTATTGAGTGATCTTCGGCGCCGGAGCCTTAGGCTCGATCAGGAGATGAACGTGATTCGGCATCACGACGAAGGCGATGAGACCGTACAGGGCGCGGACCCGGTCGCCATCCAGAATTGTCTCGGTCACGCATTCGGCGATTTGCGGTTGTCTTAGCCATGCTGGTCCTTGTTTGGTGCGTTCGAGTTCGCGGTCCGCTTCTACGAAAGCGCGCCCGTCGCGGCCGGAGTGCAGTGGCAGCGTGCCGTGGAAGCGAAAGGTGATGAAAAGCGCGGCTCCCTCGGGCTGAAAATGAGGAAGGTGGCGGCGATATTCCACGCGATTGTAGTGGCTTCGAGGGTGGAATGTCTCACGCTTTTGACAGGCTGAAGCCTGTCCTGCCGCCTACACGCCCCAGCAATAGTCTTCGACGGCTTTCTCGATGGAATCGTCCTGCTCAGTGAGGCGCATCAACTCGAGGCGGATAGCGTCCACCAGGGCGTTCCAGCTCGCGACGATCACGTTGTCGGAAACGCCCACTGTGGACCAGCTCTTGCGGTGATCCGACCATTCGATAAGCACGCGCACCTTGGCGGCCGTGCCCTTCCGCGGCTCCAGCACGCGCACCTTGTAGTCGGTCAGGCGCACGTCGGCCATTTGCGGATAGACCGTTGACAGGCACTTGCGCAGGCACACATGCAGCGCATGGAACGGACCATTGCCGGCGGCGGTGGCGGAGTGCACGCCATCCTGGGTGCGCACGGTGATGTCGGCCGTCGAGCGGGAGTCACCCGTGGCGGTCGCTTTGGTGGAGACCTCGTAGCCTTCCACTTCGAAGAAATGCATGCCGGGATTCAGGGCTTCGCGGACGAGCAGCTCGAAGGTGCCCTCCGCGGCTTCCAGTTCGCAGCCCTCGTATTCCATCTGCTTGATGCGCTCCAGCAACTCGCGACGCGCGTCTTCGTCGAGCCGGCCAGCTAGTCCGTGCTGTTTCAGCTTATATAAGATGTTGCCGCGGCCCGACAGATCGCTGATCAGGACGCGCTGGCGATTGCCCACGGCCTCGGGCACCACGTGTTCGTAAGTGGTGGATTCCTTCAAGACGGCGGACACATGCACGCCGCCCTTGTGCGCGAAAGCGCTGTGGCCCACGAAGGCCTGGTTATTGGGCAGTGGCAGATTGGCCAGCTCCGCGACGAAGCGCGCCACGTTCGACAGACTGATGAGCTTGTCCTGGCCGATGGCGGTGTGACCGAACTTTAACTCCAGATTGGCGATCACGGAACAGAGATTGGCGTTACCGCAGCGCTCGCCGTATCCGTTGATGCAGCCTTGCACGTGCGTGGCGCCGGCCTCCACGGCGGCCAGCGTGTTGGCCACCGCCACGTCGGAATCGTTGTGCGTGTGGATGCCCAGGATGCCGTCGAAACGCTTGCGAACTTCGGCGAAGATCTCGACCAGCCGGCCGGTGAGCGTGCCGCCGTTGGTGTCGCACAGGCAGAGCACGCTGGCGCCGGCCTTCTGCGCGGCGTCCAGCGTGCGCATCGCGAAGGCGGGATTCGAGTTGTAGCCGTCGAAGAAGTGTTCGGCGTCATACACCACTTCTTTGCCATGCTCCTTCAGATATGCGACGGTCTCACCGATCAGCTTCAGGTTTTCTTCTTCGGTGATGCCCAGCGCGCGCGCGGTGTGCAGGTCCCAGCTCTTGCCGAAAATGGAGACCACGGGCGTGCCGGCGGCAACTAGCGATTGCACGCTGCGGTCCTCTTCGACCGTATGGCGTGCGAAGCGCGTGGCTCCGAACGCGGTGAGCTTGGCGTGCTTGAGGTGCAGTTCCGTTTGCGCGCGGGCGAAGAAGTCTTTATCCTTCGGGTTGGATCCGGGCCAGCCGCCTTCGATATAGTCGATGCCCAGTTCGTCGAGCTTCTGTGCGATGAGTAACTTGTCGTCGACGGAGAAAGAGACCGACTCACCTTGCGTGCCGTCGCGGAGAGTGGTGTCGAAAGTGAAGATCTTCATTTTGGTACCGCCAGTTGCTCTTCCGGTACGCCGGATTCCTTTTTCTTTTTGAGGAAGGTCATCATTTCGCGCAGCTCGCGGCCGACCTTCTCGATGGGCTGATTGCGGGCCGCTTCGCGCATGGCGAGGAATTTGTGGCGGCCGGTCTTGTTCTCATCGATCCACTGGCGCGCGAACTCGCCGGATTGCACTTCGGACAGGATCTTCTTCATCTCCGCGCGCACGTGCGCATCGACGATGCGTGGGCCGCGGGTGTAGTCGCCATATTCGGCGGTGTCCGAAACCGAGTAGCGCATGTAGCCCAGGCCGCCTTCCTGAATGAGATCGACGATCAGCTTGAGCTCGTGCAGGCACTCGAAATAGGCGATCTCGGGCGCATATCCCGCTTCCACCAGCGTTTCAAAACCCGCGCGGATGAGTTCCGACGCGCCGCCGCACAACACGGCCTGCTCGCCGAACAGATCGCTTTCGGTTTCCTCTTTGAACGTGGTCCCGATCACGCCGGCCTTCAGGCTACCCAGCGCGCCCGCGTATGCCAGCGCCGTTTCGAGCGCGTGCCCGGAGGCATCCTGATGCACGGCCACCAGCGACGGCACGCCCACGCCTTCGGTGAACAACTCGCGCACGCGGTGCCCGGGAGCTTTGGGCGCGACCATGGAAACGTCGACATTCGCGGGCGGCTTGATCTGGCCGAAGTGGATATTGAAGCCGTGCGCGAACATCAGCGTCTTGCCGGCGGTAAGCTGCGGCGCGATGTCCTGCTTGTACAGGTCGCCCTGGATATGATCGGAGACCAGGATCATGATCACATCGGCGGCTTTGGCGGCATCCGCGGTATCCAATACCTTGAGCCCGGCGGCTTCGGCCTTGGACCGCGACTTACTGCCGGGATACAGTCCGACCACCACGTCCACGCCGGAATCGCGCAAGTTCAGGGCATGCGCGTGACCCTGGCTGCCATAGCCTATGATTGCAACTGTGCGGCCCTGGAGGAGGGCTGGTTTGTAGTCTTTCTCGTAATAACGTTTTGCCATGGATAAGTCCTTTTAGGGGAGGACAGGCCAGGAGGCCTGTCCCACCTGCTGTACGGGCGGCTGTAACTTCAGCTTCTTAGCATCGAGCGAAACAGCCATCACCCCCGAGCGGGTAGTTTCGATCTCACCATAACTGTGCATCACATCGATGAATTCGTCCAGCTTTTCCGGATCGCCAGTGGCCTCCAACGCGAAGCCTTCGGTGGAGGAATCCACCACGCGCGCGCCGAAGATTTCCGCTTCTTTGAGTACGGCGGTCCGCGTTTCCTGCACGGTGCGCACGCGCACCAACACCATTTCGCGCCGCACCGCGGGCGACTCGGTGAGGTCCACGGCCTGCAGCACGTTCACCAGTTTGTTCATTTGCTTAATCACCTGCTGGCGAAGCGTGGCATCCACATCCACCACGATGGTCATGCGGGAGAGTTCGGGATCGAGCGTGCGGGCAACCGTCAGACTCTCGATGTTATAGCCCCGCTGGCTCAGTAAGCCGGTGATGCGCATGAGAGCGCCCGGCTTGTTTTCGACTAACAAGGAAATGATCTGCAACATTGGAGATCCTACTTGGGAACCGCTACCGGTTGGGGCGGCGCGAGCACCATCTCGTTGATGGCGGCGCCGGCCGGCACCATTGGATAAACATTTTCGTACGGCGACACCTTAACATTGAGCAGATACGGGCCGGGTTCGCGGACCGCTTCTTCCAGGGCCGAGGCGAGTTCCCAGGGCTTGTCGATGGTGCGGCCCTTGAAGCCGTAAGCGCCCGCCAGCTTTTCCGCATCCGGGAAACAATCGAGTTCCACCGCGCTCAAGCGGTTGTTATAGAACAACTCCTGCCATTGGCGCACCATGCCGAGGTAGCCGTTATTCATCACTACAATTTTGATGGGCAGGCCATGCCCCATTATGGTGGAGAGCTCGGGTATGGACATCTGGAATCCGCCATCGCCCACCAGCGCGAAGACCAGCTTATCCGGACGGGCGAACTGCGCGCCGATCGCCGACGGAAGGCCGAAGCCCATGGCGCCCAGTCCGCCGGAATTGATCCACAGGCGCGGAGCGTTGAAGCGGATCAACTGCGCGGCCCACATCTGGTGCTGGCCGACGTCGGAACACACGATGGCCTGGCCCGCCGAGAGCCGGTCGATTTCCATCATCAGGTGCTGCGGCTTGATTTCGGAATCGGAGGTGACTGGCGCCAGGGGATGCTCGGCCTTCCAGCCGCGGATTTGAGACCACCAGGACTGGCGCGCGGCGGCACGACCGGCCGGGAGGCCGGTCCCACAGAGTTCGGTAAGTGTCTGATTCAATCGCCCGAGCACGCGCTTCACGTCGCCCACGATGGGGATATCGGCGGCGCGGTTCTTGCCGATTTCGGCGGGATCGATGTCCACGTGGATGACCTTGGCGTGCGGCGCGAAGGCGGCCAGACGCCCGGTTACACGGTCGTCGAAGCGCACGCCCAGCGCAATCAATACGTCGCAGTGCGTCATGCCCATGTTGGCGGCGTAGCTGCCGTGCATGCCGGGCATGCTCACGAAATTGGGATGGTTCGATGGCAGAGCGCCGAGACCCATCAGGGTGGTGACCGCGGGCGCATCGATGATTTCCACCAGTTCACGCAACTCGGCGGAGGCGTTGGCCGCGATGATGCCGCCGCCCGCATATACGAACGGGCGCTCGGCCTCCGATATCAATTGGGCCGCGCGGCGGATCTGGCCGGTGTGGCCTTCGGTGAAAACCTTGTATCCGGGCAGGTGGATGGAAGTGACCGGCGTATAATGGCCCTGCGCTTGGAACACATCCTTCGGGATGTCGACCAGCACGGGACCGGGACGGCCGCTGGCGGCGATGTAGAACGCCTCGTGGACGACCTGCGGCAGATCTTCCAGCTTCTTCACCAGGTAGTTGTGCTTGGTGCAGGAGCGCGTGATGCCGAATGTGTCGGCTTCCTGGAAGGCATCGCTGCCGATGAGCTTGCTGGTGACCTGGCCGGTGAGCGCGACGATCGGAATGGAATCCATCATGGCGTCGACCAGACCGGTGACAAGGTTGGTCGCGCCCGGGCCGGAGGTGGCGCAGCAAACCCCCACCTTGCCGGTCGCGCGCGCGTAGCCTTCCGCGGCGAAACAGGCGTTTTCTTCGTGGCGGACCAGCACATGGCGTATGTGGTGGTCGTAGATGGCGTCATAGAAAGGCAGCGTGACGCCTCCGGGATATCCGAAGAAGCAGTCCACGCCTTCCCGCGCCATGCATTCCAGCAGCATTTTCGCGCCATTCGTCAGAGTCGACATATATTCCTCAACAAAACGCTCTCCAAAAACAAAAAAGGCCACCAGCCGGCTTGTTTCGCCCCGCTGGTGGCCTCGGAACTCGTCCGATGCGGCCTCAAGCGGGGCCGGCTACGATGACCAATACGATAACAATAATAATGACGACCGGTATAGACAGACGGGACAGACGAAGTACACGGAGGAACCGGTTTGTGGAACCGCTCGACATGAGTAACTTTCCTGAGTGTACCCTACAAGTTTTGGAAATGCAAGACGGGGGCGGTATAAGAAATGTTTATTGGGGCATTTGCGATGCGCGGATCGTGGCGGATGTCGGGGCAGCGCTGAGCGAAACGGAATTTGGCGGACAGGTCCGCCCCTGACGCCAAATCGTGAACGGGCTGCACAGCGCAGCCCCCTCACGTTATACCGGAGAAAACGATGACCATCGACGAACGCCTGGAAGCCCTCACGCAAAGCGTGGGACTGGTGGGACCCGCCCAGCGCGAAACTGACGAACGCATCCGCCACATCGCCATCATCGCCGAACAGAACGAAGCCCGCGCCGCGCAGATGATAGACGCCATCACCCGCCAGGAAGACCGCGCCACTCGCATGCAAGCCACCGTCTCCCGCAACTTCGAAGACATCCGCGACTCGCTGCAACGGCTGGAACGCATCGCCATCGCCCACGAACGCCGCCTCGACGAGATCCAGAGCTAGCTGCCCGCCGGAACGCGACGCGAAATATAACGAGTGCTTCAGCCGCATCCTCGACCTCATCGAGAACCACGAGCGGCGCATCCAGTAGTTCGAAAGATGAAACCCATCGACTAATCTAAGAACGCTGCCGGCGCGCCAAGCCCGTTCACGGTTTGGCGTCAGGGGCGGACCTGTACGCCGAAATCGCCATTCCCGAATTCCTCTGTTACACCCTGGGATCCGAGGGGATGTGGTCTCCCCGCTGGTCGCCCGACGGACGCTTCATCGCCGGTCTTTCGGGGTCCGGACTGGATAAGCTCATGCTGTATGATCTCCGGACGCGGAAGCAGACCCAGCTTTCCGATCTGCCGAGCGACGGTCCGAGCTGGTCCTGGGACGGCGAATTCCTATTCTTCGAATCCGGATTCGAATCCGGATTCGAATCCGATCAGTGGGTTTGGCGAGTGCGGATGCGTGACCGAAAAGTGGAACGGATCACAAACCTGACCAACATCCGAGTAGCCGGCTGGGGCTGGTGTGCGGCCGCTCCGAACGATTCATTCATCACCGCGCGCGACGCCGGAACCGGCGAGATCTATGCCCTCGATTGGGAAGCGCCGTGAGGCGCGCTGCCTCACGGAGATGGCCAATCTCCAGCAGACAGGCCAGGAGGCCTATCCTACCGCGACCGCAGCTTGCGAAGGATGGCGTGCTCCGCCTCGTTAAACTTCAGGTGGCGGCGGTTGAGCGCATCCAGCTCCTTCTTGCTCAAAGCCGCCCGCATCAGCCCATTGGGGCGATGAATCAGGAGGCCATAGGCCACCCACAAGCCGGCGGCCACTGCCTGAATGCGCCACAGGGCGGCCGGTTGACGAAAGAAGTACGAGGCGGAGAAGGCCGCCGTCGCGAAAGTCCCGCGCAGGCCAGGTGGCCTGCCCCACTGGAAACGCTTATATTAGTCTTTACAGATCCTTTAATCTGCAATATAATTCAGATAGACCCACGTGGAGGTGGGGGATACCGTGAAGCCGACCGGCCAGTTCCGCCAGAAGGTGGTCAGCGCGGAGCGCGCCGTCGAAGCCGTCAGGTCGGGAGACCGCATCTGGGTACACGAGGGCAACGCCACTCCCGTACCCCTCATTGAGGCATTGCTCGGCCGCGCGCCGGAGCTTCGCAATGTCGAGATCGTGCACATGCTGACCCTCGGCAGCGCCGATTACACCCTGCCGGAGTACGAAGGGCACTTCCGGCACAACGGTCTCTTTCTGGGGGGAAATGTGCGCCCGGCAATCGCCGCCGGACGGGCCGATTATACGCCCATCTGCCTCAGCGAAATCGAGAAGCTGTTCTGGTCCGGAGAAATGCCGCTGGACGTGGCCTTCATCCAAACGTCGCCGCCGGATGAGTACGGCTACCTCAGCCTGGGCACCAGCATCGACTGCACGCTGAGCGCGGCGCAGTGCGCGCGCCACGTCATCGCGGAAGTCAACGACCAGATGCCGCGTACGCTGGGCGATACGTTCCTGCACGTGAACAAAGTCGCGGCTATTGTGGAGACCTCGCGTCCGCTGCTGGAACTGCCCCCCGTGCCAGCAAGCGACGTGCAGAACCGCATCGCCCGGAACGTGGCCGCGCTAATCCCGGATGGCGCCACGCTGCAGCTCGGCATCGGCGGCATTCCCAATGCCGTGCTGGAATCGCTATTCGACCGGAAGGATTTGGGCATTCACAGCGAGTTGTGCCCCGATGGCGCGGTGCCGCTGATCGAAGCCGGCGTCATCACCGGCGACCGCAAGACGCTACACCGGGGCAAAATAGTCGCGGGCTTTGTGCTGGGAACGAAACGGATCTTCGACTTCATCCACAACAACCCGGTCTTCGAATTCCATCCCACGCAGTACACCAACGATCCGTTCGTGATCGCGCAGAACGACCGGATGGTGGCCATCAATTCGGCGATCCAGGTGGATCTCACCGGCCAGGTCTGCGCCGATTCCATGGGCACGACGCCGTACAGCGGTTTCGGCGGGCAACTGGATTTCGTGCGCGGCGCGGCGCGCTCGAAGGGCGGCAAGCCCATCATCGCGCTGCCCTCCACAGCCAGGAACGGGCGGGTGTCGCGCATCGTGCCGGTGCTCGATCCGGGCGCGGGAGTAGTTACCAGCCGCGCGGATGTACACTACGTGGTCACCGAGCATGGGGTCGCCTATTTGTGGGGTAAGAACCTGCGCCAGCGGGCCGAGGCGCTGATCGCGATCGCCGATCCCAAGTTTCGCGACGAGCTTTACGTTTACGCCGCGCGCGCTCATTACATGCAAGGTGGGGCAGGCCTTCAGCCTGCCTTGGAGGTCGCATGACAAATACCGGCAAACCCGACCGCGGCATGGTCGAGCTGAATTCCGAGGAGTGCAAGGGTTGCGGGCTGTGCGTGGAGGCCTGCCCGCCCAAGGTCCTGCTGCTGGCGGACCATTTGAACCGATACGGCTATCATCCGGCGGCGTACGCGGGCGTGGGCTGTACGGGGTGCGGCATCTGTTTCTTTGTGTGTCCGGAGCCGGGCGGCATCATGGTGCTGCGGGCGGCGGCGTAAGGAGGATCGGGCATGCTTAAACAAATCACCAAAGGCAACGAAGCTATCGTGAAGGGCGCTATTCTGGCCGGTTGCCGCGCCTTTTACGGCTATCCCATCACGCCGGCGAGCGAGATTACGGAAGCCGCCGCGCTCTACATGCCGCAAGCCGGCGGCGTGTTCCTGCAAGCCGAAAGCGAAGTGGCCGCCGTCAACATGCTGTATGGCGCAGCGGCGACGGGCGTGCGCGCCATGTCGGCGTCCAGCGGTCCGGGCATCAGCCTGATGCAGGAGGGCATCAGCTACATCGCCGGTTCGGAACTGCCCTGTGTGATCGCGGACATTATGCGGGGCGGCCCGGGGCTGGGCAACATCGCCCCGGAGCAGGGCGATTACCACCAGGTGGTGAAGGGCGGCGGGCACGGCTGTTATCGCACGCTGGTGCTGGCGCCCAATTCCGTGCAGGAGATGGCGGACCTGACCATGGAAGCCTTCGACCTGGCCGAACGGTACCGCAATCCCGTGTTCGTGCTGGCGGACGGTTACATCGGACAGATGATGGAGCCGGTGGAGTTTCCGGCGGCCAAGGCGCCGCCCGCGCGGCCGGATTGGGCTGTGTTCGGCACCGCGCAGAGCCGCCGCAATCTGGTCGCCTCCATTTACCTGGAGCCGGACAAACTGGAGGCGCACGTGCTTAAGCTGGAAGCCAAATATAAGCGCGCCGAGCGGGAAGCGGTGCAGTTCGAAGACTGGCGCACGGAAGACGCGGAAATCGTGCTGGTAGGTTACGGGATTGTCTCGCGTGTGCTGAAGCAAGTCGTGGAGCAGGGCCGCGCGCGCGGGTTGGCGCTGGGGCTGTTGCGGCCCATCACGCTCTATCCGTTCCCTGGGAAGCGGCTGCGCGAGTTGAGCCGCACCGCCCGCCAGTTTCTGGTGGTGGAACTCAGCACCGGCCAAATGGTGGAGGATGTGCGCTTGGCGCTGGAAGGCCGGCGGCCGGTGGAATTCTACGGGCGGGTTGGCGGTAACGTGCCGAGCGCCGAGGAAGTGCTGCAGGCGGTGGAGGCGCAGATGGAGGTCCCAGCTTATGTCTAGCTACACGGTCACGCACCAGAAGGCCAAGTCCTTTTACGAAACCTACGAACGCAAAGCGGAGCTGCAGCACCAGACCCACTACTGCCCCGGCTGCGGGCACGGCGTAGTGCACAAGCTGATCGCGCGCGCCATCGACGAGTTGGGCATACAGGACCGCACCATCCTTATTAGCCCGGTGGGTTGCTCTGTTTTCGCTTACTACTATTTCGACGTCGGCAACATTCAAGTGGCGCATGGACGCGCGCCGGCGGTGGCGACAGCGGTCAAGCGCAGTTGTCCGCAAAGCGTGGTGCTGAGCTACCAGGGCGACGGCGACCTGGCCGCCATCGGCTGCGCTGAAATCGTGCACGCCGCCAATCGCGGCGAGCCCATCACGGTGATTTTCATCAACAACGCCATCTATGGCATGACCGGCGGGCAGATGGCGCCAACCACGCCGCTGGGGCAAAAGACCACCACTTCACCCTTCGGCCGCAACCAGTGGAACGAAGGCTATCCGATGCACGTGAGCGAGCTGCTGGCGTCGCTGGAGGCGCCGGTGTACATCGAGCGCGTGGCGCTGGGCAACAACAA
>CABEEC010001005.1_pt1 | contig 14374 bp, 15 predicted proteins | sample 3423191 | NCBI WGS metagenome assembly CABEEC01 (sample SAMEA5534333, study PRJEB31848) | metagenome | biome: tundra; feature: field; material: soil | place: USA | collected 2013-05 | depth 0.15 m | reverse complement strand
CGGCCCGACGTCCTGGTGGTGCGGTCGACGAAAGTGACCGAAGCCATTCTGGCAGCGGGCGCGTTGAAGCTGGTGGTCCGCGCCGGCGCGGGTTACAACACCATCGATGTGGCGGCCGCATCGCGGCGCGGCATTTATGTTTCGAACTGTCCGGGGAAGAATTCGGTGGCGGTGGCCGAGTTGGCCTTTGCGCTGATGCTGGCCCTGGACCGGCGCATCGCGGACAACGTGGTCTTGCTGCGGCAGGGCCAATGGAACAAGGCGGAGTTTTCGAAGGCCCGCGGACTGCTCGGCCGCACTCTTGGCCTGATCGGCGTGGGCCGGATCGGACGCGAGATGATTCCGCGCGCGAAGGCTTTCGGCATGCCCGTCGTTGCGTGGAGCCGCAGCTTGACTCCGGAGGCAGCCACGGAACTCGGCATTGCGCACCGGGCATCGCCCACCGAAGTGGCGCGAGCGGCCGATATCGTGAGCGTGCATGTGGCGGCGAATCCGCAGACGCACGGACTGATCGATGCAGACTTCTTTGACGCCATGCGCCCGGGCGCATATTTCATCAACACGTCGCGAGCGGAAGTGGTGGACCAAGTGGCCTTGGGTTGGGCCGTGCGCAGCAACGGCGTGCGGGCGGGCCTGGACGTATTCGCCAACGAGCCGTCCGGCGGCGTGGGCGATTTCGCCGACGACATCGTGAAGCTGCCGGGGGTGTACGGAACGCATCACATCGGCGCATCCACGGACCAAGCGCAAGAGGCCATTGCCGCCGAAACCGTGCGCATCATCCGAGCCTTTCAAGAGACGGGCAAGGTCCCGAACGTGGTGAACATCGCGAAGGCCACGCCGGCAACGTGTGCGCTGGTGGTGCGGCACCTGGATCGGCCCGGGGTTCTGGCCAGCGTGCTGGACCTGATCAGCGCGGCCCGCATCAATGTCCAGGAGATGGACAATATTGTGTTCGACGGGGCGCAGGCGGCGGTCGCCCACATCAACCTGGAGACGCCGCCCGCGTCCGATTTGCTCGATCGGATTAAGGCGAATCCGAATGTGCTGGAGCTCAACCTGATCCGGTTAGCGTAGGTGGGGCAGGGCTTCAGCCCAATGCCGCACAGTTTTCCCGCAACTGAGCGCCTGCATTAATCGTGGGGCAGGACTCCAATCCTGCGGCCGACGTCCACGTCGGCCGATTGGTGCTCGGATATGGCTGATTTCGTTGCGCGAAGAGCGGGTCCTGGAGGACCCGCGCAGACCTGGAGGTCTGCCCCACGAATTCTACCACGGGCGGTTTAGCGTAAGGCGGCTTCGATCTCCTCCGCCGAGACAGGGCGCATGGTCATGCGGGGGCGCCATTGACTGTCGGGAGTGAGATCCACGAGCGTGTGGGTATGTCTTTCGCCGGACGTGCCGCTGAAAACCAGCACCCACTTTCCCTCGGCGGGCCATTGTTTGCGAACCGTATAGGTTCCGGGCTTGCCGGTGGGTGTCAAGTCCAACGACATCGACTGCCGCTTTCCGTTGACGATGCCTTCGGCCTGCCCGGTTATGCGCGCGTGCGAATAATCCTGGCAGCCTTGGGCCTCCACCGTCAAGCCTGCATCTTTGTTCTGCACCACCAAAAAGAAGCCGCCACCCCAAGCGAGGGCCAACGGCATCAGCATCATCACCATTCGGGCGAATCGTCGTAACATCTGCATTCCTCCTTCGCGCTGTAGGACGCTTCGCTGGGGTGGTTTGTTATCCGGCGTTACTGGCTTGCCGGCACGTAAACCCTCGACGGGCCCACCAGAGTGACATGCGGAAGCTCGGTTCTGATTTTGACAGCCTGGAATCCCGGTTTGCTTTCCGGCTTCGCCAGGAAGGTGAGCAGGTACTGCCTGCTCAACCGCTGGCTGAGATCATCCAGATAGGGAGCCATTGACACCGGATTCTCCGTGCCGAGGTAATATAACTGGCCGCCAGTTTCATCGCTAAGCTGCGCGAGATAGTTCTGGCCCCAGAAGAGCTGCCAATAAGCGTGCGCCCAGCGACCCGCACCCGAGTAATAGATCGAATACACAACAATTCCGGCGCGTTGCGCCGCGTCAATCGCCGCGTCTAAGTAAGGATTATCGGGACCGGAACCGAAATCGGGATCGATGCCGCTCGATACCATCAGAACTTCACGCGCCGCGGAACTGGCGGGCCATTTGTGAATCAGCTCCGCCAATGCCAGATACGGGCTGGCTGAGATGCCCGGCATGCCGGTGGGCAGCCGCATCGCCTTGGCCGCCAGTTGGTGGTCCGAGGTCAGCGGCTGAACCGTTTGCACCCCGCCGTTTCGCATGTAGCCAATGCCGATTTGGGTGGTGGCATGCTGGGCCAGCACGAATTTCTTGAGGTCTGCCAGTTGCGTGCCGAGGTTGGTGGCGGAACCGTCGTCAATCAGGAGCCAGAGTTGCAGGCCGCCTTGGCCGCGCAGCGGCTCCAAGCCGGTGACCGGCATGTGCTGCTTGTTTTCAGAGACCAGAACGTCATCCGCGGTCAGTTGTGGGGCGGAGGCGCTTTTTTGTCCGGCTGCGGTGACGACAACGCTGACAGGCAATCCAGGGCCTGGGATGTCGCGCGCGGACAATGCGCCTGCCCCGATAGAAGCAGCGATAGAAGCGGCGACGAGCGCGCCGATGCGGATCATAGAATTATCCTTCCGCAGTGTTGGACGTACGGGAGCCAGCCGGGGATACAATGCGCGGGGCGGCTCTGGTGAAGGATAGGTGGTGTAGCGCCCCGCTCCCGCCTATTTGCTCTCGATTTTGATGGTAGGGTTGGAACCCCGTGGCTGGCGCGCCTGAAGAGCATCCTAGCCGGGCAGTCGGCGTGCCGGGCCTGGAGAGCGAGCCAGGGCGCGTTTAACTATTGGAACCAGGCGGCCCTCACGCTTCCCTGCTTGAAGCCGGCCCTCACTTCCCTGCCCCAAATCAAGCGCGACCGCAAGATCTTCTTGGTACTCGCCTGGCCGAACGCCTTCATCGGCGGCCAGCAGACCGCCGCCGCGGCCCGCGAAGTCCGCCAACGGCTGCAAGCGCACCCGCCCGACACCGATCTCGAGCGCAGCGTCCTCGAAGTCATGGACGAACTGGACCGCCCCGTACGCATCCGCGCGCGGTTCAGTCAGTAGCCGGCGGGATGTCGACCTGATCGTAAATCTGCCGCAGCGGGATCGCGACGCCGATGGAATCGATCTTCAGTTCTTCGTCCGGACCCTGGTAGTCGCGCAACGTCCAGGTGCCATCCGGTTGGCGCGTGAACTGTTCGATGCGGACCTGTTCCTGATTCACCAGGATGTAGTCCATGAGCGAATCGAGAGTTCGGTAATGCTGAAACTTCAGGCCGCGATCATACTTCTCGGTGGAGGGTGACAGGACCTCGAAGATCGCCACGGGGTTGATCAGGATGTCGTCATGTTCATCGGCGGTCCGTTGCCTTCCACAGACTACCGTGACGTCCGGGTACACGTATGCCTCGCTCGAGACCTTAACCCGGGAATCGGACCCAAAAGGCCCGCCCGTGCCGCCCCGTAACGCCATATAGAGTTCCCCAATCAGATTCCGCTGGATCCGGCCGTGCCGGTTTGAAGTGCCGGCCATGGCGAACATCTCACCATCCAGGAATTCGCTGCGGAACTCCGCCGCCCGTTCGATGGCCAAGTACTGCTCTTCAGTGAGTTTTGAGACTGGGTTCGACGCCACAGGACCCCTCTCCGCAGTTTAGCACCAGCTTTCCAGACCAATGTCGTGGAGTGGGGCGGACGAACTCGACCGTACCGCACGCATCCGCGCGCGGTTCAGTTCGTAACCGGCAGGATGCTAACCCGATCATAGATCCGCCGCAGCGGGATCGTGACGCCGATGGCATCGATCTTCAGTTCTTCGTCCGGACCCTGGTAGTCGCGGAAAGTCCAGGCGCCATCCGGCCGGGGCGTGAACTGTTCGATGCGGGCCTGTTCCTGATTCTCCAGGATGTAAGTCCCTGAGCGAATCGAGAGTTCGGTAGTGCTGAAACTTCAGGCCGCGATCGTGCTTCTCGGTGGAGGGCGAAAGCACCTCGAAGATCACGACGGGATTCGTGAGGTTATCGTCATGTTCGCCGCCATCACGGGCTCGCAGGCAACCGAGACGTCTGCATACACGTACGCCTGGCTTGATACCCGGATGCGGCAATCGGAACCGAAAGCTTCGCACCGGCCGCCGCGCAGGGCGGTATGGATCTCGACAGCTAGATTCTGCTGTAACCGGAGATGGCTCATTGAGGCTCCTGCCATGGCGAACATCTCGCCATCCACGAATTCGCTGCGGAACTCCGCCGCCCGTTCGATCGCCAAGTACTGCTCTTCAGTGAGTTTGGAGACTGGATTCGACGCCACGGGGCACCTTCCCGCAGTTTACCACCGCATGTCCCGGCCAAAAGTGACAGGCCTGTCACAGGCAGCCGGCCAGGCCACCAGCCCTGTCACCGCCCGTTCAAGCCGACTGGAGACAACCATGACTTTCGATCCCCCCATCGCCGAACGAAGACTGAGAAACACAGCGCGGTCGATTCACCAGAGTATGTGGCTGCTGTTCCCGATTGCCGCTGGCCTGATGGTGGTCGTCCGCCGCGGCGCTCCGGCGCGCAACGGATCGATTTGGATCCTCGGCGGCGCCGTTCTGGCCTTCATGCTTTCGTTCGCCCTGCGCGATGTCGTGCGAAAAATCGGGCGCCGGAACACCGAAGACAAGATCGTGAAAGATGTCAAGACCTTCCTCGAAAGACAGCCGGCCCCTCCGGTCGTGCAGCCTGTGCCGGCCAAGGCCGCGGTGAGCCGGACCGCCAGCCCCGTGGGCGGTGTGCCTTCGAAATCGGCCGGCTTCGTCCCACTGAAAGGCGCCGCCGCCTACCGCACGCCAGCCGGCGATCCGGTGGTCTTTGAAGCGTTTCCATCGCACGAGTCTATAGCTATTCGAATGGACTTCCATGCCGTGCTGCTGCCGGTACTGCATAACTCCCTGAAAGGCGCCGAACTGCACTTTCTGGTGATGTGTCCAAGAAGTGTATCGCGAGTTCCTGGCGCGCCCGGATGCGCCGCCCAGGCCGAGTGAGCGGAGCCCGAAAAAGCATGCGGACGCCTGCGCCCCGGGGAGTGAGCCGCCTTCGCGCCGCCAGCCCAATGGATGAAGCTGCCTAATGCAGGCTGGCGATCTTCTTGCGGATCTCGGCGGCGTCCTTGGCCTCGGGCTGCAGCTCCAGATACTTGGCGTAAGCTTCCTTGGCGTCCTTGCGATTCTTGCGCTTTTCTTCCGCCTCGCCCAGGCGCAGCCAGGCTTCCGCCAGGTTGGGGTTCCAGTTGGTGGCCTCGCGAAAACGCATGGCCGCCGCCTTGTAGCTGTGCTTCTTGAAGTATTCGTTGCCGACCTGCAACTCCTTGTTCGCCTGCAGCGGATTGAACGAGTACTCCTTGGGCTTGAGATTCGCGTCTTCTTCGGGAGGCTCCTGCTCCTCCGGCTGCTGCGCGGGCGGCTTGGGCGGCTGTTTGGGCTGGTCCTGCGCGTGCACCGGCAGCGCCAGCAAGCTCGAAAAGAGCAGAGCGAAGACCCAGCATGACATAATTAAATTATAGCCTTCCACCGCGATGGATCTGCGCGACAAAGCCGCCCAGTTGCCGCTGTCGCCCGGCGTGTACCTGTACGAGGACGCCGGTGGACGGGTGATCTACGCCGGCAAGGCCAAGGGCCTGCGCCTTGCCATCCACCGTGCATTCGAGAATGCGGTTGTCATCCGGATCGGCCGTCACCACGCTGAGGACGCTGCGCGGGACGATAATGCGCGCGGCTTGGGCGACCACGCGGATCACCACCTGCACGCGGTCTTTCCGCCATGCGAAATCGCGCCGCAGAAACCTTGGCCATCTCCCGGATAATCGCAGGTGAGACCACGAGTTCGTAGCGCCCATCGACAGCCGCATTCCAAACGGCGGCATTGCGGCCCTTCGGGTTCGCGAACGCGGCGATGTAGATATTCGTATCGAGGACGGCTTTAAACTGAAGTTCCGTGGTGCTCAAGTTCACACAATAAATCCCACGGCAACCATCAACAAAGGAACTTTTGATGCTTTGCGAATTGCCCGAGTTATCCAGGAGGACGACCGCCAGGATCACGCCGCCGCTCCAACCGGACCCAGGACAGAACTTCGTCAATGGCCTTCCGCATATTACGTTCTCGTGCCGGGGCACCTTTCGGGCCGAACTCAAGCGCCATGTTCGAGACTCGCTCTCCATCCACTTGGAATCGTACAGCCCACTCGAAACGCTTCGGCTCGCGATTTGGGGGCACCGGAACCGCTCCGCGCATTTTCGCGAGCACTTCAATTCGGTCGAGTCCCTTGTCGAGCAACTTGACCGCGGCACTGCGGAACTGGGTCCTGGTCAACACCCGGTTGCCATCGGGTAATTTGCTCACCTGAAGCGGGTTCTAAGAAACAGGAGGTCATTAATGCGGCATTCATCATCGGTTACGGCAGGTGTGCCTGTAGGTGCGAGGGAGGAATCAGAATTGGAGTCTTCAGCCGCTCCTCGGTCTCGGCTTTCAGTCGTCCCCACTTTCCCGGCCTTCACTCGGTCATCGGTCTCGGCTACTTGCCACTGGAACAGTGTCAATCGGGCGGCTTTAGTCACCCACTCAGCCGGTCGGCCCTGGTACAAAAGATGAAATTGCTTGGCCCACCCGTTCAGATCGGATTCAGGCACCTTCCCGCCGTTCTTCTCCCACAGCTCCAAGAACCGCTCGTTGGTTTGGTTGGCGTAAATTTGAGCAGTCCCCTTCCAGCGCGTGGGCTGTGTTCGGACTCACTTGGTTTCGCCATACCTGCGCTTAGCCCAGAATAATTTAGGACGCTCAGTGCCGGGAGCGGGAATCATGGATTACGCGCGGGACGTCGCGTTCCTTAATACCGACCTTCTTCGCTTGCCGGGCGCCGTACGCCATGAGCCGTGAATTCTCCGCGGCGAGTTCCTTGGCGGTCATCGGATTCTTTTCCGCCTCCTCAGTGATCTGCATCACCAAGTCGGACGCATAGCGGCCGGCGGGGGGCTTGGGAACGATCTGGATCACCCTGCCGGACACTTTGAATTCGAGTTGATCTCCAGTTCGAAGGCCGGCCTTCCGTCGAACGGCGTCAGGCACAACGATAGGCCGCTTATTCTTGACGGTGACAGCCATAACAGTTAATCCGCCCGCCAACGCCGGGTTCGCCTTCAGTATACGACACCACGGACAGGCGGCATAACGGTGACGTGGCGTGCCTACGCAGCGTCCGTGACATAATTAAATTATAGCCTCCCACCCCAATGGATCTGCGCGACAAAGCCGCCCAGTTGCCTCTATCGCCCGGCGTATACCTCTACAAGGACGCCGGCGGACGGGTGATCTACGTCGGCAAGGCCAAGAGCCTGCGCCTTCGGGTGCGCAGCTACTTCAACGACGACCGCCTGGCCGATGCGAAAACCGGCACGCTCATCTCCGAAGCCACCGACGTCGATTACATCCTGGTCGACAACGAAAAAGAAGCGCTGGCGCTCGAGAACAACCTCATCAAGCAATGGCAGCCGCGCTTCAACATCCTGCTGCGCGACGACAAAACCTATCCGTACATCAAACTGACCGCTGAAAAGTACCCGCGCGTTTACGTCACGCGCCGGCTGCGCAAGGATGGCGCCATTTACTACGGCCCTTACTTTCCAGGCAACCTGGCGCATCGCCTGGTGCACTTCATTCACCGCCATTTTCTGGTGCCGTCTTGCAAGGTGGACCTGACGCGCTACCATCCCAAGCCGTGTTTGCAGTACCACATCCATCGCTGCCTGGGGCCCTGCGTGGAAGGGCTGACCACCGATGACGCGTACGGCCGCGCAGTGCGCGATGTGCGCTTGTTCCTGGAGGGCCGGCACGCCGACCTTTCCGCCGAATTGCGCGCCCGTATGGAAGCCGCGTCGGAGGCCACGCGGTTCGAAGAAGCCGGCTCGCTGCGCGACCTGCTGGCCACCGTGGAGGAACTCGACGAGCGCCAGAAGATGGCCGCGGCCAAGGGCGACGATATCGATATTTTCGCCGTCTACGCCGAGCCGCCGCTGGTGGCGCTGAATGTCTTCCACCTGCGCAATGGCCAGATCGTGGACCGCCGCGAATACTTCTGGGAGGATCAGGAGGAGTACGACGAGCCGCAGTTCTTTTCCGCGCTGCTGAAGCAAATCTATCTCGACGAACGCTACGTGCCCGCGATCATTCACGTTCCCATGGATTTCGAAGATCGCGAGGCGCTGGAAGAGTTGCTCTCGGAAAAGCGCAACCGCAAGGTCGAGATTCACACGCCGCAGCGCGGCCAGAAGAAGGCCATGCTCGACCTGGTGGAGACCAACGCCAAGCACAGTTTCGACGCGCGTTTCCGCGTGCTGAAGCCCTCCTCGCGCGCCATTCAGGAAGCCGTGCAGGACGCACTGAACCTGCCCGAGGCGCCCAAACGCATCGAGTGTTTCGATATCTCACACATCCAGGGCACCGACAAGGTGGCCAGCATGGTGGTGTGGGAGGACGGGCGCATGAAGAAGTCCGATTACCGCAAATTCATCATCCGTACGGTCGTCGGCAACGACGATTTCGCCAGCATGCGCGAGGTGGTGACGCGCCGCTACGCGCGCTTGCAGCAGGAAGGCCAGGCCATGCCTGGGCTAGTGCTGATCGACGGCGGCATCGGCCAACTCCACGCCGCGGCGGACGCGCTGGAGGCCATTGGCATCATCAATCAGCCGCTGGCGTCCATCGCCAAGCGCGAGGAGATCATCTACGTGTTAGGCCAGGAAGACGAGCCGATCGTGCTCGACCGGTTCTCACCCATCCTGCACCTGGTGCAATCCATCCGCGACGAAGCGCATCGTTTCGCGGTGACGTTTCACCGCACGCGTCGCAATGCGCAACGCCTCACCTCGGAGCTGGACCAGATCGAAGGCGTCGGCGAGAAGACCGTGCAGAAGCTGTTGAAGCATTTCGGCAGCTCCGAATTGGTGCGGGCCGCCAATGAAGACCAGCTCGCCGCGGTGGTCGGCCGGGCGGCGGCGCGGCGGGTCAAGCGCTACTATGAGGGCCAACTGGCAGCCACGGAGCCTCTAACATAGAGCGAGGGTGGTGACGGATCGGTGGGAATCAGGACGCTCCTGACATCAGTTCCCAAGGATTGATCACGGGAATTCCCGCCATGCTGAAATCCTTCACGTTGCGGGTCACGATGGTGAGTTCATGGTGTTTGGCTGTGGCCGCCATGAGGCCGTCAACTATGGCTAGCGTGATTCCTTTGAGTTGCGCTTGTCCTGCCATGGCGCCCCAGATCTCCGCAATCTCCCCGTTGATCGGCAACACTCGATTCCCGAATCGAGCAGGCAGGTCGTTTTCGAGCCATCTTTCCAGTTCTTGGCGTTTCCTGCCCGCCGCCAGCACAGTCGTGCCTTTGCGAATCTCGCCCAGTGTCAGCACGCTAAGATGCAGCACATCTTCGTTCTGAGCATCGATCCATGCCCTCACCCCCGAATCCGGTGGCCAAGGCCGGCTGTATTCCGAGATCACGTTCGTATCGAGCAGATACCCGTTCATAGCTCGATAGCGCGGCCTGGATCTCTGTCGCGATCCACGTTAATACCGGAGCCCGCCAGCGGCGACTGCATCAGGAATTCGGAGAGGGTTTGCCTGCGCTGGTGCGGCTCGGCCGGCCTGGCCGCCTGTTCGAGCAGGCTGGCGGCATAGGCGGTGACGTCCATGCCGCGGCAGGCAGCCTGGGCGGCCAACTCACGCTCAACGTCGGGCTTGACTTCGACCAAAAGAGTCATTCTGAATTCAGTATAGGCCATTCTTGTGCGCCGAAACGAGCATGGGACGAAGCTGCGGCGCCCGATCGCATCTCCTGCTCGGAGAGGAACACGAGCCCATGGTACCCGGCCGGTTCTCGCCGATCCTGCACGGGGTGCCGTTCCCACCGTGCGCGGCGTAACGCGCATCACCAGACGTCCGAGTGGGCCAGAACGAAGGCGTCGGCGAGAACACAGTGCGGACGCTCTTGAAGCTTTTCGGAAGCTCCGAGTTGTTGCGGGCGGCCTATGAGGAACAACTTGCCGCCGTGGTCGGCCGGGCCGCGGCGGCCCGCCAAGCGCTACTACGAAGAAGTGTCAGCAGCGCGCCACTACGATCCAAAAACATGCAGTCTGTAGTCACCAAAGCCGGGTCTGGCTCCCGGACGCAACTGCATTCGGCCATCGGCGTTTATAATCTCGAAGTGTGACGGACCGTGAGTATTTGCTGGCTCTCTGCACCCAACTTCACGACTCGGAAGTTAAGTCTGCTGTTCGCTATCTTGAGCGCCTAAGTGGCCCCCCTGGAAAACGTGCCGCACCAGGAAGCCACGAAGTCCTGTGCGATCGTCCGCGGGCCGACGATTTTGACGAAATGGTTCAACAGGCCGTGATCCGATATCATCAGCGCACCACGACCGACCCTTTCATCATTTGGTTTCAACAGCGGCTCAACGGAGTGCCAAAGACTGATATTAGCCTACGGTTACGCGCCATAATTACAGACGCGCGCTTCAATCAGGCCGTCCGAGCTGAGAAGGCGCTGCAGAACACCACCGCGGTTTACGACCTCGGACTGCTTCACCAAAGGGAAGCCAATTCAAGGTTACCCCTCCTATTGGGGACCCGATTCCATTCGCCGGAGGGCTGGCAACGCCAGTACCGGAAGGCGATGCCGCTTATCTGGGACCTCGCGCAGAGGATCAAGGAACGGCCACGCTGGACGGCGGGACAACTCCTGGCAGAGATTGAAAACCATCATATCCCGAACGTCGGTGCCAAGGTGGCTCGCCTCACCGTTCGCTGGATCCATCTCCTAATACCCGAAGTCATCATCGACATGACGACAGCTCTTGTACCCGTTGACCGGATGGTCTACCGTGTCTCAGCTCGTCTCGGAATCTTGAAGGCAGAACAGCACCCGTATTCAGGCAAGGGAAGTCCGGGCGATCTCGCGATACAGCGGTTCGCAACCCGTGTTTTCCCCGAAGATCCTACTCTCCTCGATGAGCCATTCTGGATGATGGGCCGAGGATTCTGCGATCCTGTGGCCCCCCGCTGCGCACAGGGGTGCATCTTTATCGATTCATGCCCGAAATGCATGCCGGAGGCCGACCCATGGGCCGTCGGCTTTGAGCACCGGCCGAGGGGAGAGGCGAGTCCCGTATCCGTGGGCGGCGGCCCGTGTCCGGGTCTGTTGGTAATGGTAGCCTGTGTAAGCGAAAAAGTGTGGGATAATGATCCCGAAGCCACCAAACTCACACCCGCAGGTGTCGCCTACACGAGTACTCTTTTTAGAAAGAGTAGGGACTACGCACAGCGCTACGGCGAGGCTTGGCTGGTCTTCTCCGCAAAGTACGGTTTCATGCGTCCCCACGAGTTGATCGAAAATTACAACGAAACGTTCAAGAACGGCGGCCCCAACTTGGTTACGGTCGAGCGCCTCAGGGAGCAAGTTTCCGAAAAGGCGCTGCACTTGTTCTCGAGAATCATCGTGCTGGGTGGGAGGGCGTATGTCGATCGCGTTAGGCTTGCGTTCGGCGGACAAAACGTCCAAATCCTGGACCCCATGGAGGGCAAGCCCATCGGTAAACGCCTTCACTGGCTGAAGAATCCTGAGTCCACGTGCGGCCCGGAGCCTCCGCATTAGCAGCGGGCGGCCCGGGTCCACGCGTACGGCTCCGTCACGCTTGCGGAGACTGGTTCGCGGGCGCGACCGCCATGACTTTAAAGCGCCGGCAAGTGGACTGCTTCCTTTTCTTCGAGGGGCCTATAATTATCCTTCCCCACAAAGAACGATAATATAGCCAGATATGACTGTCGAGATCGAAGGCGTCACACTGCACCTGGCGCATCCGGACGAATTGCCCGTACGCTGGGTGGGACAGGAAGAGCTCATGCGTCAGTTGCTGGCGGCATGGCTTGTCGTGAGCGAGCAGGATCTGCCCATGCACCCGCGGCTGCTGGGCAAGCCCGGCGTGGGCAAGACCACGCTGGCTTATGCGGCGGCCAAGCGCATGGGCCGCGAAGTCTACATCCTGCAGGCCACCATGGATACGCGCCCTGAGGATCTGCTGGTGACGCCGGTGATCGAAGGTCAAGGCCGGCTGCGCTACGTGGCCTCGCCGCTGGTGACGGCTATGATCCGCGGCGGCATCGCCATTCTCGACGAAGGCAATCGCATGAGCGAGAAGAGTTGGGCCAGCCTGGCGCCGCTGCTCGATAACCGCCGGTATGTGGAGTCCATCGTGGCGGGCATCAAGATCAAAGCGCATGCGCAGTTCCGCATCGTGACCACCATGAACGACGATGCTTCCACGTTCGAGCTGCCCGAATACATTCACTCGCGCCTGCAGCCGCAGATTCTGATCGACTTTCCGGAGCGCGACGAAGAGTATCAGATCCTGAAGGAGAACCTGCCGTTCGCCGAGGAGCGCATCCTGACTTACGTGACCGAGTTCCTGCAGCAGGCGCACGCGGGCGACGAGCGCTATACGGTGCGCGATGGCATCAACATTGGACGCTTCGCCATCAAACTGAAGAGCCTGGCCACGCAGAAGACGCACGAAACCGAGGCGCTGGAGACGGCCATCCTGCAAACGCTGGGGGAAGAAGCGCTACGCTATGCCCGGGGAAATCGGACTTCCTGATCTGCCCGATCCGGGCAGTTTGCGGCGCGGGCGCTTCACCTACCTGCCGGTGGTGCCAGGGCGCCTGGAGTTTGCCATCGAAGTGCGCCGGGGGATCCTGCGCGACAGGCCGCAAGTGGTCGCGCTGGAACTGCCCATCACGCTGCAACAACATTATGTGCGCGCGGTGGCGCGCCTGCCGGAGATTTCCGTCATTGTTTATCCGGACGAGACCGCCGCGCAGGAGAACGCCGAGCGCGCCATCTACGTTCCGGTCGAGCCGGTCGATCCATTTGTCGAGGCCATCCGCACGGCGCTGGAGACGGGCGCAGATGTGGTCTTCGCCGACCCCGACTCGGGCGAGCGCCCGCACCTGAAGGACGCCTACCCGGACCCATATTCGATCCGCCACATCGGCTACGAAAAATACGTGGAAGCTTACCGCGTCTACCCGCAGGAGCGCTCGGACGAAATCGCGCGGCACGCCGGCGGCATCGCCTGGAAGCTGCAAGGTTGCGACCCGCTGGCGCGCGTGCTGGTGGTGGTGTCGCTGAATCTGCTGGACCCCGTGCTGGACGCCATGGATGAGCCGCAAGCGCAGCCCATGTCCCGTCTGCGGCGCGAGGGCGTGCGGGTGCTCAATCCGCATCCGGATTCGCTCGCCGAGATCACCATCGAGTATCCGTATCTGCAATATCGCTACGAGCAGTTCCGCGGCTTACTGGCGGACGCCAACCTGATCGACCGGCGTCACGCGCAACTCGCGCTCTACCGCGACGCGGAGAAGAGCTACGAAGTGAACACGGGCGAGCGGGTGGCGCACTGGCAGCGGCGGCTGCTGGCCCGCTATGCGCGCAACCTGGCGCTGGCCGATCATGCGCTGATGCCCGGCATATTCGACTTGACGGTGGCCGCGCGCAGCATCGTGGACGACAACTACGGCTGGGAGGTTTGGGAAACGGCCGGCCGCTATCCGCCGCAGAAGACCGCCAGCGATCTGGAGACCGTGCAGATCTCGGGCGAGGAGGTGTGGCTCGACACCAAACGGATCCGGCTGCGGCGCAGGCTGCCGAGCGTCAAGCGGCGGCTGCGTCCGGTGGGATTGAAACCGCGCAAAAAGGAGAAGGTTCCCGGCGAATGGGCCACGCAGTTGGATGGCAACAGCATCTGCTCGTACCCGCCGGAAGACCTGGTGATCGAGGATTACGGGCGTTTTTTGAAGAAGAAAGGCAAGGGCATTCTTTCGGAGGAACGCGCGCGCACCGAGCCGTTCACCACCTCGCTGCTGGATGGCATCGATCTGCGCGAAACCATTCGCAACTGGCACGAAGGCAAGATCTACGTGCGGCAGTTTCAGAAGATAGCCGGCGAGGTGGGCTCGGTGATCGTGATCTTCGACGAGGATCGCGATAACCATTACTATTACATGACTACGTGGCTGGGCGAGCACCAGAACGAATCGGACATGGCGTTCTACTCGACGTTTCCGTTCGACAACCTGGTGGGACCGGGAATCGGGCGCGGCGAGTACGGCGGCTTCCTGATGAGCCTGCCGGCGCGCCGCATGTTCGATGTGTGGCGGGACCCGGATTACGATTTCGCCGAGAGCAAGCCCGAGCGCCTGCT
>CABEEC010001004.1_pt1 | contig 14377 bp, 14 predicted proteins | sample 3423191 | NCBI WGS metagenome assembly CABEEC01 (sample SAMEA5534333, study PRJEB31848) | metagenome | biome: tundra; feature: field; material: soil | place: USA | collected 2013-05 | depth 0.15 m | reverse complement strand
AGCATCGGAACGAAGACGATCCGCAGATCCCGCAGCCGCGCAATGAAGGCCGGATCGATCGCCTCCGTGTCGCGGATCATGTGCAGGAATCCAGTGACGCCGCGGTCCACCATGGTGCGGGCGTCGCGCAGGGAGAAGATGTCGGCAAACAACGGCGTCCGGTCGCGCCGCGCCTGGTCCAGGACGGAGTCGGGATCGCCAGGCCGGACGATGGTGAATCCGGGGTTCCCGGCACCGGAGCCGCGGCGCAGCACATCGATTGGGGCCGGCGCCACGAACTTGCCCGCGCCATCGATCTTCGCCGCTTCCGGCGGGACCAGCAGATTCACGCGCGAGCCCACAGCGCGAATCCGCCCGTTCTCGATGGTCACCACGGAATCCGAAATCGGCGGCCCACCCGTGCCGTCGATCAAGACCGCGCCCACAATCGATATGACCGCAGGCTGTTCAGGCGGCTTGCAGCCGGCCAGAAGCAGCGCCAGGCCGATCGACGGGAGCGCGCGTTGCCTATGTTTGCCGCGAATCATGGACTATCATACAGCTTCCAGCAGCGTCCCTTCGCCCCCTCGCCCGCTCGCCCCCTCGCCCGCTCAGCCGCAATCTCCGTCCGTCTTGCGCATTTTCTCGCCCGGACCATTTTGCAAAATGCCGTAACGGGTGTAAGATATTCACTGGGTAATATTTGAGGAGCACTCGGGATGCGACGCTGAGGATGTCAGCGTAGCGGGGAGAGGGCGGCTCTTGTCAGCGATTTTATAGGGCCCCCAATTACTAGTTCACCAGGCTTTCCATACTCTCCATAAGGGAGTCGCCATTCCTGCGGCTGGCGGAACCAGCGGCGTCCACCGGGTCTCCACAGTTCGCTATGAATCGAAGGACGGCCGGCCAACCCCGGTCCAGAGGAAAGTAATGGCAAATCCGACCCCCGAATCTCCCGCGGGGAAGACACCCCCGCCGCCACAGTCGAAACGCTCGCTTTCTCAAGCGCTTTTCAACATTCTCAAAGATCCCGCGGATTCCGATCCGCAAAGAGTGGTCATCCGCCGGCGCCGCTTCGTGATCGCCTCGGTGCTGGGCGTTCTGGGCGTGAATTTCCTGATGTTCTTGCGCTTTTTCTTCCCCCGCGCACTCTACGAACCCAAGACCCGGTTCCGCATCGGCTATCCGTCGGACTTCGGCTTCGGCGTGGACACCAAGTTCCAAAATCAATACCGCATCTGGGTGGTGCGCAACACGGAGGGCATCTTCGTGATCTCCGCCATCTGCACGCACCTGGGCTGCACGCCGGACTGGAAGCCCAGCGAGAACAAATTCAAGTGCCCCTGCCATGGCAGCGGGTACGATCCGGAAGGCATCAACTTCGAAGGCCCCGCGCCCCGGCCCATGGACCGCGCCCACGTGGAACTCGATCCCGAAGGCCAGATCGTCGTGGACCTGAGCCACGTCTATCGGTGGCCGAAAGGCGAACCCTCGCAGTTCGGCATGGACGGGGCCATTCTCCGCAACGTGTGAGGTGTGATCATGGCTGAAACAGACGGAAAAAATGGAGCGCCCGCATCGCCCTCGGCGTCCTCGGCCGGGGGAACGCCCGCCGGCTCCAACGGTGACGGCAAGAACGGCAAAGGCAAAATGACCGCGCTCCTGGAAGGCGGCAAGGTGGTGCGCGAGCGCGCAGCCGAAGAGCTGAAAGCGCTCAAACGGCCCGAAAAGACCGACCTCTGGAAATCGGTGCTGCGCGTCAAACACGACGAGACGCCGCGCAGCCGCGCGCTGGGCGTGCTCTCCAACGTCTTCCTGCACCTGCATCCGGCCAAAATCAATCGCGACGCCGTGGCTTACAACTACACGTGGGGCATGGGCGGCATGACGTTCTACGTCTACATCACGCTGGTCTTCACCGGCACGCTGCTCATGTTCTACTACCACCCCTCGAAGGTCGTGGCTTTTCGCGACATCCTGTATCTCGAGCACGATGTGCCCTTCGGCAAGCTGCTGCGGAACATGCACCGTTGGGGCGCGCACCTCATGGTGATCATGGTCGAGCTGCACATGTTCCGCGTCTTTCTCACGGGATCGTATAAACCGCCGCGGCAGTTCAACTGGGTGGTGGGAGTCCTGCTGCTGGTCTTGACGCTCCTGCTCAGCTTCACCGGATACCTGCTGCCCGACGATCAGCTCGGTTTCTGGGCCGTGACGGTGGGAACAAACATGGCGCGCGCGACACCGCTGCTGGGCCACGACGGTCCATTCGGCCACATGCTGGGAATGACTCCGTTTAACGATGTGCGCTTCGGGCTACTGGGCGGCTCGATCGTGGATGCGAATGCCCTGTTGCGCGCCTACATCTGGCATTGCGTGGCGATCCCCATAATAGCCTCAACGTTCATGGTCGTGCATTTCTGGCGCGTGCGGAAAGACGGCGGCATTTCGGGCCCCGCGCCGGTGATGCTGGAGTCGGAGATTAAGGAACCGAGGAAACTCTAAAACGGGTGCTGGGTTCTGGGTCCTGGGTGCTGGCAAAAACCGCAGCGCCCGGTTCCTGGAAACCAGAACCCAGCACCCAGAACCCAGGACCCTCTGCTATGGATTTTCACCAACTTTGGACGATATTCAGCACTCCGGACAACGTCCCCATCGTGCTGCTGCTTTTCGTGGTGCCGTTCTATACCTGGTACGCGTTCCGCCAGGCGTTCGCCAACGACCGGCTGATCGGCCAGCTTGAGGCCGACCCCGCGCTGGCCAAAACGAGTCACCGCAAGGTCCAGCCATACAAGCCCGGTTGGGCCAAGGAGGTGCACGTCTGGCCCTACCTGCTGCGCATCGAGTTTCTAGCCGCCATCATTGTGACCATCATTCTGATGGTGTGGTCGATTACGCTAAACGCCCCGCTCGAGGAACCTGCCAATCCTACCCTGACGATGAATCCGGCTAAGGCGCCCTGGTACTTCCTCGGCCTGCAGGAGATGCTCGTGTACTTCGATCCCTGGATGGCGGGCGTCGTCTTCCCGAGCCTGATCATCATAGGCCTGATGGTGATTCCCTATATTGACGCCAATCCGCTGGGCAACGGCTATTACACGTACAAGCAGCGCAAATTCTCGATTCTCACCTTCCTCTTCGGCTTCATCGCGCTGTGGGTCAGCATGATCGTCATCGGCACCATCATCCGCGGCCCCGGTTGGATGTGGTTCTGGCCCGGCGTCACTTGGGACCACAACCGCCTGATCTTCGAGGTGAACCGCGACTTGCCCGATCTCTTCGGCATCACGGGCCGCATCGGCAAGCTGATCTTCGGCGCTATCGTGATGGGAATCTACTTCGTCGGCGCGTGGATCGGTACGCACAAGCTGATCACGCTCACCGCGTTCAGCAAGAGGATCTACGCACGCATGAGCCTGCTGCAGTACTCCGTCATGCAGGTCTTCCTGATCCTGATGCTGTTGCTGCCGGTCAAGATGCTGTTGCGGCTGGTGTTCCGCATCAAATACGTCTGGATTACTCCCTGGTTCAATATATGACCGATCAAGAAAAGGACCCAGTCGTCAATTCATCCTTAAGCAAGCCGCTGTTTATTTCGTCGGCGCTGCTGTTGCTTTCGCTCGGCTGGGGATTGTACGACGAAGTCTATGGCACACGGCCATGGAAAGGCTACCAAGCGCGATTCGAGAAGGTTTATTCCCGGTTTCTGAGGGAAACGCTGCCGCTGGAAGCCGGCTCCGAGCAGAAGATCAAAGCGTCCGCGGAGTACAAGGATCTGGACCGCCAGATGCAGGCCGCCGAAAAAGCCGTCATGCCGCAGGTGGCCGAAATCGATCGTAAAGTGAACCAGGAACTGGTGCCCCGCACCCTCGCGTTGAACGAGCCGTTCCAGGAAGTCCGCGGTAACGTGGGCGCTCTCACGTATCAGATCGAGATCTCCAAGAGCGAAAGCAGCAAGAATTCGATGCGGGCCGAGATCGAAGAGTTGAAGAAAGAAGTCCACACGGTGAAGCTGCCCACCGCTGATGGGTCCACCGAGAAGCTGCCGATGGACTTCGCCAAGATGGACGAGAACCTGCAGGATTGGAAAGCGGAAAAAGCCGCGCTGCTGCAGAAGCGCGTCGATCTTTTGAAGCCTGCGACCGAACTGCGCGCCAAGCGCGACAAGTATCTTACGGATCGCATCTCCGACGTGAGCGCCGACACGCTGAACGGGTTGAAGAACAAGATGGCGACCTTCGAAGTCGGCATCCGCCAGATTCACGTGAAGGACGTCGACTTGGTTGACCGCTGCGAATCCTGCCACATGGGGATACAGGAGCCTGTGACGCTCACCAAGGCAGCCATGGGCGGCGAGGAGGTCTTCATCAGCCATCCGGACCGCGACCTGCTGAAGATTCACGATCCCGAGAAGTTCGGCTGCACGCCCTGCCATGGCGGCAATGGCGTGGCCCTGACCAGCGTCGAGAAGGCGCATGGCTACAACGAGCACTGGCTCTGGCCGTTGCACGCGCGCGAGAATCTGGAAGCCGGCTGTCAGCAGTGCCACACCCAGGAAATCGTCACCGAAATGGCCCCCACACTGGATGCCGGCCGCGAGATCTTCCGCCTCCGGGGCTGCATGGCCTGCCATCGCTATGAGGGCTTCGATCGCGATCCGGACGAGCTTTCCGCCGTCAACCAGGATATCCGCCAGCTCACCCAGCAAAAAGCCGAGTGGACGCGCGAAGCCGGCTTCAGTGTCGAGAAGGGCGACCGCACGCGCAATAACGACGAAGCGCAAAGGCTCTACCAGCACGCCAACGATCTGAAGGTGCGCGTCAGCGGCATCGATGCCAAGATCGAACAGGACGACGACCGCGCCCGCAGCCTGGTGCGCGAGATCAAGAAAGTCGGGCCCAGCCTCAAGGAAGTGCGCATGAAGATGCACAAGGAATGGCTGCCGGTGTGGATCAAAAATCCGCACCTGTGGCGGCCCGGCACCAAGATGCCCACTTTCCGCCTGGATGACGGCGAGGTGAAGGCCATCGCCGCGTTTATCTGGCAATCCGCCGTGACGGGCGATTTGCCGCATCAGCCGGCGGGCGACCCGGAAAAGGGCAAGGAGGCCTTCGAGACGCGCGGCTGTATGGCCTGCCATTCGATGGGCGAAGACAGCGAAAAGCAAGGCGGCACGTTCGCCGCGAATCTGAGCCGCGTCGGTGAAAAGGACAACTACGATTACCTGGTGCGCTGGGTCCACAACCCGCGCCAGCGCACGCTGCCCTATTGTCCGTTCGAGAAGAAGGATATCACCGCGGAAGACTACAAGCGCGCGGGCCAGCCGTTCGTCTTCGACACCGAGCACAGCAAGTGTCCTAACGACGGCCACGAATTATTGGTGATGCAGATGACTCCGATGCCCAGCCTGCGGCTGACCGAAGCCGAGGCGCGCGACATCGCCAGCTATCTGGAGACCCGCAAAAAAGCCGGTGCCGCCCCTTATGCCAACGCCGATTACCTCGACGATCCCAACCTGAAGGCGCGCGGCCAGTTCCTGGTGCGCTTCTACGGTTGTGCCGGTTGTCATGAGATTGCCGGCCTGGAGGAAGAGCAACGTATCGGCACGGAGCTGACCAAGGAAGGTTCCAAGCCGATCGAGCGTTTGGACTTTGCGCTGCTGGGCCATGATGCGGAGCGCGATGGCTGGTACACGCACAAAGGCTTCTTCGAACATAAGCTGGAGAATCCTGCGGTTTACGATCGAGGCAAGGAGAAGGCCAAGCTCGACCGGCTAAAGATGCCGAACTTCAACTTGTCGAAGCCGGAGATCGATGCCGTCGCGACCTTCCTCCTCGGCTCCGTGGATCCCAGCATCCCGTCGCGGTATTTCTACAATCCGGGCGACCAGCGCCGCGACATCATCGAAGGCTGGTGGGTGGTCCGCAAATACAACTGCATGGGATGCCATCAGGTTCACGTCGGGCAGACCACGGTGTTCATGACGCTGCCGCGCTACCAGGATCCCGACTGGAAGGATCAGCGGCCGCCGACTCTGATTGGCGAAGGCGCGCGCGTCAATCCCGAATGGTTGATGCGTTTTTTGAATAATCCGTCGCTCACCGAGAAGCCGGATGAGATGGATCGCGACGGCGTGCGCCGGTATCTGAAAGCGCGCATGCCCACCTTCTATTTCTCCGACGGAGAGATCCAGAAGATCGTGCGGTTCTTCGCGGCCATGTCGTCGCAGGCGTCGCCGTACATCGCCGACCGGCTGGAGCCGCTCACCGATCAGGAGCGCACCATGGCGCGCCAGTTGTTCAGTAGCGAAGGCGCGCCCTGCCTGAAGTGCCATGCGACCGGGGATCCGAAGCATGACGCGCACGCCACCGCGCCGAGTTTCCTGCTGGCGAAGGAGCGTCTGAAGCCCGGCTGGGCGCGGCGCTGGATGCTGGACCCGGCCATGATGAGCCCCGGTACCGCCATGCCTTCGGGCTTGTTCCGCCCGGAGGGCGACCGCGAGGTGTTCGCCGGTCCCACGCCGGCCAGCTTCAACGGTTATACTAAGGACCACGCCCAATTATTGGTACGCTACATGTTCCAGTTCACGCCGGAAGAGCTGACCCGCCTGCGGGCCAGCGCCGGCAACTAAGAAGAAGGACCCAGCACCCTTATAAAAAGGAGCTATTCAACAATGACGAAACTTTGGATCGCATGCGGAGCGGCTGCCGCTCTGCTTCTAGTAAGCTGCGGCGGGAGCAAGGAGGAGGCCAAAAAGGAAGAGGCCGCGCCTGCTGCCGCTCCGGCCGCCGCCGTGGACGAGGCGAATGCCGCCACCGTCACCGGCAAGGTCACTTTCAGCGGCGCAAAGCCCACGTTGCGGACTATCGATATGTCGGCCAATCCGGTTTGCGCGCGCGCTCACACTACGGCGCAGAAGTCGGAAGAAGCCATCGTGAATGACAACGGTACGCTGCGCTACACTTTCGTGTGGATCAAGTCCGGCCTGCCCGACAAGCAGTGGCCCGTCCCAACCACCACCGTCGCCCTCGAACAGGACGGCTGCATGTACAAGCCGCACGTGATCGGGGTGATGACCGGTCAGGGCATCGAAATCAAGAACGACGATGCCACCAACCACAATATCCACCCCCTGCCCAAGATCAACCAGGAATGGAACGAATCCCAGCCGCCCAAGGGCGATCCCAAGGTCAAGAGCTTCGCGCGGGAAGAAGTGCTGATTCCGGTGAAGTGCAACGTGCATCCCTGGATGCGCGCCTACATCGGCGTGGTATCGCATCCGTTTTTTGCCGTGACAGGCGAGGACGGGACGTTTACAATAAAAGGATTGCCTCCGGGGACCTATACGCTGGAAGCCGTGCATGAGAAATACGGCACCAAGGATGTGCAGATCACCGTGGCGCCCAAGGAGAGCAAGACAGCCGATTTCACAATGGGCAGTTAGGATTAGCATAGCGGGGCGGGCACGATGCCAGCCCCGCGCAACACATGGCTCCCAACGATCCAGTCCAGCTCGATCATGAACGCCGCATACGGCGGCTGGAAGAGGCGCGCTTGGTCGTCGAAAACACGCTGCTCGCGATGATTGAGCTGGATCGCAGGGAGGCGGCGAAATCGGAACAGCATGCCGCCTTGATGGCTCATATCGAGCAGACGCTCGCCAAGATCACCGACAAACTGAACGGGCTGATCGGTTGGGCCGACAATACAGTCCAGCGGCCGCCCGGAGATCCGCAGGGACCAAAGCAGTAGTTCAAGTCGTTCACGAGGGAAATGAAAGATTACATCGAGCTCACCAAGCCCCGAATCACCTGGCTCATCCTGATGAGCACCGGCATCGGTTACTATTTCGGCCTGCCGAAAGCCGGAAACTGGTGGGCTTTTGTGTCGAGCATCCCCTGGTTGGGCCTGCTGCACACCATCCTCGGCACCGGGCTGATCGCCTCGGGCACGGCCGCCCTCAACCAATGGTACGAACGCGAGGCCGATTGCCGCATGCGGCGCACCTCGGATCGTCCTATCCCCTCAGGCCGCGTAACGCCCAACCGCGCGCTGGCCTTTGCCGTGGCGCTTTCGCTCGCCGGCTTCGCGGATCTCTGGCTGGGCGTAAACCTGTTGGCCGCGCTGCTCGGCCTCTTCACGCTGCTCAGCTATCTCTTCGTGTACACCCCGCTGAAGAGCCGCTCGTGGCTTTCCACCACCATCGGCGCCTTCCCCGGAGCCATGCCGCCCATGATCGGCTTTGCCGCCGCGCACGGCTCCATCACCAACGAAGCCTGGGTGCTGTTCGCAATTCTGTTCCTCTGGCAGTTCCCGCACTTCTACTCGATCGCCTGGATGTACCGCGAGGATTACGCCCGCGCCGGCATCCGCATGCTCCCCGTGGTCGAGCCCGATGGCCGTTCCACGGCGCGCCAGATCGTGCTCTACGGGCTGGCCCTCATACCCGTCAGCCTGGTGCCCAGCATCTTGGGTATGTCCGGGCGCATCTATCTGGTAGGAGCCCTGCTGCTCGGTCTCTATTTCCTGTATTCCGGAGTGCGGGTGGCGCTGGATCGCACCATATTGCGCGCCCGCAATGTGCTGATGGTTTCCGTTTTCTACCTTCCGCTGATCTACGGGCTGATGCTGTTGGATAGACCTGGATTGTGATTCTCGCCGAGAACCTGAGTCATCGGTACGGATCTCGCCTGGCGCTTTCGAATGTCAACTTCGAAGTTAAGGCGGGCGAGATCTTCGGCTTGCTAGGGCCGAACGGAGGCGGGAAATCCACGCTCTTCCGCATCCTCTCCACCATGATGGTGCCCACCGGCGGCCGCGCCGAAGTGGCCGGTCACGATGTCGCGCGCGATCCTGCCGCCGTGCGCCGCAGTATCGGCGTGGTGTTCCAGACCCAGAGCCTCGACAAAGCCCTGACCGTCGCGGAAAACCTGCGCGCCCAGGGCCACCTGTATGGGATCTCCGGCCAAAAGCTCCGCGACCGCATGCAGCAGGTGATCGAGCGTCTGGGCCTCGCGGACCGGCGTAACGACATCGTGGAGACGCTCTCCGGCGGCTTGAAGCGCCGCGTCGAAATCGCCAAAGGATTGCTGCATCGTCCGGTCGTGCTGTTGATGGATGAAGCCTCCACGGGCCTCGACCCCGGCGCGCGCCGCGAGCTGTGGCAATACATCGAAGAACTGCGCAGCCGCGAAGGCGTTACCATATTGCTGACGACGCACATTCTGGATGAGGCCGACCGTTGCGACCGGCTGGCGTTGCTGCATCAGGGCCGCGTGGTGGCCGAGGGCACGCCCGCGCACCTGCGTTCGCGCATCGGCGGAGATGTGGTGGTGCTGCAGGCGGCGGACGGGGCAGATGCCGCGGAGTTATGCCGCCGGATCGAAACCCGCTTCGGTCTGAACCCGACGGTGGTGGACGGCGTGCTCCGCGTGGAGATCGCCAATGGCCACCGCTTCATCACGGAGGTGGTGGAGGCTTTCCCCGGCGCGATCGATTCGGTCGGGCTGCATAAGCCGACTTTGGAAGACGTGTTTGTCCGCGAGACTGGAGCGTTAATTGAGTAACTTCTGGTTGCCCGTTGTGACGCTATGGCAGCGCGAGTTGGTGCGCTTCTGGAGACAGAAGAGCCGCGTGCTGGGCGTGGTCGCATCGCCCCTGGTGTTTTGGCTGTTGATCGGCTCCGGCTCCGGCGATCTGGGCCGCTTCTTCGCCGGCGCGTTGGTTTTGACCGTGCTGTTCTCGGCTATATTCTCCACGATTTCGATCATCGAGGATCGCCGCGAAGGATTCCTGCTCTCTATGCTGGTCTCGCCCGCGTCCCGCACCAGCATGGTGCTGGGCAAGATTCTGGGCGCCGCCACCTTGGCCTGGATTCAGGGCCTCATCTTTCTGGCCTTCGCGCCGCTGGCCAAGGTCTCGATCGGCATCCCGGACGTGCTGGCGTTGATCGGCGCCGTGTTCCTGGTTTCCTTCACGCTCACCGGCCTCGGCTTTGTCATCGCCTGGCGCATGGATTCCACGTCCGGATTCCACGCCATCATGAACCTGCTGCTGGTGCCCATGTGGATGGTTTCCGGCTCGTTGTTTCCCATGGCTACCGCGCACGGCTGGATCAAGGTCGTCATGTGGGTGAACCCGCTGACTTACTCCATCTCCCTGCTGAACGGCCTGCTGAAGCTTAGTTCCGGGGCGCCGGGCATTGGCGTCAGCCTGCTGGTTACCGCGTGCTTCGGTGTGGTGCTGCTGCTGGCTTCGGGCGTGGTGGCCAACCGGAAGAGCCTCGTAAGCAACGCATGAGACGGTTCCTCCTACTCGTGCTGTTGATCCCTCTGGCAGGCTGCCGCAAAGAACCGCCGCTGCCGGTTTACTGGCAGGTCCCGGCGTTCCAATTGACGGCGCAGTCCGGCCAGCCATTCGATAGCAAATCGCTGGAGGGCAACATCTGGGTGGCCGATTTCATCTTCACTACTTGCCCCGGTCCCTGTCCGCGCATGAGCGCGCAAATGCGCGGCGTGCAGGCCGCCGTCGAAACCATGCCCGACGTCAAGCTGGTTTCTTTCACCGTGGACCCCAAGAACGATACGCCCGTCGCACTGGCGGCCTACGCCACCCGCTACCGGGCCGAACCGGGCCGCTGGTTCTTCCTCACCGGCGATCAGGCGGCCCTCGAAAACATTTGCCGCAACGGCTTCAAACTGGGCGACGTGGATGGCAGCCTGGTGCACAGCACGCGCTTCGTGCTGCTCGACCGCCACAGCCGCGTGCGCGGTTTTTACAGTACTTCGGAAGATGGCGCGCTGCCCAAGTTGCTGCACGACATACGCACGCTCGCCGCGGAGAGGTCCTGATGCGCGCTCTTGTGGCGCAGACCTCCAGGTCTGCGCGGGTCTTCCAGGACCCGCTCTTTTCTAGTGCAAGCAGGCCGGCGTGGACGCCGGCTGCAGGACTGGAGTCCTGCCCCACATGACCGTTCACGACCTGCCATCCGTAAACGCCGCATTAAACGCCACCTCGGCCGTGCTGCTGGTCTGGGGCTACACGCTGATTCGCCGCAAACGCATTCAGACCCATCGCAAAGTGATGCTGGCGGCCTTCGCCACCTCGTCGCTCTTTCTGATCTGCTACATCGTCTACCACGTGCAGGTCGGCTCCGTGCACTTCCCCAAAACCGGAGCGATCCGGACCGTGTATTTCGGCATCCTAGGAACTCACACGCTCCTGGCTGCCACAGTCCCGGTCCTGGCGATCATCACGCTCAGCCGTGCCCTTGGCCAGCGCTTCGACAAGCATCGCAAAATCGCCCGCTGGACACTGCCCATCTGGCTGTATGTCAGTGTAACCGGCGTGGTGGTTTACCTGATGCTATATCACATGTAGCATTCGTGGGGCAGGACTCCTCCAGTCCTGCAGCCGACGTTCACGCCGGCCTAATCACGTTCCCCCCCGCCGCTCGATTCCTGCATTACAATCGTGACCTATGCTTCGAAACATACTGGCGAAAGATCTGGCCATGCTTCTGGTCTGCGCGGCTGCAGACTTCGCTCAACCACCCCAGGAGGGCCCCAGGCCGGCCGCTCCGGGCGCGCAGGCCGCTCCGGGCGCGCAGGCCCGACGAGGCAAGAAGAAAAGGGCAAGGAAGACAAGAAGCCGCCTGAGGAGAAGGTCTCTCAGACCAAGCACACAATTCAGATCGGCGGCAAAGAAGTGAAATACATGGCCACCGCCGGAACTATGCTGCTGAAGAAGGAAGACGGCACGGCCACCGCCAGCATCTTCTACATTGCGTCAGTGATCTCTTGGATGACCGGTTTCCACTTGTAGGTGGTGTGGTCTCAGGAGGGACTGTTTGGACCGGATTGGACAGAACGTCCCAGGGCTGGAGGATCGCCGGCCTCGTTGGATCGCAAATACCAGAGGCCCACGCCAACCAGAATGCCGCACGCCAGAATCCAAGGCAATTGCCGTTTCAGCGGGAGCATGGGTATCGGCTGTGGCGGGGGGCTGCTTCGGGAACCACGAGCTTCGTGCAAAGGCTCTCGTCATACTTGCGCCGCTTCCCCGGGTCCGCCAAAGTGGCTAGAATCTCGTTGAGCCGGATCATCTGGCGCTCGGCTGCGGATTTTAGTTTGGGGTCCGACTGGTTATCCGGATGCAGCAGACGCGCCAATGCCTGATACGCCTGGTGGATCTCCTCCAGCGATACATCCTGGGCGACCGCCAGCTCTTCGTAACGGTTCATTTGGACAGCCCGCTGTATAACATTCGTATTTTGTTAACCGTGCCGTTTGCGAGCGGAACCGGCGCGGCGATTGCGCGAACATCGACGAGCATCCCCGTACGGCGTGCGCCGTCGATGGAGAACACCGGCGGCAAGATGTCCAGCGCGGCTGGCCCGGTCTTCGACTGCAGGGTCCAGAGCGACTGTCCGGTTCCCTGGATCGCGACCTTCACGCGCGCGGTCTCGAACCCAACGGCTCGAAGGACCGGGGAAAACGCAAGGCAAATAGCGAGAAGATAGGTTGTTCTCATTCTAGGATCCTCAGCGAAGACGCCAGCGAAACGCGCCGGCACCGAAGCGCAGGGTCACGACTCCGCCCGCAAGAGCGACAGGCTCGGAACGCAACACGCGACCGGCTTCATCCACCACTTCAGCCGTCTTCGGCTCGCCGATCGTCCACGGGAGATCGCGCGTATTGATTCGCGCTTCGAATGCCGGCCCTGACGGAAGCGGCGTCACTTCGATACTGCCGACGCCGCGCGCGACCCGGTACTCGCCCTGGTAGAAGGCTTCCGGCGAGCGCGACCACTCGACCACAGTTCCAGCACGCGTTTCGATGGCGGTTTCTACAACGCCCCCGCTCACCGGAATCCGGGCGTAGAACCCATACTGCGGCAGGATATGGGCGGCGACACTCCACTCGCTCGCGCCGCGGTTGACCCATACCTCGCCGCCGCCCTCCCAAGAAACATGCTGGCGGTGCAGGCTGCCGCCGTCGAACTCCACCCCGTCGATTTTTCGCATCGCCAGCGCGCGCATCAGGTCGTGCAGCAGCCAGTATATACGGACGACCTCGCGGCCGAAAGGTTGGCGAACCATGGCCGGATGTCCGGTCAGGACTTCCGTCGAGATGTAGTCACGGCTGTACATGCCATGCTCTTTCAGGTCGAGCCCCGCCGCATAACGATCCTCGTATCCCGCACCGTGGGATGCGAACCTATCATGGTACGCGGCGTCGAACCAGGGGATGCGCTCGGCGTCCGCGTGCGGGATCACCCACACGAAGCCCGAAGCGGGCGGCGCCTCGACGCGCAGGTGATTGGCTTGTGCGCCGTCCAGCCATCCGATCAGTTGATCGTGGCCAGCCTCGGAAATCTGTGGCGCGCCGCCCAGGTAATCGCGAATCCACGCAAAACTGTCGCGCCACACCTGGCGGGTCACGGTCCGCGAAAAGAACTGTCCGTCGGCGCTCCAGTAATCGTAGGGCCCCATCGAGGACCAGACGTCAATGAAATAGGCGTCGGGTGCGATTCCTTCGGCGATCATTTTGACATTGCGTTCGAGAAACGGCCGCAGGCGATCGGCGCGCGCGCGATATGATTGCGCCTGCCGGGCCGCGTGATACCAGGCCCGCCGGGGCTGCCCGTCGCGATCGAATGCGATGTTGTCGTAGGTGAAGCCGTCGGCGTCTGGGTAGAAATCGATGTAGTTGTCGTGCGGAGCGAACAGGACACCGTGGTCTTTGCACACGCGTACGAGCGCGGCAAATTCCTCCGTCGTCCCGTATTGCGGGTTCGGCGGGTAGATGTCGGGCAGCCGGTAGTCGTAGCCCCAGCGCTGCCAGTTGTGCCACACCACCACGGAGTCAGTCAGGCCGTAGCGGAAGGCCTTGGCCAGGTCTTTGGCGCTCTGGCCGTACCTCCCGTCCCACAAGTCGAAGACAAAGCGCCCGGCCAGTCTCTCCACTCCACCCCCGCGGCGGGCGCCGCAGAGGTCGCGCCAGACCTTCACCCCCGCCCAGACGTTCGTAGTTGGGATGAACGTCATCGTCTGTTCGTGGGGCGTGACCAGACTGTAAGACCTCGTAGCGGGTTCAACATCCAGGTAGTCTGGCGGCGTATCCACGCCTTGCACCATAGAAAGGCCGTTCTCGAATTCGAACCCAACGAACGAAGTCGCCAGACGGTGTCCGTCGAAGCCCATCTGAAACGCGCCGGGTTTCTCGATGACGTTTCCCACTCCCGCGTACACGCGCCGCGCGGATGCGCTCCATGGGCCTGCGGCTACGCTTTCCAGATACACCGGGAGCCACGGCTTCGGCGGCGGCTGGTTTTCCAGCTTCCAGCGCGCCTGAACGGCGTCGCCGTTCGGCCATATCTCACAAACCAGATCGAAGCT
>CABEEC010000987.1_pt1 | contig 14627 bp, 15 predicted proteins | sample 3423191 | NCBI WGS metagenome assembly CABEEC01 (sample SAMEA5534333, study PRJEB31848) | metagenome | biome: tundra; feature: field; material: soil | place: USA | collected 2013-05 | depth 0.15 m | reverse complement strand
TTTGATGCGCTTGGTGACCATGGCCTTGCCTTCGATGGCGCCGCGCGCCGAAGTCACACGCACTTTATCGCCGTTCGCGATGCCTTTTTCGTGCGCCAGTTCCTCTGAAACCTCCACGAAGAATTCGGGCTGCAACTGCATGTTGTATGGATTGTTCTTGGTCCAATAGTGGAAGTGCTCGGTGAGCCGGTAAGTGGTGCAGACGATGGGAAACTCATCTGGCTTGCCGAGCTTGTCCCATTTCGTTTGGAAATGCTTCACCGCGGGATTGGAGCTGTGCGCGGGATGCAGCGGATTCGCCACCGGCGATTCGGCCGGCTCGTAGTGCTCCGTGAACGGACCCTCCGCGTATTGGCCCGGCACGAAGAATCGTCCGGCGCCTTCCGGCAGCATGATGAACGCACCCATCAACGCATCGGGCGGGCTATCGGCCTTGTAGTCCGGCACGTCGCCCACCCATTTCTCGCCGTTCCAGCGGATCACCGGACGCGTGGCGTCCCAAGGCTTGCCGTCCGCGTCCGCCGAGCAGCGGTTGTACATCACGCGCCGGTTGGCCGGCCAGTTGAAGCTCCATTCCGAATAGCGTCCCATCCCGCTGGGGTCCGCCGTGGAGCGCCGCATCATCAGGTTGCCGGCTTCGGTGTAACTGCCCACATACAGCCAGTTGCCGCAAAGCGTAGATCCATCCGCGCGCAGGTCGAGGAACTTGCCCACCTGCTGCCCGGCTTTCAGCACTACCGTTTTGGGGTCCGTCTCATCGTGCAGGTCGGCGACTGCCCAGCCGTTGATCTCCTTGGCGACTTCTTCGAGCGATGGCTTCGCCGGATTCGAATACCACCAGTTCAGGTTCAGCACCGGTTCGGGCGCCGTGCCACCCTCCTTCTGATAAAGCTCGCGAATCTTCAGGAAGATGCGCGCAATGATCTCCTGATCCGGCTTGGCCTCGCCCGGCGGATCCACGGCCTTCCACTTCCACTGGATCCAGCGCGCCGAGTTGGTAAACGAGCCGTCCTTCTCGGCGAAGTTGGCGGCCGGCAACAGGAAGACCTCAGTCTGCACTTCGGAAGGCTTGCGGCCGATCAGTTCCAGGATCTCGGGCTTCCAGAATGCGGCGGTCTCCTGCTCGAAGTTCTCGGCCACCACCAGCCACTTCAGGTGCTCCAGCGCGTCCACGACCTTCTTCGAATGCGGCCCGTTCGCCACCGGGTTCATGCCGAAGCTCATGAAGCCTTCCATCTGCTTGTTGAACATGTGGTCGAAGATGTAGGCCCAGCTCCAGTTCTCATAACCGCCCGTGGCCGTCTGCGGCAGCTTGGGATGCCACTGGTAGCCGAACTCGTTTTCCTTGGTGGCGGCGTTGCCGTAGTACGCCTTGAACTGGCTCACCACGAAGCGGTCCGTATTGCCCCAGAAGTTCATTGAATTGGGCCGCAGGGGCTTAGGCGTGACGGCGTCCAGGTATTGCTTCAGCGACTGGTAATCCGCCTTCTGAATCGCGATGTAGCCCGGCAGGTTGTGATAGGCCATGCCGCAGTCCGTGCCGCCTTGAATGTTGGCGTGCCCGCGCAACGCGTTCAGCCCGCCGCCCGCGCAGCCGATATTGCCGAGCAGCATCTGCAGCATGGCCGCGGCGTGGATGAGCTGCACCGAGAAGCTGTGGTGCGTCCAGCCCAGCGCGTATAGGATGGTGCCCACGCGATCGGGCGTGTAAGTGGACGTGATGATCTCCGCCGCCTTCACGAAGTCGCCGGGCTTGCAGCCGCACACCTGCGAGACCATCTCCGGCGTGTAGCGCGCGTAGAACTTCTTCATCAACTGGAACACCGAGCGCGGGTGCTCCATTTGCGGATCGACCTTGGCGAAGCCCTTTTCGTCGAGCTCGTAGTTCCAGGTGGATTTATCGTAGGTGTTCTTCTGCGCGTCCCAGCCGGAGAAGACGCCCTCCTGCTCGTCGAACGCATAGCCGTCCTTCACCAGGAAGGTCGCGTTGGTGTAGAGACGCACGTATTCGCCCTGATAGCGGTCGTGCGTGAGGGCGTAGTTCATCAGCCCCGCGAGGAAAGCGATGTCTGAGCCGGCGCGGATCTGCGTAAACGAATCCGCCACCGCGGCCGTGCGATTGAAGCGCGGGTCCACCGAGACGAGCTTGGCGTTGCGCTCGCGCTTGGCCTCCATCACGAAGCGGAAGCCCACCGGATGATTCTCGGCCGGATTGCCGCCCATCGCCAGGATCACGTCCGCATTGCGGATATCGGTCCAGCCGTTGGTCATGGCCCCGCGTCCGAAGGTGGCGGCCAAACTGGCCACCGTGGGGCCGTGTCAAATACGGGCCTGTTGTTCGAGGGGGATCACGCCCAGTCCGGCGCGAAACGCTTTCACCAGCAGGTAATTGTTTTCGTTGGTGTCGGTGCAGCCGCCGATCACGCCCACGGATGTGAGCGCGTTGATGGTGCGGCCTTGCGCATCCTGCTGGCGGAGGGTGCGGTCGCGCGCTTCCTTGAAGAGGTGGGCGATGCGGTCGATGGCCCAATCCCACGGCTTCTCTTCCCAATGGTCGCTGCCGGGCGCGCGATACCGCACGTGCGTGAGACGGCGGTCGTTGACGATGTCCTGCTTAAGCGTGACGCCCTTGGGGCACAGGCTGCCCTGATTGATCGGGTGGTCGGGATCGCCTTCCACGTGCACTACCGCCGGGCGTACGTTCTTGCTCTTGTCGCCCAGCGTGTGGATGATGACGCCGCAACTCACCGAGCAATAGGGGCAGGTGGAGCGGGTCTCCGTGGTGCGCGCGATCTTCAGCTCGCGCGCCTGGGCGTAGGCTGGCGTCAGATCGAACCCGAGCGCGGAAGCGGCGGCGGCGCCGGTGCCAAGTTTCAGGAAGGCACGCCTGGTGGGCGTCATACAGCACCTCCAATGAGTATCTACACGATTAAATACGTAGAGGAGGCCGGTGTCAAGGGGCAGTGGTTATCGGAAGTGCCATGTCGCAAGTTAACAAAATCGACCACGAATGTGTTTCTGTGGATTCGCTGGTCCAATTCGCCGTCGAGGAAACCGGCATAGTCGTGCAACGAACAGTCACGCAAAATCCTGCCGGCTCGAAATGGGAAGGCGAGGCGCAACACGAACTTGCCGGGCTAATCCAAAACGCGGTGTCGCAAAAACGCTCGAAGCTGGAAAAGAGTGGCGTGCCACAGCAGTGTCGGGACATCGTTTTGCTCCTCTACGACGCTTACATGTACGGCAGCACAGAGGATGCCAAGCTGGCTTTGCAGAACGTCCACGGTTACGATTGGTTTCCTTCTGTCTTCTGGGCCGCATCTTTTGCGGACAGACCAAATGAATTGTACCCTCAGGAGCTGGGGCGCCTAGGGCTCTTCCTGTATACCAAAGAAGATCTATGGGCCCGGTAACCTGCGGTGCCCCCCTCACCAATCCAGCACCGCCCCATCCGGCGCATACACCGCCGACTGCAACACCTTCTGCTGAAACGGATGCCGCGCCGCAGCCTCCTCGTTTACCGTGACGCCCAAACCCGGCGCATCCGGCGGCAGCCAGTACCCGCTCTCCGTCTTAAGCGAACTCTCCACCACTTCCCAGCGCCACGGCACATCCGCCAGCATATCTTCCTGAATCAGGAAATTCGGCGTCGACAGCGCGAAGTGCAACGCCGCCGCGATCTTGTCTTCGGGACTGGCGCGGGTGCTTCCCACGTGGTGGGGCTGCAGCCGCGCCTGACAGTGGCCGCCCACGCCTTTAGGCTTGGAGCATGGAAGGCCGAAAGAGGCGCGTATGACCATTACACTGCGACCGGAACAAGAGAGGGTCATTCAACAGGCCATCGAAACGGGGATGTACAACTCCGTGGACGAGGTGCTTGATTTCGCCTTGGATTTCATACGGAAACGGGAGGCCTTCCACGCGAACGCGACGCGCTCCCAGATAGCCGGCCAGCGAATTCGTGAATTGCGTAAAGGCGTCACCCTGGGCGGTATATCGATTAAGGAACTCATCGAAGAGGGCCGTGAGTGAGGGAGTTTATCCTGGATGCTTCGTTTGCGTTGCATTGGTGTTTCGCAGACGAAGGACGGCGCCGGCGAGTGACCGGGCGTATCGTGAGCGAAGCAAACACGGGCCATTGGTCTGGATCTCTTTGAAGCTCGTCATGGACGCGGGCGCGTACGAAGCCGATCAAGTACTGCGGGAGACGGACCGCCGTCTCGTCTAATGTCTGGCCCAGGCAGGAGGGCGCGCGGGTTAGTTAGTCTGGCCTGGCGTGGCTTGCAGATTTTCGTGGCCGGTGTACAATCAAGGCATGGCTGACGCTACCCAGACAGTCTTAACGGTCGGCATGCCAACCCTGGCCGTTCTGGTCGGAATCCTTGTCAACAACGCCCGTCTGAGCGATTTGCGCGGCTATATCGACCACCGCTTCGATGCGTTACAGCAAATCCTGATCGCTCGCTTCGCGGAGCAGAAGGCCGAACTGCTGCGCGTCGAGCAGGTAATGGATGCGCGGCTGCGCCACCTCGAAGAAGAGCGCTGACCCTCACCAATCCAGCACCGCCCTATCCGGCGCATACACCGCCGACTGCAACACCTCCTGCTGAAACGGATGCCGCGCCGCCGCCTCCTCGTTCACCGTCACGCCCAACCCCGGCGCATCCGACGGCAACCAATATCCGTTCTCAGTAGAAAGCGAACTCTCCACCACCTCCCAGCGCCACGGCACATCCGCCAGCATATCTTCCTGAATCAGGAAATTCGGCGTCGACAGCGCGAAGTGCAGCGCCGCCGCGTTGGCGATCGGCCCCAGCGGATTGTGCGGCGCCACGCCCACGTAATACGCCTCCGCCATCGCCGAGATCTTCTTGGCTTCCAGCAGCCCGCCGCAATGGCACAGGTCCGGCTGGATTACGTGCGCCGCGCGCTTCTCCAACACTTCGCGGAACTGGTAGCGCGTCGCCAGCCGCTCGCCCGTGGCGATGGGCACGCGGACCGCGCGGCACACTTCGGCCAGCGCGTCGATGTTCTCCGGCGGCACAGGCTCCTCGCAGAAATAAGGCCGGTACTCCGCAATCGCGTTGATATACTCGATGGCCACCGCCGGATAAGTGCGCCCGTGAAAATCGACCATGATATCCACGCGGTCGCCCACCGCCTCGCGCAGCCTGCCCATCACCGCCGCCAGCTTCTTCGCGTACGGCGCGCCCATCAGCGGCTCCGAGTACGGCACGAACACGACCTTCACCGCGGTGTAGCCGCGCGCCACAACTTCGAGCGCGAGTTCGATCACGCGGCTCGCATCGAAGCTTTCGTACACTGCGCTCATCTCGCCGCCGCCCAGGTGCGTGTACATCCGCACCTTGTCGCGCACCGCGCCGCCCAGCAGCTTGTATACGGGCACGCCAAGCTGCTTGCCCAGGATGTCCCAGCACGCCTGCTCGATTCCGGAGATCGCCGAAAGCCCGATCACTCCCGGCCGGAAAAACGGCTGCCGGTACAGCTTCTGATAAATGTGCTCGATGCGCGTGGGATCGTCGCCCAGGATGAACGGCTTCAGGTCTTCCACCGCCGCGGCCACCGCGCGCGTCTTCCACTCGAGCGACGCCTCGCCCCAGCCGTCCAGACCCGGCGTGTCCGTCTCCACCTTTACGAACACCCAGTTCCGCATCTGGGCGTTGACCACCACGGTCTTGATATCGGCGATCTTCAAGCGACCTTGCGCAGCCTGCTCACGCGCCCCACTTCCACCCACTCGACCACCAGGATATTGCCCACGTGATCGAAGCACGCGCCATGCGGGCACACAAACTTGCCCGGCGTGAAATGATCGCGCGTCTGCTTGCGCAGCTCGCCCCATGTCTTGGCCGCGCTGTCGTCGCCCAGGTTGGCGATCACCTGGTTCTCGCGATCCATCAGGGTGACGCGCGCGCCCAGGTCCGGGATCACGAACTCGCCGCGCCGCTCGCTGAAGTGGCACGGCAGATTGACGCCGCCCACGAAGCTCGCGTGCTTGCCATCCAGCGTGAAGTATTGCAGCCGGGCGTTGGCGCGGTCCGCCACCAGCAGCAGCGGCTTCGGCCCGCGCAGATCCACCGTGATGCCGTGCGGGCAATCCAACTGCCCCGGCTCTTTGCCCTTGCCGCCGAACGTGCGGATGAACTCGCCCTTGCTGTCGTATTGGTTGATATAGCTGGACCCGTAGCCGTCGCCCACGTAGATGTCGCCGTTGGGCGCGATGGCCAGGTTGGTCGGGCTGTACTTGGTGGCCGGCTTGCCGTCCGCATCCAGCCTGTAGAACCCGGACTCCTTCGGGTAGCCCAGCGTGAAGACTTCCTCGCCATCGAGCGTGGTCTTCACCATGATCCCGCGCTTGGTGTCGCACAAGTACAGAAACTCCGTGCTGCCTTCCTTGTGGATGTGCAAACCGTGCGCGCCGCCTTGAAACTCCTTGCCCCACGACTTCACGAACTTGCCCTGATGGTCGAAGACCACCATGGAGTCGTGGCTCTCGCTCGCATCGTTGACCGTATGGTGCACGTAGATGCGGGCCTGCGAATCCTCGCAGACGCCGTGCGTATTGCCGTACTTGATGTTGGAGGGCAACTCGCCCCAATCGTGCGTGCATTCGTACTTGTGGTCGCCCTCGCCCAGAATCGGCTTGGCGCTGCCGGACTTGTTCTGCGCGCCCAGAATGATCGGGCCGTAGCCGGCCAGCGCGCCGGCGCCTATTCCGCGGATGAACCCGCGGCGGGACGTTTCAGACATTCTATCCTCCATCTTGAGTTAATGACGACTTACGCTGCGCTATTTTAGCAGAATGTGCTTTCATGGTGATGTGACCGTGTCCACTTTCAGCTTCCCCACAACCATCCTGTTCGGCGCCGGCGCGGTCGGCCGCCTGCCCGAGGAATTGAGCAAGCGCGGCATATCCCGTCCGCTGTTGGTCACCGACGCGGGCCTCGCGCGCACCCCCGTCTTCGCGCGGGTCGCGAGCCTGGCGCCCGGCGCGGTGGTCTTCTCTGCAGTGGAACCGAATCCCACTGAACGTAATGTGCTCGACGGTCTGGCCAGCTACCAGCAGAACCGCTGCAACGGGATCGTCGGAGTCGGCGGCGGATCGCCCCTCGATGCCGCCAAAGCCATCCGGCTCAAGGTCACCCACGAGCTGCCGCTGGCCGAGTACGACGATTTGTTAGACGGCGCCGATCGCATCTCCGCAAATGTGCCGCCCTACATCGCCATCGCCACAACCTCGGGAACCGGCAGCGAAGTGTCGCGCTCCACCGTCATCACCATCACCGCCACCAACCGCAAAACCGTGGTCTTCAGCCCGCACTTGATTCCGGTGCTGGCCATCGCCGATCCGGAGCTGACCCTGGATCTGCCGCCGCATCTGACCGCGGGCACCGGCATGGATGCGTTCACGCACAACGTTGAGGCATACATTTCGAAGGGCTACCACCCCATCTGCGACGCCATCGCTCTATCGGGCGCGCGCATGGTTTGGGAGAGCCTGCCGCGCGTCATGGCCGATCCGCACGATCTGGAAGCGCGCTCCCAAATGATGATGGCCTCCATGATGGGCGCCATCGCATTTCAGAAAGGACTGGGCGCTACCCACTCGCTGGCGCATCCGCTGTCTTCGGATTGCGGCATGCACCACGGCACGTCTAACGCGGTGTTGCTGCCCTTCGTGCTGGAGTTCAACCGCCCGGCCGTGGTCCAGCGGCTGCAAGATCTGGAAGCGCAGTTCGGCGGCGGCGACATTGCCGCGCAAGTCCGCGACTTGAACCGGCGCGTGGGCATCGCGCCCAGGCTACGCGACTACGGCGTGACGGAGGCCGCGCTTCCGGCCCTGGCCGACAAGGCTATCCAGGACGGCTGCCACCAGCTCAACCCGCGCCCCTGCACGCGCGAGGATTTGCTGGCTCTCTACCGCGCGGCGCTGTAATCGGCTCACGCCAGCCACCGAAACCCGCTACACTAACAGTGTCGGATGCAAGTCTTACAAGCTGGACAACATAAGCTGATCCTCCTGGAATTGGAGCCGGAGCTGGTGGCTAACATCGCCAAACAGGCCGGATTCGATACCAAGCTGAAGGACACGCAGCGCAGCATCACGCTCGATCTCACCGCTGCGGGGCGGCAAGCGCCCCTGCTGCTGTTCGATGCCGCCGATCCCGCCAATCTCGGCTGGTTTTCGCGCTGCCAGTTTTACATCGACGGCCGCAGCGGCGGTGTCATGCAGACGCCCATCAGCCTCGCCAACAAGCGCGACCGCGGCGGCAAGCCGCAGCCCAATTCCGTGCGGGTGAATATCGCCAAGGAGCTGCCGGCCAGCTTCCGGCTGCCTGGCAAACAGCCGCTCACCGAGCAGGTCTTGTACGCGCTGCTGTTCAACTTCCTGAACGCGCTGATGAAGACCGGCGTGGCGGTCTGCGGCGGAACCGCCGTGCAAGCGCTGGCCGGCCGCACCGAAGGCATCGGGCCGCGCAACTGACCGTCACTTCTGCAGCGTGAAGTTCACGTCGATCACCGTTGCCACTTCCACCGGATCGCCGTTCAGAGAGGTCGGTCGAAAGACCCACTGCTGCACCGCCGCCACTGCCGCCGGAATCAGCAACGGATGCCCGCTGACGGCCCGCAAGTTGAGAATCACGCCTTCGCGCGAGATGACCGCCTCCAGCCGCACCGTCCCCTCGACGCGCGCCTGCCTCGCGAGCGGAGGGTAAACGGGCCGCGGTCCGGAAATGAGCTTGCCCTCCTGCACCCTTCCGCCCACCTGTATGCGCTTTAGCGGTGCGGGCGGCGCAGCCTGCTTCACGACGGGTATGGGCGGCGGAGCCGCGGCCGGCACCGACCCCACCAAGCTGTCGATGACACCGTTGCCGGATCCATTCGAATCCCCAAAACCTCCCGGTACTCCCACGCGGTCGCCCGCGGCCGGCACGAACTCTGGATCCTCAATCATCACAGCCTTCCTGGGAATCTCCGTCGGCAACACTAACCCCTTCCGGGTGATCTGAGGTGGGACTACACTGGCTTGCTTCGCTGCGGCCTGTGCCGGCCGGTGCGGCAACGCTCGCGGCGGCTCCGGTATAGTAACCCAAGACAGACGGTGCGGCAGCGCGTCCGTACCAACCAACGGAACCAGAATCGCTAAGCCGATCATCGCCAACTGGCCGATAAACGAAACCACCACTGTCCACGGCTTCCGCGTACCTTCAGAGACACCAATAGCGTCGAACATTTCAGCCTCCGTTTGACTTATCTGATTTCTAACTTCTCTGATTGATTCGACACCTGTGGCAGTGACTAAGTTCCTGTGTGGGGCAGACCTCCAGGTCTGCGCGGGTCCTCCAGGACCCGCTCGAGCAGGCCGGCGTGGACGCCGGCCGCAGGACTGGAGTCCGGCCCCACCAACTTCATCCAGCCCGACTCATCAGCCCGTGCCGAAATTGGAATAGTTAATCGCGGCCGGCCAGCCCTTCACGAAACGGTCCAGGTAGACTTTGCCGCCGCGCAGGTGTAGGATGTTGAGCGGCGCCCCGCTGACTGCGTCCAGGATCAGGCGGTCGAATGGCTCGCTGAACCTCGCGTAGTCTTCCTGGGTCATGATGCCATCCTGCGCGTTGGCCATCGCCACCGCTTTCCGGGCGTGACTGGCCTCGGATTCGGCGATGGCTTCCAGCGCCGCCTCCAGCGCCTTCGGGTTCTCCTGTTTGAGTCGCAGCACCTCTTCCGGCGACGACATCTTCTCCGCCACGTTCCATGGGTTGAAGATGGTCTCGACAAAATAGGCTCGGCCGCGCAGGCCTTCGCGAATCGGCTCCAGCGCCCGCAATTGCTCGGGGAATGGATTATTCACGACTTTCAGTTCGTGCCACTTTCCTGCGGGCTTCGGGAACGGATAGTCGCTCATCGCCTTCACCAGGTCGGTGTGGAACTGGCGATGAAATGCGAGCGTGGTCCACATCCTGGCCCTTCAGCGCGCGATCCACGCGCTGCTTGCCGGTCATTTTCGCGGTGGCCAGCGCACCCGCCGCAGTCAGATAGAGAAATTGGCGTCGAGAGAATATAGATCCATGAAACCACGGATCGTGAAACCATAGTCGCGCGCGGATCGGCGCTGGCCACTTATGGAATCCTCACATCGCCCTAACGACTTCTTTACCAAGCGCGCCCTACGCTGGTACGATGAGCGTCGGCCGTATACTCGTCGTGGATGACGAGCCTCAGATCCGGCGTGTGATGCGCGTGACTCTGGGCGCCGCAGGCTACCTGGTGGCCGACGCGCGCAGCGGCGAAGAGGCCCTGGAAAAGCTGCGCGAGGAGCGTTTCGACCTCGTTCTGCTTGACGTCAACCTGCCCAGCATCAGCGGAATCGAAACCTGCCGCAAGATTCGCGCCTTCTCCGACGTGCATGTGATGATGTTGACCGTGCGTAATTCCGACCAAGACGCCGTGGCGGCGCTGGACGCGGGCGCCGACGACTACGTCACCAAGCCTTTCAGTATGGAAGTCCTGCTGGCGCGCGTTCGGGCCACTTTGCGGCGACCTACGCTGGCCGGGGGGCCTGGGGCCGACATCATCCGGTTCGGCAACGTCGAGATTCGCGTGGCCGCCCGGCGCGTGATGGTCGACGCGAAAGAGCTCAGGCTGACGCCGAAGGAATTCGACCTGCTGCGTTTTCTGATCTCCAACGACGACGTCGCCCTGCCGCACGACCGAATCCTGCAAGCCGTGTGGGGACCCGACTACGGCAGCGAGGTGCAGTACCTGCGCGTGTTCATCAAACAATTGCGCAAGAAACTCGAGCCCGATCCAGGCCGTCCGCGGTATATCCTGACAGAGCCGTGGTTCGGTTATCGCTTTCGCATGTCCGAGGCAGGGCCGGCTATGGAATTGCTGCCGTAACTGGCGCATCCGGCTGCGGCTGCTTTCCGGGCGTGGCGCAATGCCACTTAGTTTTCCCAATATCGGGAATGCTGCACAAACAATTTGTGGGGCAGACCACCTGGTCTGCGCGGGTCCCCCTGGACCCGCTCTTTCGGTCGAAGAACCAAAGGCTTTCGACAATTGCGACAGGCCGACGAGGGCGTCGGCCGCGGTCCAGGGGGACCGTCCAGGAGACCGCCCCACGATTAATGCAGGTGCTCGGTTACGGGAAAAGTATGCGGCATTACGCTTTAGCGTGCAGCGGCGAACTTCAGTTCGCCGTGCCGTCTCGAGACGCTACTGCACACACGCGCCGCCACCGCCGCTTCCCATGCTTCCCAAACCGCGGCCATGAGGCTTGTGGGCGCTTCGTAGTGTGCGAATAAACACTACTCCGGGTGAAACGATTGGCGGCGAAAAATCACTTTACGGATGAAAGGAAAAAACATGCCTCTACAGTCCTACACAGTTGGAAAACGCACCATCAAACTGGGCAAGCAGGCGGCGCGCTATGATGCCCGCACGCTCCAGTTCTCCAATTACCTGAAGGCGGCGGCCCCGCCCTCTCCTCCCAAACTGGAAGATTGGACCAAGAAAGTTCATAACTGGCCCATGATGCTGAACGATACCCTCGGTGACTGCACGTGCGCCTGCGCCGGCCACATGATCGAGGAATGGACGACTTATGCGCATGCTCCGGGGTATACACCGGCGGATCAGCAAATCCTGCAGGCCTATGAAGCCGTTTCGGGCTACAAGCCTGGAGATCCCAACACCGATAACGGCGCGGTCATTCTGGACGTGCTCAACTATTGGCGGCAGACCGGAATTGCCGGCCATCCGATAACCGCGTTTGTCTCCCTGGAACCCAAGAATCACGAGGAAGTGAAGGATGCGGTTTACCTGTTTGGCAATTGCTATCTCGGCGTTCAATTGCCGCTCAGCGCGCAGAAACAGAAAGTCTGGTCGGTGCCTCCGGGCGGTCCCACCGGGCAGGGCGCGCCCGGCTCCTGGGGAGGACATGCCATTCCGATCGTCGAATACGATTCCCGTGGCGTGACCGTCATCACCTGGGGCGAGAAGTTGCGCGCGACGTGGTCCTTTCTCGACACATACTGCGACGAGGCATATGCCGCCCTGAGCGCCGATTGGATTGCCGCAAACAATCAAGCGCCGAACAACTTCGATCTGACGCAACTCAACGCGGATCTGGGCGAGATCGGGGCGAAGCCCGCTGCGGCAGCCGCAACGGCGTAACTCGCACAGAAGCAATGAGGGCCGCCGATGAACGCAGATCAACGCAGATGTAATTTCACTGACGGCCTTGGTGGGGCAGGCTCTCAGCCTGCGCGGGACTCCCAGTCCCGCCTGGACATTTCCAACAGCCGTGCCAATGCGGAGCTGAGAGCTCCGCGCGGACTGGGAGTCCGCCCCACATCACCGGCGAGACTCAGTAGTCCGTGCACCGCTCGATTGCGCGCCGGGCAATGATACAATTGTCCGACTCACAAAACAGCGAGGCCGGAAAAAGGTGACTTGGGCTCAGGTCTATACGCCAGTCGCGGGTAGCGTAGGGCTTTCCGCGCTGGCCGCCGCCCTGCCCGTGGCCGTTCTGCTGGGCCTGCTCGCCTTTGGCCATGCCCGGGCGCACTGGGCCGCGCTGGCCGGCTTGGGCGCATCCCTGGGCGTGGCGGTGCTGGTCTTCGGCATGCCGCCCGGGCTGGCTGGAGCCGCCGCGCTGAACGGCGTCGCCTACGGCCTGTTCCCCATCGGCTGGATCGTGCTGTGCGCCATCTTCGTGTACGACGTGACCGTACAGTCGGGCGACTTTGAAGTGGTCAAGCACACCGTGGCCGGATTGGCCAGCGACCGCCGCCTGCAGGCTCTGCTGATCGCATTCAGTTTTGGAGCATTCATCGAGGGGGCGGCGGGCTTCGGCACTCCGGTGGCGATATCGGCCGCCATGCTGATCGGTCTCGGGTTTCGGCCGCTGCAGGCCGCCGGCATGGCCTTGATCGGCAATACCGCGCCGGTGGCCTTCGGCGCGCTGGGCACGCCGCTGATTGCGCTGGCCGGCGTGACGGGACTGCCGCTCGAGCCACTCAGCGCCCTGGTCGGCCGCATCCTGACGGTGTTCAGCGTATTGGTCCCGTTCTGGCTGGTGTGGGCGATGGCCGGGCGCAAGAGCATGCTGGAGGTGTGGCCCGCCTGCCTGACGGCGGGCGTGAGCTTCGGCGTCACGCAGTGCCTGGTCAGCAATCTGCACGGGCCGTGGCTGGTGGATATCGCCGCATCGCTGGTCTCCATGTTGGCCCTGGTGGTTCTCTTGAAGTTCTGGCAGCCGCGGAGCACCTGGAGCTTCGAGCATGAGACAGAGGCCGGGCGCCGGGCCGAGGCAACCGCCCGGCCGGCCATCGGCGGCCGACGCGCGCTGAAGGCCTGGATGCCGTGGATTCTGCTCTCGATTCTGGTGTTCGCCTGGGGTGTGCCCCAGGTGAAAACGTTCCTCAACCACGCCTCCCAAGTCACGTTCAACTTTCCGGTTCTGCACAAGGCCGTGCTGCGCGTGCCACCGGTGGTTCCCAAGCCGACGGCCGAGCCGGCCGTGTTCGTCTTCAACTGGCTCTCCGCAACGGGCACGAGCCTGCTGCTGACCGGCATCGTCAGCGGCCTGCTGCTGGGCTTTTCGCCTCTCAAGCTGCTATCGATTTTCTGGGGCACGTTGAAGCGTGTGAAGCTGTCGCTGCTCACCATTGCCGCCATGATGGCGATAGGCTACTCGACGCGCTACGGCGGCCTGGACGCCACCATGGGGCTGGCGTTCGCTTCCACCGGCGCGCTCTTCCCGTTTTTCTCGCCGATGCTCGGATGGCTGGGTGTGGCGCTCACCGGCAGCGACACATCTTCCAACGTGCTGTTCGGCGGCTTGCAGCAGATCACCGCGCGCCAGGTGGGCGTGTCGCCGTTGCTGGCCGCGGCCGCCAATAGCGCCGGCGGGGTGATGGGTAAAATGATCGACGCGCAGAGCATCGTGGTGGCGGGCGTCGCCACCGGCCAGGAAGGCAATGAGGGCAGCATCCTGCGTTACGTGTTCTTGCACAGCGTGGCGCTGGCCGCGCTGGTCGGCGTGGTTGTGCTATTGCAGGCGTATGTCTTCTCGTGGATGATTCCGGCGACGCCTTGAGTGCGGCCGTAACGCGAAACGACGAACGCCGAAGACCGTGCTAGGATAATAGCGAGAACGCAGCCCAGTCATGCAATTGAACGTCCCTCCCGATCTTGAAACGCTCATCAACAGACGCCTTTCCAGTGGCGGCTACACGAGCGTTGAAGATGTGTTGCGCCACGCTCTTGAAGCTCAGGACGCCGAGGAAAGCTGGACCGGCGAGGAACGCCGGGCGTTGTCGTCCCATATCGAGGAAGGCTATCTGCAGGCCGAGCGCGGAGATCTCATTGACGGCGCTCAGGCCCGGCGTGAAATTCAGTTGATGAAAGACAACTGGCTCCAAGAGCGTGCGCCCAAACGATGAGCGTTTATGCTCTCACGCCGCTCGCCAAAGCCGATATTTTTGACATCTGGTCCCATATTGCCGGCGATAGCGAAGACGCCGCGAACCGCGTGGAACAGGCGATCTATGACGCTTGCGCGTTTGTCGCCGAAGCCCTTTGCGCGGTCGTTCCCG
>CABEEC010000979.1_pt1 | contig 14735 bp, 16 predicted proteins | sample 3423191 | NCBI WGS metagenome assembly CABEEC01 (sample SAMEA5534333, study PRJEB31848) | metagenome | biome: tundra; feature: field; material: soil | place: USA | collected 2013-05 | depth 0.15 m | reverse complement strand
GAAAACGGCCAGTGGGTGGAATCCGAGCCGCGCGCCTACGATCCCGCCGCGGTCTACGGGAGCCAGGCATGAAGCTGAAACTCGGCATTCCCAAGGGCAGCCTCGAAAACGCCACCATCGATTTATTCCGCCGCGCGGGCTACGCCATCACCACCAGCAGCCGGTCGTATTTCCCGGCTATCGACGATCCCGAGATCGAGTGCATGCTCATCCGCGCCCAGGAGATGGCGCGCTACGTGGAGGACGGCATCCTGGACGCGGGCCTCACCGGCCGCGACTGGGTAGCCGAAACCGAAGCTCAGGTGGAAGCGATTGCCGACCTGATCTACTCGAAGCAGAGTTTCGGCAAGGTGCGCTGGGTGCTCGCCGTGCCGGAGTCGTCCGGCTTTCAATCGGTGCGCGACCTGCAGGGCAAAATCATCGCCACCGAACTGGTCGGCACCACCAAACGCTACCTGGCGCAGCATGGCGTGAGCGCGCGAGTCGAATTCAGTTGGGGCGCGACGGAGGTGAAGCCGCCGGTGTTGGCCGATGCCATCGTGGAAGTCACGGAGACCGGCTCCTCGTTGCGCGCCAACAATCTGAAGATCATCGACACGGTCATGGAATCCAACACCCAGCTCATCGCCAACCGCGAGTCGTGGCAAGACGCCTGGAAGCGCCGCAAGCTGGAAGATATGCGCATGCTGCTAGAAGGCGCCATCAACGCGCTGGGCAAAGTCGGGCTGATGCTGAACGTCCACCAGAACGATCTGCGCGCCGTGCTGGAGGTGCTCCCCGCGCTGAAGCGCCCTACGATCTCGCACCTCAGCGATGAGGAATGGCTGGCCGTCAACACGATTCTGGACGAGTCCACCGTGCGCGACATCATCCCGCGCCTGAAGCAGGCCGGCGCGCAGGGCATCGTGGAGTATCCACTAAACAAGATTGTTTTATGAAACGGAACGGAACCACAGATGGACACAGATGCACGCGGATAAGATGCGCGGGTTTCATCTGTGTGCATCTGTGTCCATCTGTGGTTCCATTTAGTTTTTTATGATTCGGATTCTGTCTCCCACTGCCATGCCCCGCCTGCTGGCGCGGCGCAAAGCCCGGCTGGCCGAAGCCGAGGCTGTGGTGCGCCCAATCCTGGAAGCTGTGCGTGCGCGGGGTGATAAAGCGCTCATGGAATACGCGCGCCGGTTCGATGCGCTCGACCGCAAAACGGTGGCGGTGCCTGCAGCCGACCTGCAGCGCGCCTGCGCCGGGCTTTCGACGGAGTTCCGCGACGCGGTGGCGACCGCGGCTGCCAACATTCGCGCTTTCGCTGAAATGCAGCTTCCCGCCGAAACGTTGCGCGAAGTAAGTCCTGGCTTGCAACTCGGGCAGATCGTGCGCCCGCTCGATACGGTCGCGGCTTACATCCCCGCGGGCCGCTATCCGCTGCCCTCCACCCTGATGATGACCGTGATTCCGGCGCAGGTCGCCGGTGTGCCCAATATCTGCGTAGCCTGTCCGCGCCGCGTGCCGGAGATCCTGGGTACGGCGCAGCTTCTGGGCGTGCGGCAGGTCTTTCAAATGGGCGGCGCGCAAGCCATCGCGGCCTTCGCCTACGGCACGCGCTCGGTGCCGCGCGCGGACCGTATCGTCGGACCGGGCAGCATCTACGTGGCCGCTGCCAAGAAACTGCTCGCGGGCGATGTGGGCATCGACTTCGTGGCCGGCCCGACCGAAATCCTGATCATCTGCGCCGATGGCAACCCCCGCCATCTCGCGGCCGACATGCTGGCGCAGGCCGAGCACGACGTCGATGCGGCCGCCATCCTGCTCACCACTTCCAAGCGGCTCGCCAATGCGGTGGCCAAGGAAATCGAGCACCAGCTTGCGGATCTGCCAACCGCCGCCGTGGCGCGCAAAGCCATCCAGCGCAACAGCGCCATCATTCTGGTCCGCTCGCTCGACGAGGCTGTCGAGCTTTCGAACCGCTTCGCCCCGGAGCACCTCAGCATTCCGGACGATCGTCTGCTCGCGCGTGTGCAGCATGCCGGCAGCATCTTTATAGGCCCGTTCAGCACGGAGGCCGCGGGCGACTACGCATCCGGACCCAATCACGTGCTCCCCACCAGCGGCGTGGCGCGCCTGCGGGGCGGGCTGTCGGTGGCTGACTATCTGAAAGTGATTTCGGTGCAGCGCCTCAGCCGCGACGCCCTCGCCGCGCTGGCTCCGGCTATTACCACACTGGCCCGCGCCGAAGGCCTGGAAGCGCACGCGCGGTCCGTCGAGGTGCGCACTTGTGGGGCAGACCTCCAGGTCTGCGCGGGTCCTCCAGGACCCGCTCCGAACAGGCCGACGTGGATGTCGGCCGCAGGACTGGAGGAGTCCTGCCCCACAATTAATGCAGGTGCTCGAAGGGCGAGGTTATCGCATGACGAGACCTAAGCCCGCGCGCCTTCCCAAAGGCGCCGTCCGCCCCCGCGAAGCCGTGCTCAAAATGGCGCCCTACTCGCCGCCCACCGCCGGCCGTGCCGATAAGCTGCGCCTCGATTTCAACGAAAACACGGTCGGCTGCTCGCCGCGCGTCATCGAATTTCTGAAGCAGCGCCTCGACGCGGGCGGTCTCGCCGTCTACCCGGAATATGGCGAAGCCAAAGCCGCCGTGGCCAAATTCTTCGGCGTCACGCCCGATCAGGTCATCTTCACCAACGGCACCGATGAAGCCATCCAGGTCTTCATCAACACCTACGTCGACGATGGCCAGGAAGTGCTGCTGCTGCGCCCCGCCTACGCCATGTATCGCTTCTACGCGCAAGTGGCCGGCGCCACGCTGCGCGAGATCGATTACGAAGGTCCCGCCATGGATTTCCCGCTCGCCGCCGTGCTCGACGCCATCACGCCAGCCACGCGCGCCGTGCTGATCGCGAACCCCAACAACCCGACCGGCACCGGCCTCTCGCTGCTGGCCATCGAGCGCATTCTGAAACGCGCGCGCAAGGCCGTGGTCTTTATCGATGAAGCCTACTTCGAATTCTCTGGCGTCACCGCGCTGGGCCAGATCGAGCGCTCGCCCAACCTGTTCGTGAGCCGCACGTTTTCCAAGGTGTACGGCATGGCCGCCATGCGGCTGGGCTGCCTCTTTTCGCATCCGGCCAACATCGCGTACCTGCACAAGGCCCAATCGCCGTACAGCGTGAATACGCTGGCCGTGCTGGCGGCGCAGGCGGCCATTCGCGACACGGCCTATATCGAGAATTACGTGGCCGAAGTACTGGCGGCCCGCGATCTGTTGTGCGTCGGCCTCGAGCGGATGAAGATCGGCTACGTGCCCAGCTCCGCGAATTTCGTGTTGATTCGCGCCGGCCAGCGCGCGATCGAGATCCGCGACCACCTGCGCGGCCAGGGCATCCTGGTGCGCGACCGCAGTTACGAAGCGCCCGGCTGCTTGCGCATTACGGTAGGCACGTGCGAGCAGACGCGCCGCCTGCTTGCCGCACTTGAGGAGACATGGCTGAGGCGTTGATCGTGTTCGACATGGACGGCGTGCTGGTGGACGTGACCGAGTCCTATCGCGAAACCATCGTGCGCACGGTCGAGCATTTCGCTGGCGTCACGGTCACGCGCCCCCAAATCCAGGATTACAAGAACCAGGGCGGCTTCAACGACGATTGGAAACTCTCGCATCACGTGATCGCGCAGCATGGCGTGGCCGTCGAGTTTCAGACCGTGGTGGACTATTTTCAGGGCTTGTTTCACGGCACTGGTTCCGACGGCCTCATCCTTCGCGAGCGGTGGCTGGCGCGCGACGGCCTGTTCGATCGTCTCGCCTCGCGCTTCGATTTGGCACTCTTCACCGGGCGCATGCGCCGGGAAGCGCAAATCACGCTGCAACGCTGCGCGCCGTTGCTGCGCTTCGATCCGATCATCGGCATGGAAGACGTCGCCGCGCACAAGCCCGCGCCGGAAGGACTGCTCAAGATCGCCGCCGGGGCCGGCGGCCGCAAGATCTGGTATATTGGCGACACCGTGGACGACGCGCGCTGCGCCAGGGCCGCGGCCATGCCGTTTATTGGCATCGCTTCGCCCAACAGCCCACGCCGCGACGAGTTGGTTTCGCTCTTCCAAACCGAGAACGCCGTCGCCGTTCTTGACGACATCAATCAACTGGAAAGCGTGCTCGCCTGATGCGAACTGCCACCATCCAACGCGACACCAAGGAAACCCGCATCAAGGCCTCGCTCAAGATCGAAGGCCGCGGCCGCTACCAAATCTCCACCGGCATACGTTTCTTCGATCACATGCTGGAGTTGTTCGCCAAGCACGGCGGCTTCGATCTGAAGCTTGACGCGAAAGGCGATCTGGACGTGGACCAGCATCACACCGTCGAAGACGTGGGCATCGTGCTCGGCCAGTTGTTCGCGAAGGCGCTGGGCGACCGGCGCGGCATCAACCGCGCGGGCTACTTCGTGTTGCCGATGGATGAAACGCTGGCCGTGGTGGCGCTCGATCTCGGCGGCCGGCCCGCGCTGGTCTATCGCGACCTCGTGCGCGTGCGCCTGGTCGGCGATCTGCAAACCGAACTGGTGGAGGATTTCTTCGGCGGCTTCGTGAATCATGCGGGCGCCAACCTGCATGCGCGCGTGCTCTACGGCCGCTCCAATCACCACAAGATCGAAGCGGTCTTCAAGTGCTTCGCGCGCGCGCTGAAATACGCGTGCGCCACCGACCGGCGGCTACGCGGCCAGTTGCCTTCGACGAAAGGACTGCTATGATCGCCATCCTGGATTACGGCGCCGGCAACTTGCGTTCGGTCGAAAACACGCTCGCGGAGATTGGCGCCGCGTATACGCTCGTGCGCGACGCCGCCGGCCTGCGCCATGCGCGGAAAATCATCCTACCCGGCGTGGGACACTTCGGCCAGATGATGCGGGCGCTCGACGAAATGCGGGTGCGCGACACGTTGCTGGAGCGTATCCGCGCCGGCATACCGTTCCTGGGCATCTGCCTTGGCTTGCAAGCGCTGTTCGAGCGCAGCGAAGAAGCCCCCGAAGCGCGCGGTTTGGGCCTGTATGAAGGCACGGTGCGGCGCTTTCCCGCCGGTGCGCGTGTGCCGCACATGGGATGGAACCAGCTTGATGCGTGCGGCGAAGCCCGGTTGCTGGCCGGCCTCGACGCGCGCGCCTTCGTCTATTTCGCGCACAGCTTTTACGCGCCCGCGATCCCCCAGACCGCGGCGACCTGCACTTACTCGCTGCCTTACACGGCCGTGCTCGAAGCGGGCAATACGTTCGCGGTGCAGTTTCATCCGGAGAAGTCCGGCCCGGCCGGGCTGCGCGTTGTGCGGAATTTCGTGGAGTTGCAGTAGGATGTACAATCTGATCGGGACCGTGCTCTCTCTCCGCCTGTCTTACATCATGCTCGGGTCCATGCTCGGTCTGCTGGTCGCGATGGCCGGCTACTTGATGGTGGATTCGAGCGGACAGGTGCGGTGGACGTACGGGACGGTCGTCTCTACGCGTTTCGAGGAGGGGGTTACCATATCCAATGACATCAAAGTCGGAGACGTTACTGTGCCGGTGAAAACTGACGTCCCAGGAGCCTGGATCGTAGATATCAACTCTCCTATCCTGGGCAGGATCGAGGTGCCTACCTCCGATACCAGCTTCCAGGCCAGCCAGGAGGTGTACTTGGGGTATCGTGTGGGAAGATTGACAGGAAGTAAAGAGGTGGTGACGCTGCAATCTCGTCCGCAGAATCCGGTCGTGGAGCAGAAATAGACCCTCCGCCGATGCTCGCCAAGCGCATCATTCCCTGCCTCGACGTGACCGGCGGCCGTGTGGTCAAGGGCGTCAACTTCGTCCACCTGCGTGACGCTGGCGATCCCGTCGAACTGGCGGACCGCTACAACCAGGAGGGCGCCGACGAGTTGGTCTTCCTCGATATCACCGCCTCCAGCGACGCGCGCGAGATCATGGCCGGCGTGGTCGCTCGCACCGCGCGCAAGGTGTTTATCCCGCTGGCGGTGGGCGGCGGCATACGGTCTGTGGCGGATGCGCGCCGCATCCTGCTGTCCGGCGCGGACAAGATTTCGGTGAACACCGCGGTCGTGCGGCGTCCCGAGCTGATCACCGAACTGAGCCAGGAATTCGGCGCGCAGGCCGTGGTGCTGGCCATCGATGCGCGCCGGCGCGCGCCTGGCGAATGGACCGTCTACACGCGCGGCGGGCGGGATCCGGAAGACCTCGGCGCCGTTGCCTGGGCAGCCCGCGGCGAAGAACTGGGCGCGGGCGAAGTTCTACTGACTTCCATGGATAGCGACGGCGTGCAACAAGGCTTCGATTGCGAGCTGACGCGCGCCATCTCGCGCGCCACGCACATCCCGGTGATCGCCTCCGGAGGCGCCGGCAAACCCGAAGACTTCCTGCGCGTGCTCACCGATGGCGAAGCCGATGCCGCGCTCGCGGCGTCGGTCTTCCACTACGGGACTCTGCGCATCGCCGACCTCAAGGAATACCTGGACCGGCACGGCATCCCGGTGCGGAGGGTGTGATGATTTTCCCGTGCATCGACCTGATGGACGGCAAGGTCGTCCAGCTTGTGCAGGGCCGCGAGAAGGCGCTGGAAGCGGACTCGCCGCTCGAAATGCTGCGCCGCTTCGCTGCCTTTCCGGAAATCCAGGTGATCGATTTGAACGCCGCGATGGGCACCGGATCGAACGATGAACTCGTGCGCCTGGTGGCCGCGCATGCCCGCACGCGCGTGGGCGGCGGCGTGCGTTCGGTCGATCGGGCGCGGGCGCTGGTTGCTCAAGGCGCGCACAAAGTGATCGTAGGCACGGCCGCCTTCGCCGCGGACGGCATCCACGCGGCGTTCCTGGGGGACCTGGCGGCCGCTATCGGCAAGGAGCGCGTGATCGTGGCGCTCGATTCCAAGCAAGGTCGCATCGTCGTCAAAGGCTGGCGCGAGGCGACCCGCTTCCGCGCTGAAGAGGTGCTGGCGGCGTTGGAGCCTTACTGCGCGGGCTTCCTGTGCACTTACGTGGATAAGGAAGGCATGCTGCAGGGCACCGATCTCGACTGGTTCCGGCGTTTGCGCGCTGGGACGCCGCTGGAAATCACGGCGGCGGGCGGCATCACCACGCTGGAAGAGGTGCGCGCCCTGCTGGCGATGAACGTGCATGCCGCCCTCGGCATGGCCGTCTACACCGGCCGCCTCAAGCTGGAAGATCTGGCGGGGCTGTTACGGGAGCTTCCTGCGCCGGGCAGTCGATAGTGCTAGATCGGTTACAATCGCTCTGTGACGAACCCCAGACTCGCGGTGCTGCTCCTGTGTGCCGCGTCCGGACTGATTGCAGCGCCGCCCGAGGTGTCCAAAGTCGAGCCGCCGAACTGGTGGATCGGGCATTCCATCAATCCCGTGCGTCTGCTGATCCGCGGACGCAACCTGCAAGACGCGGGCGCCGTGGCGGACGTTCAGGATCTGCAAGTTGGCCTGACGCGCGTGAACGCGGCCGGCACGTACGCTTTCGTGGATGTGTCGATTGCGCGGAATACCAGACCCGGCCCGCACCCGTTGCGCCTCATCACGGCCGGCGGCGAGGCCACCGTGCCCTTCGAAGTGCTGCAACCGCTGCCGCGCGCCGGCCGCTTTCAGGGCTTCTCGCCCGACGACATCGTCTACCTGATCATGCCGGACCGATTCGCCAACGGCGATCCCTCCAATGACGACCCGGCCGTGTCGCGCGGTCTGTTCAACCGGCAGAAGCCGCGTTACTACCATGGCGGCGACTTCCAGGGCATCGTCGATCACCTGCCCTATCTCAAGGATCTCGGCGTGACCGCCATCTGGATCAACCCGGTGTACGACAATGTCAACCGGTTGAACGAACGCGAGCGATACCACAACGAGGGCATCACCGATTATCACGGCTACGGCGCGGTGGATTTCTACGGCGTGGAGGAGCACTTCGGCACTCTGGCCAAGTTCCGCGAATTGGTGGACGCCGCGCACCGGCAGGGCCTCAAGGTGATTCAGGACCAGGTAGCCAATCACACCGGACCGTATCATCCGTGGGTGAAAGATCCACCCACGCCCACCTGGTTCCACGGCACGGAATCGCATCACGTAGCCAACACCTGGCAGACCTGGACCCTGATCGACCCGCATGCCTCGGCGGCACTGCGCGCGTCCACGCTGGATGGCTGGTTCATCGACATCCTTCCGGATCTGAACCAGGACGACGAAGAAGTCGCGCGCTACCTCATTCAGAACACGCTGTGGTGGGTGGGGATCGCCGGTCTGGATGGCATCCGGCAAGACACGCTGCCTTATGTGCCGCGCCGCTTCTGGCGCGCATGGATGGCGGCCATCAAGCGCGAGTATCCCGAGCTGCGCGTGGTGGGCGAGATGTTCGACGGCGATCCGGCCATGGTGTCGTTCTTCCAGGGCGGCCAGGCGCGCTTCGACGGCGTGGACTCGGGCGTGGACACGGTCTTCGACTTTCCGACCTTCTTCACCATCCGCCGCGCGTTTGCCGAGGGGAAGCCGGTGCGCGACGTGGCCGTCATGACCGGCCACGACTATCTGTACCCGAATGCCAATCTGCTGGTGACCTTTCTGGGGCTGCACGACGTCGGGCGCTTCATGAGCGACGCGGGCGCCACGGCGCAGGGCCTGGACTTGGCGTTCACGTTCCTGATGACCGCGCGCGGCGTTCCCATGATCTATTACGGCGACGAGATCGGGATGCGGGGCGGCGGCGATCCGGACAACCGCCGCGATTTTCCGGGCGGCTGGCCCGAGGATGCGCGCAACGCGTTTACCGCGGCGGGCCGCACGCCGGAGGAGCACGCGATTTGGGACCATGTGCGGCGGCTGGCCCGGCTGCGCGGCGAACTGGAGCCGTTGCGCCGCGGGCCTATGGTCAATCTGTGCGTGAGCGAGCAGAGTTACGGGTATGCGCGCACGGGTCCGGCGGGTCCGGTGGTGGTGTTGATGAACAACGCGGCCGGTGCGGCTGAAGTGAGTTGCGACCTCACGCCGCTCGGATTGGCGGATGGGGCAGACCTGACGGATCGCCTGGGTGCGGCGCCGGAGCTGCATGTCGCCGGCGGTCAGGTTCACGCGCGATTTCCGGCGCGGACGGCAGGGATTTACGTACGGCGGTGACAACCGCGCAACAGTTTTCGGTATAAAGATATGTTGACAATTCGCTCGCTGGCTCCCGAACTTGCCGAACTAGACCGCCAATTCGCCGCGCTGAAAGCGGAAGCATCCGAACTCGTGAACGGGTTGAAGGAGTCGCAATTCAACTGGCGTCCGGGCGCGCACAGTTGGTCGATGGCGGAGTGCCTGCTGCACCTGAATATCGTGGGCGACCGCTATGTTCACGTGCTCGAAAAGACGCTGGCGGAGGCCCGGGCGCGGGGCTTGGTGGGGCAGGGCCCCTTTGGGTACGGCTGGCTGGGGAAGTGGATTCTCGCCAACACGGAGCCCCCGCCCAAGCGCAAGTTCAAGGCACCGCGTTCGTTCACGCCATCGTACGGCCAGCCCATCACGGCGGTGCTCCCGACGTTCCTGCACTTGCAGGAGCAACTGGCGCTGCAGCTTGAGCAAGCCAACGGGTTGGATCTGGCGCGCGTCAAGGCGCCGGCGCCGGGACTGGGGCCGGTCAAGCTGAACTTGCATATCACGTTTGCCTGGATCGCGGCGCATGAACGGCGGCATTTGTGGCAGGCGCGACAGGTGCGTGGTCACGCGGGTTTTCCGGAGGATACGATCCGATAAAGGTATCGCACGTTACCAGCGACATATTTTCTGTGCGAGCTTGACCATTAGCATTCGATCAAAAGGGTCTTTGTGATACCTGCTCGCGCTGGCTGAAGCCGGCGAAGCCGAGTTTCTGGTGACCGGCGACAAGGAACTCCTTTCTCTGAAACACCACAAATCCACCCGGATTGTTACTCCCGCCGCGATGCTCGTGCTCCTAATGGATACCGAGAAACCGCAACAAACCGTAACCGGCTCGGTCGGATGAGAGTGCCTTTCAATGACGTCTTGTCCGTGCCGGTCGCCCCCACGAGCCAGTACAGCAGGAAGGCTTAATTGGCTACCCGCCGCGCAATCGGCTATTATTAGGCTACTCCGCCATCAGGAGGCTGGACATGTTGACGCTCGACCCCGGCAGATTGGCCGGCCTGGCGATCCCGATCGGGACCGGTTGGCTTCTCGGCGCGTGCATGGAAGCACGTGGAAAGCAGGATCTCTGGATCGGACAAAAGCCTGAAGTGCTGGAAGTACTGCGGGAACAGGCGATCATCCAAAGTGCCGAATCGTCGAATCGAATCGAGGGTGTCACCGTCGCGGCAAATCGGTTGCGCCCTCTTGTGATTGGTCGGGCCAGGCCGCGTGACCGCTCGGAGGACTGGCCGGATATCGGGCTGCGCTGGATTGGATCTTCTCGCGAAAGAACCGGGTTGCAATCACTCCCGACGTTATCCGCCGCTTGCACGCTCTTTCCCAGGGCGGATCTTCCGGAGACGCCGGCGAATGGAAGAAACGCGACAACGAGATCGTCGAAATCCTGCCGGGTGGCGAGCGCAGCCTTCGCTTTGTCCCGGTTTCCGCCAAGAAGACGCCCGCGGCCATGGAAATGTTGTGCCGCAGGTATCGCGCCGTCGGCGATGAAGAACGTGTTCCTCCGCTCTTGATGGTGGCCACATTCGTTCTCGATCTCCTTTGTATCCACCCTTTTCGTGACGGCAATGGACGCGTTTCCCGGCTTGCGACTTCATTTCTGCTCCAATCGCAAGGCTTTCAGGTAGCTCGATAAATCAGCCTGGAGAGGCATATCGAAGAGAGCAAGGAGGAATACTATAAGGTACTCAAGCTGTGTTCACAGGGTTGGCACGAAGGCGAGAACGAGATCGTTCCGTGGTGGAACTATTTCCTCGGCATGTTGCGAAGCGCCTACAAGGAGTTCCAGAGGAAAGTCGAATCGGTTGAGGCTCGGCCGGCCAAGAGCGATCTGGTTCGCCAGACCGTGCTCGCGCAGTTGGAGCCGTTCACTCTGGCCGACATGGCGGCGCAGTTGCCCGCAGCGAGTCCTCAACTGATCAAGAAGGTGCTGGCGGAAATGAAACAGGCCGGCCGGGTTCGGTTAGTGGGCCGCGGGCGAGGCGCGCGTTGGGAGGTTGGAACGCGAACGCCGCAGTGAGAGCCTTACGTCAACGCTGCCGCCGCCCCCAGAATCTCCCGCGTGTGGACCACCGAACAATACTCCCCGTCGAGATTCGCCAGGCTCATGGCATGCACTTCATCCGCCGTGCGCCACGTGCCGCGCCAGTCCTTGCGGCCGAACGTGAACGTTGCATCTTCCACGAGATAAGTGTCGAAGCCCAGATTTCCCGCCATCCTCACCGTGGCTTCCACTGAATTATTGGTAATCACTCCGGTGACCGCCAGCACGGTCTGGCCGGTCGCGCGCAACCTGGACTCCAGATCGGTTCCAATGAACGCGCTGTTCGTTTTCTTCGCGATAATGACCTCTCCGGCGGCCGGCTGGGTCTCCGGTTTGAATTCGTGTCCGGGCTGGCCAGGACGATAGTGGGAAGCGGGCTCGCCGGAATCGTGCCGGATGTGGTACACCGGCCGCCCGGTCGAACGCCATGCCTGCAGCAACGCCACCACGTTTTTCTCAGCCTCGGGATTATTGCGCTCACCCCAGCTCGGATGGTCGATGGCCTTTTGCAGGTCGATCACGATCAGGGCCGCATCGGCTGGCAGGGGTTTCGGGACAGGCCGCTGCATCGCCGTCTCTAATTTGCCGCGCGGCGCGCGCTGGCTTCGATGTAAGTCGCGAACTGCTCGGGATGCCCAGGCGGCGCAATTTCGAACTTGATCTTTAAGCGGTTCGGGCCGACCCGCGTGTAGGTGAGGCGATAGCACGTCGCGGATGCCTCCGCGCCGCTGACGAAGACGACCTCACCGCCATCGGGCGCCGCCTGCACTTCATACCGGATGGTGTGCCCTTCGCTATCGAAGTAGATCGCGTGCAGACCCGCCTCCGGGGTGTCCCGGTATATGACCATCAGGTCGTCATGCGCGAAGGCGGCGCGTTCCTTGGTAGCCGGATATTCGGCGCGGTTCTTGCGCACCAGGATCTTGCCCTGCAGATCGGGCTTGAAGGAAAACGTTCCGCTGCCCTGTCCGGGCCCGCCGCCTCCTTCCCCGGTCCAATCGCCGACGAGGGACTGCACCGGCCCCCAGCCCTCCGGTTTGTCAGCCGGGCTGGCGTGGAGGCACACGACGATAGAACAAATGATGGACAAAGGAAGGAGATATCGCATGAAACTCACTCTATCGCAAAAGCTAACGTTCGGCCACCCGCGACGTCTATCTTCTCTCACAGGAGGCTCTATGAGATTTAGCCATGCCACCGCCGCCCTGGCCTTCGCCGGATTGGTCCTGCAATCGGCCGCAGCCCAGCGGGAAGGCTCCTTCGACCGCACTCTCACCGTCAACGGCGCGGTCGATCTGAATGTCGAGACCGGCTCCGGCCGCATCGAGGTGCGCCCCGGCGACACTTCCAGCGTGCGCATCCACGGCGTCATCCGCGCGCACGACGATTTCTTCGGCGGCGACGAAGCCCGCATCCATGATATCGAGACGAATCCCCCCATTTCGCAGACCGGCAACAGCATCCGGATCAGCCTGCCCCAGGACGACCGGCTGCGCCGGCACGTCTCGATCAGCTACGAGTTGGTAGTCCCCCGCGAGACCCGCCTGCGCGCCCACACCGGATCGGGCAGCGAGAGCGTCGAGGGAATTCATGGCCCGGTGGAGCTGGAGACTGGCTCGGGATCCGTCACCGTTGCCCGCGTGGACGATGAAGTTCGCATCCAGACCGGCTCCGGGCGCATTGAGCTCGATTCCGTGAAGGGCAAGGTGGACGCGCATACCGGCAGCGGCTCGATTCAGGGTTCCGGCATTAAAGGGCCGATTAACGCGCACACGGGGAGCGGCAGCATGCGGTTGGAGCAGACGGCGGCGGGCCCGCTCGAAGCCCATACCGGCTCCGGCGGCGTGAACGTGCGGCTACCCGCGGACGCCGCGTTCGATTTGTACGCGCACACCGGCTCGGGCCATGTTTATGTGGATCACCCAATCACCGTTCACGGCAATCTCGGCGGCCATGAGATTCAGGGAAAGGTCAAAGGCGGCGGCGCGCTGGTGGATGTGCGCACGGGATCGGGTTCGGTCCGCATCGAATAGGCGTCAGGCTTCTCGAAACAGGTGGGAGTGCCGCGCTTCCAGGTCGAGCAGGAAACGCTTGAGCGGCAATCCGCCGCCATATCCCACCAGCGAGCCGCCCGCGCCGATGACGCGGTGGCACGGCACCACAATCGGGATGGGGTTTCGCCCGTTGGCGGCGCCCACCGCGCGCACGGCTTTGGGCGCGCCGATAGTGGTCGCGACAAAGCTGTAGCTGCGGGTTTCGCCATAGGGAATGTTCCGCAGTTCGCGCCACACCCGCCTTTGAAACTCGGTGCCTTGCATATCCAGGGTCAGATCGAAGTCCCGCAATGCGCCGGCGAAGTAAGCGCGCAATTGTTCGACGGCTTGCCGCAGCAGCGGGTTGGACTCGCACTCACGTCCGGGCAGTTCGGTCGCCGCATTCAACTCGATCGCGCGAATGCCCACGTCCGACGCCACTACGCCGAAGGCGAACTGGCCGGCAGCTTCAAAACGGCGCCATTCCAGCATGAGTCCAGTTTAACCGGCGGGCGGCTCATTCGTGGAGTTCGCCGCCATGATCGCGCGATCTCGTACCTGCGGGCTGCACTGAAAACCACTGCCCAGCGCCAATCGGTCAGCCGGATCCCCGCCGCCGTGCTATCGGTAGGAAGGGCCCTCCGCGCTCGGCCGTAGGCGCTTTGCGGGACTGCCTGCCGGATCATTGAAAACTGAAACTTCACGGCCAGGCACGACCGCCGCGCCGCCCTCCATTTGGCTTTGTTGTGCGCCGGGACAAACCGGCATGATGTCGAGAATGAAAGAGCCTCACAGGAAAGGAGTAGCGACCCGTCCGGACTCCGAGTCTTGCACCGTCAGTCGAGAGGCTGAAAGGCGAAGCGTAGATAGGGGCAGGGACAGGCCGGGTATGGAGCTGTAAGAAAAGGTCCAGGGTGTCGATCCGACAGCAAACGGCGAAGACCACACGAACAGTGAGACAGGGAGCAGACCTTTTGCTTGTCACATCTGCCGGATCGTTGTGACCCCAAATCAGACTGTTTGCTACCACCGACCTTTTGCTCCGGAGGCAAGCCGTCTGGTTTTGACGAGCCGCCGCAGGTCAGGGCGGTCCATTGAGTCCCCCGAGTCATGCGGTTACCATTGGCTATTATGGGGACTGCTATGCGACGACGTGAGTTTCTGGCGCTGGCGGGCGCTGTCCCGCTGTCCGCTGCAGCGGGCCCTGTGCCGGCGGCTTCCAAGCTGGCGGCCGATCCGCACCGGCCCCAATATCATCTGCTCCCCGCCGCCAATTGGATGAACGATCCCAATGCGCCCATCTACTGGCAGGGCAAGTATCACATGTTCTACCAGTACAATCCGAACGGCGCCTTTTGGGGCGATATGCACTGGGCGCACGCCGTCAGCGAAGACATGGTGCACTGGAAGCATCTGCCCATGGCGCTGGCGCCCACGCCCGGCGGTCCCGATAAGGACGGCGTCTTCAGCGGCTGCGCGGTGATCGA
>CABEEC010000964.1_pt1 | contig 14959 bp, 12 predicted proteins | sample 3423191 | NCBI WGS metagenome assembly CABEEC01 (sample SAMEA5534333, study PRJEB31848) | metagenome | biome: tundra; feature: field; material: soil | place: USA | collected 2013-05 | depth 0.15 m | reverse complement strand
CCACAAGCTGAACCCCACGCTAGAATGGGGATTCCCGATGCCTCAGAGAATCCCCCCTGCCCGATCCATCTCCGGATCAATCACCCTGCCCGGCGACAAGTCGATCTCCCACCGCTATGCCATGATCGCCTCCATTGCCCAAGGCGATAGCCGGATTCAAAACTATTCGACCGGCGCCGACTGCCATTCCACCCTCAACGCCATGCGCGCGCTCGGCGTGCCGGTGGAAGAGAACGGAACCGAGGTGGCGATCCGCGGCCGCGGCCTGGACGGTTTGCGCCCGCCGGCTGCGGACCTGGACGCCGGCAACTCCGGTTCGACCATCCGCATGCTATCCGGCATTCTGGCGGCGCAGTCTTTCCCAACCCGCATCGGCGGCGACGAATCCCTTTCCCGCCGGCCCATGGGCCGCATAATCGAGCCGCTCTCCCGGATGGGCGCCTCCATCTCCGCCCGCGACGGCCGCTTTCCGCCGCTCGAAATCCGCAGCGCGCGCCTGCGGCCCATCGATTACACGCTTCCCGTGCCCAGCGCCCAGGTGAAAACCTGCGTGCTATTCGCCGGACTATACGCGGAAGGCGAGACCATCGTGCGCGAGCCTGTGCGGTCGCGCGACCACACGGAGATCGCCCTGCGGGAGTTCGGCGCGGACGTGCGCGTCGCAGCCAAAACCATCGCGCTCACGGGACGCCCCACGCTCACCGGGCGCGACCTGGTGGTCCCTTCGGACCTTTCCTCGGCGGCGTTCTTTATCGTGGCGGCGCTGCTGCTGCCCGGCTCCCGGCTCGCCATCCGCGGGGCGGGCCTGAATCCCACGCGCTCTACGTTGCTCGATTTCCTGGTAGGCATGGGCGCGGCCATCCGCATCACCGAAGTGGAGAGCCGGAATGGGGAATTAGCCGGCGACCTGCTGGTGACCAGCTCGCGAGTGCGCGGCGGCGCGATCGAGAAGGAAACCACCGCCGCCCTGATCGACGAGATCCCGGTGCTTGCGGTCCTCGGCGCGGCCAGCGAAGAGGGTCTCACCATCCGGGACGCCGCCGAGCTGCGAATCAAAGAGACCGACCGCATTGCCACTGTTGCCGAAAATCTGCGCCGCATGGGGGTCCAGGCGGAGGAATTGCCAGATGGCCTCGCGATTCCCGGCCGCCAGCGTTTCCACGCCGCCGAACTGGATTCCTTCGGCGATCACCGCATCGCCATGGCGTTCGCTATCGCGGCACTCTGCGCGGATGGCGAATCGGTGATCCACGGCGCGGAAGCCGCGTCGGTTTCCTTCCCGGAGTTCTTCGAAACCCTCCGCTCCCTGACGGGGTGCCCTCTGGGCCCGGCTCGGTAACGTACCATCTACTAAGCCGCGCGCGTAAGCAAGCGGTTTAACGCGCCCGCAGATCCACAATCAACGCATCCAGGGCAATCGACTTCTGAATGTTGCGGCGGATCAGCCCCGCCAGATCGTCCACCTTCTTGACCGCCGCGCGGATCCACCCGAACGATACCTTGCGCGCCACGGCTTCCAGTTCCGCGCGCAGATCCTCGTTGCGCACCGCGCCGCCCGATTCCCGCAGAACGAGCACATCGCGCAGCAGATCGTAGAGCACCTTCAGGTGCAACTCCAGCTTCTCGCTCTTGCTGCGTCCGATCGATTCCGAATAGGGCACCCACGCGCCGAACGGCATCACGCCCGCCGCCACGCGCAGCAGCGTGAACATGGCCGCGCGGCGTTTATCGTACGCCTCCAGATCCAGCGAGACCGCCACGCCCGGACTGCCGCCGCTCAGCGCCGCGCGCCGCTCGGCATGGTCCATCCCGCGCGCGCGCACGAACTCGCGCGTCTCTTCCGCCGAGAGCGGCGTAAACTGAAACGGCACCGCGCGCGAGCGGATGGTGGGCAGCAGATCGTAAGCGTTCTCCGCCGTCATGATCAGGATCAGGTGCGGCGACGGCTCCTCCAGCGTCTTCAGCAGGGCGTTGGCGGCGTGTTCGCCGGCGCGGTCCACGTGGTCGATCAGGAACACGCGCCGGCTGCCATGATTCGGCGCCAGTTTGGCCCACTCGCGCAGCAGGCGCGTCTGATCGATGGAGATCTGCCGCAGCGGCCCATCCGGCGGAAAGGTCACGAAATCCGGATATGAGGCGAACAGCAGCGGATCCTGGTTGCGCTTGTCCGCCGGCCAGCGCTCGCGCGCCGCCACGATTCCGGTATTCTCCGGCAGGCTGAGATCGTCGCGCTCGATCTGCCCGGCATGGCCCAGCAGCCGTGCGGCCAGCCTGCGCGCCAGCGTGGCCTTGCCGACGCCTTCCGGTCCCGCGAACAGCAGCGTTTGCGCCAACCGGCCGCGCGCGATCATTTGCTCCAGCGCCGCGGTGACGTGCGGGTTGCCCCAAAAGCCGTCAAACATACGGTTCGACGGCCTTCCAGATTTCGGCCGCTATGGGTTCCACGCCGGCGCGGCCATCGACGATGCGGAACCGATGTGGCTCGCGCGCCGCCAGTGCGTGATACGCCTCGTAGACTTGACGATGGAATTCGAGCGATTGCTCGTCCATGCGCGTCTCGCTGTGCCGCTCGGAGGCATTGCGCGCGTGCGCCCGCGCCAGGCTGGTCCCGGCGTCGATATCGATGAGCAGCGTCAGGTCCGGAACCAGGCCGCGACAGGCGATGCGGTCGAGCGTCATCACCGTCTCCGCGCCCAGCCCGCGCCCGCAGCCTTGATAGACCAGCGTCGAATCGGTGAACCGGTCCGAAAGCACGATCTTGCCCGCGGCCAGGGCCGGCATGATCCACTCATCCACGTTCTGCGCGCGGCAGGCGAAATACAGCAGCATCTCCGCGGTGGGTCCCAGCTCCTGATTGGCCGCATCCAGCAGAATGCGCCGGATCTCGATGCCAATGCGCGTGCCGCCCGGTTCGGCCGTCTCCAGCACGTCGCGGCCGCGCGCTCGCAGGCGCTCGGCCAGCAGCCGCATCTGGGTGGTCTTCCCCGAACCGTCCATGCCTTCAAATGTAAGGAACAGGCTCCGTTTCCGCATTCGGAACCCTCATTGTCCTACAGAGCGGCGCGTCGCTGCGCGACGGGGTTGCACTTGCGCAGCATGTTAATGCTCTGGCCGGTATAATCGATGAACGAGAGGTGGCGCACGCACTCGTGCGTAATGCCGCATACTTTTCCTGTAACCGAGCACCTGCCTTAATCGTGGGGCGCTCCCCCAGACTTATGGCGTTCTATTTAGCCGCGCGTTCTCACTTCGCCGCCAACATCTTGCTCGCGCGCCGGAACACCGCCACCAGCATCTCCTCCGTCAACTTACCGGTGGAAGTGTTCTGCTGGCTCGGATGATAGGAGCTGATCAGCACCGGCTGGCCGGGCGCGGTTTCAAACATGCGATTGTGTCCGAACGCGAAGGCCGCGCGGCTCCGGATCAGACCGCGGCCCTGCAAAATGCCCAGATAGTTGTCGAACGCCACACGTCCCAACGCCACCACTGCCTTGACGTTCCGCAGTAAATCCAGCTCGCGCTCCAGGTACGGCCGGCAATTGGAGATCTCCTCGCGCGTGGGCTTGTTGGCCGGCGGCGCGCAGCGTGCCACCGCCGTGATGTAGGCGTTGATCAGCCGCTGGCCGTCGTCCCGCGAGACACTCTCGCCCTGGCTGGCAAAGCCGGTTTTGTGCAGTACGCGATACAGCATGTTGCCGGATACGTCGCCCGTGAACATCCGCCCGGTGCGATTGGAGCCGTGCGCGCCCGGCGCCAGGCCGACGATCAGCAACTCCGCGCTCGGACGCCCAAACGAAGGCACCGGCTTGCCCCAGTATTCCCAATCGCGGTAGGCGCGCCGCTTCACGCGGGCCACCTCGGTACAATGCGCAATCAGCCGGGGGCACCGCTGGCATTGGACGACTTCGTCCTGTAGAACCCGCATGGCGTTAGAATTCAAGCGATGCATCTTCCTTTTCGTGTGGATGGGCGCAAGGCCCTGGTCACCGGCGGCGCCAGCGGCATCGGCGCCGCCACCTGCCGGGCGCTACACGCCGCGGGGGCGCAGGTCGCCATCGCCGATATCGACCAGCCGGGAGCCGAAGCCTTGTCACGGGAATTGTCCGGCGCCACTGTTCTCATACTTGATATTACCGATGAAGCGGCCGTGCATTCTGCGTTCGCGCGCATCGCCGCGCTCGATATTCTGGTGAACAACGCCGGCATCGGCCTCGTGGGCGGCGTGGAGCAGACCGAGCTAGCCGATTTCGATCGGCTGTTTCGGGTAAATGTGCAGGGCATGTTCCTGGTAACGCGAGCCGCCATGCCGCTGTTGCTGGCGTCCCGCGGCTCCATCGTGAACATCGGATCGGTGGCGGGCCTGGTGGGGGTTAAGAAACGTTTCGCTTATTGCGCCACAAAGGGCGCGGTGATCGCGATGACGCGTCAACTGGCGGTCGAGTATCCAACGGAGATTCGCGCAAACTGCATTTGTCCCGGCACAGTGGATACGCCTTTTGTCGAGGCTTACCTGGAGAAATATCATCGGCACGAGAAAGAGAAGGTGCGCGCCGAGCTGAACCAGCGCCAACCAGTCGGGCGCCTCGGACGTCCGGAGGAGATCGCCAACATGGCGCTGTATCTTTGTTCGCCGGAAGCCGCATTCGTTACCGGCTCCGTGCTCACTATCGATGGCGGCTGGACAGCAGCATAATGCTGCCAGCTCATTCTCAAAAATTAATCATGGAAAACTTGACGAAAACGTGCTGGACCGTGCACAATTGAATTATCCGGTTGCTCCGGCCGGAATTCTGTACTTAAGCTCTGGCGAATTACTACAGGTTTCACGACCTGGGCGCTCGTGTCTGGACGTATGATGAAGTCTTTATTGAGCCTCCCCCGGCTTCTGCAGCTCGCAATCGTTTTCTTCCTGATATCCCACGTTGTCTTTGCTACGCCCACGCCTACGCGCCGCCGCCATCGGGCCGTGCATCACGCCGCCGCCGCGCCGCGCGCCGCCGTGGTCCACCATTCAAGCGGCCAGTCGAGCAACGCGTTGGTGCATCGCGCCGCTTATCGCGTGCCGGCGCCGGCGCCCCCACCGGTGGTCGTGCGCGGCGGACCGTGGACCGAGCCGACTTATGCCGATTCCACCATGGGCGACAACGCCGATGGCGAAGATCTGGAAGTGCGCCGTTCCGCCGTCGAGGCGCTCGGCTCGTACAACGGATCGGTGGTGGTGGTAGAGCCGAATACAGGCCGCATCTTGTCCATCGTCAACCAAAAGCTGGCGCTCGGCAGCGGATTTCAACCCTGCTCCACGATCAAGGTTTCGGTCGCGCTGGCGGCCCTCAGTGAGAAGGTGGTCGGCGGCGATGGCAAGCTGTTCCGCCACGGCGGCTACAACCTGACGCAGGCTCTGGCGCATTCGAATAACTACTACTTCGCCACGTTGGGAACCAAGCTCGGCTTCGACAAGGTCAGCTATTACGCGCACCTGTTCGGATACGGCGAGAAGGCCGGCCTGAACATCGCCGGCGAAAGCCCCGGGCGTTTTCCCACCGAGCCGCCCAGCAACGGCGGCGTGGGCATGCTCACCAGCTTTGGCGAAGAGATCTCCCAAACGCCGCTGCAACTGGCCGCGCTGATGTCCGCGCTGGCGAATGGCGGTACGCTCTACTACCTTCAATACCCGCGTACGGCGCAGGAGTCTGCCGAGTTCGTGCCGCGCGTGAAACGCCAGTTGGAAATCAAGAACGTGATTCCGGAACTGAAGCCGGGTATGCTGGCCGCCGTCGAGTACGGCACGGCACGGCGCGCACAGCAGGATGCACCCATCGCCGGCAAGACCGGCACCTGCACAGACAGCCACACGCACCTGGGCTGGTTCGGCTCCTTCAACGATGTAGGCAACAACAAATTAGTGGTGGTCGTTCTGCTCACCGGTGGACGGCCCGCCATTGGTCCCGTGGCAGCGGGTGTTGCCGGCGAAGTCTATCGCAGCCTTGCCGGGAAGAACTACTTCGCCAGTACACGGACGCTCGCGCCCGCGATCCTGATCTCCACGCAAATCTGTTGCGCGAGATAGGCTACTGAATCAAATACTGCGCCAGCTTCCCGTCCACCGTGGTGAATGTGCTCAGGTGCAGCGACTTGCCCTTGAACCCGATCTGAAAATGACGGTACTGCATGCCGCCGCGCAGCTCGACAGAGGTCTGCTTGAAGCTCTCCGGAGCGCCCAGCGGCGTCAGGCTGGTGGCCGCATCTTGCAAGACCTGCGGCGTGAAGTAGGCATCCGCATCGGGGTTCAGCAGCGAGTGGTCGATCTTGCCTTCTTGCAGGCCGCTGAAAATCCGGCGGGCCTGTTTGAGCTGTTGGGCCGCCTGCGGATCTTCCGCTTCGGCTAACAGCAGCGGCGCGATCTTATTTGCGATCGACTCCGGCGCGCTCGATCCATCCATGTTCGCAAAGACCACCACCGCCGCCCTCTCATCCGGCCAGACGGTGTTCAGGCTGACAAAGCCCGACACCGCTCCGCCGTGCTGCAGCCTGGGGTGTCCGTTCGCATCGTCCACGTGCACTCCCAAGGCGTAATCCGTCGGCGCGCCGTTCTTCAGGCGGACCGGGTTCATCATGGTATCGAGCGACTCGGGCTTCAGCAGCTTGTGTTCGATCAGGGAGATGTCCCAGCGTGCCAGATCGCGCGCGTTCATGGCCAGTTCGCCGGCGGCGAAAAGCCAACCCCGGCCTTCGGGCGCGACGGGGCGGGCCGCCCCCAGTCCGAAGCGCGTGTAGCCCCCTGCGTCAGACTGCGTAAGAGACTGCTCGTCGAGGTCGATTACGCTGGTCATGCCCAGCGGGCCGAAAATTCGCGCTTGCAAGAACGACGCGAAAGGCGCGCCTGTCACTCGCTCCAGGATTCGGCCGGCTGCCACATAGTTCGTATTGCTATACTGCCATCGCGTGCCAGGATCGAAATCCAGCGGCTTGCCGGCCCACGTCTTCAGGATGTAGTCCGCGGTCACGGGCTTTTGCATGAAGGGCGCCACATAGTCCAGCGGATAGTAATCCTGGTATCCCGAGGTGTGCGACAGGAGTTGCCGGATAGTGATCTCGTTGGCGCGGGTGAGGTTCGGCAGATAACGCCCTACCTTCTCGTCAAGCGAAAGCTTGCCTTCCTCGACTAGCATCAGGATGGCGCCGGCCATGAATTGTTTGCTGACCGAGCCGATGCTGTAGCGCATGTTGGGACGAGCCTTTCCGTACGCCTGCACGTAGGCGATGCGGCCGTCTTTGACCACCGCGATAGAGACGCTGGGAGCGCCGCTATCGGCTAGCGCTTTGTCCACGGCGGCGTCGATTTTGGCCGTGGCCGCAGGGGGTAGCTGTGCTACCAGGTGGCTGGCGAATATGATGAGGACGAGTGCGCGAAAGCTGGGAGACATGCATCCCAACTTAACAGAACTACTCGTACCGCAAGGCCACCATCGGATCCACTTTGGTTGCCCGGCGAGCCGGCCATAGAGTCGCCGCGACGGCCACCGCCAGCAGCAGACACGCCACTGCGCCGAGCGTCAACGGATCGGTGGGCGTCACTTCGAACAATAGGCTTCGCAACACGCGCGTGGACGCCATCGCGGCGGCCAGCCCCACGGCAACTCCCAATCCTCCCAGCAGCAACCCTTCGCGCAGCACCAGGCGCGACACATCGCTTGAGCGCGCGCCCAAAGCCACGCGAATGCCGATCTCCTGCGTGCGCTGGCTCACCGAATAGGACACCACGCCGTACACCCCGATGGTGGCCAACAGCACCGCGATGCCCGCGAACACCAACAGCAGCACCAGTTGAAATCTCGGGCGCGCAACCGAATCGGAAAAGACTTCGTCCATGGTTTGGACGTTCGAAACCGCTTGGTCTGGATCGACGCGGTGAATGGCCGCCTCAACCGCGTGGGCCATCTGGCGCGGATCGTTCCGCGCCCGCACCACCAGACGCGCAAAGTACATGGGTCCCTGCGCGTTTGCCAGGAAGATAGTCGGCTGGGGCGCGACCTTCAATTCGGTTTGCCGGGCATCCACCACCACTCCCACGATTTCGACTGGATTGGGAACCGTCCAGCAGACATTCAGCTTCTTGCCCACGGGATTTTGGCCCGCGAAGAACCGCTCGGCAAATGCGTGGTTGACGACCGTGGCGCTGGGCGTACCAAAGCGGTCGTGTTGGCCGAAATCGCGGCCGCTCAGCATGGGCGTCCCCATGGTCTGGAAGTATCCGGGACTGATCACCAGAAAATCCGCGCTGGGCGAAGAAACGTTTGGCTCGGGCCCAGGAGCGGGCGCAAAGCAGGAACCAGATACGAATCCGGTGAGTGGCAGGAAATGCGTGGAGCCGGCCGCCTGCACGCCAGGTACGCTCCGCACTTCATCGAGCACCCGCTCCATGTACTGCGACCGCTTCTCGAGGTCGCCATACTTGGCCGGTGAAGTGAACATCTCCATGGCCAGTAGGTGTTCCGTAACGAAGCCGGGGTTGACGGAAATCAGCCGCGCGAAACTGCGCATGAGCAAGCCGGCGCCAACCAGCAGCAGGAGCGCCAGCGCAATCTCGGCGACCACGAACGCCCGCCGGAAGACGCGACCGCCTCCCACGCCGGTGCGCTGCGAACCCTGCTGCAGCGCGCTCTGAAGCTGCGGGCGCGAGACCTGAATCGCGGGCGCCAGGCCAAATACGATGGCCGTCGCCAGGGAAATGCCGAACGCAAAGAGGAACACTCCGGAATCCAGGCGAATCGATTCCATCCGGGGCAGCGGCACACTGGTGGGGACCATCGCGAGCAGGCCTTGGAGGCCCCAGTAGCCCACTGCCAAACCTCCTGCCCATCCCGCCAGCGCCAGCAGCAGGCTCTCCGATAACAGTTGTTGCAGAATGCGCCGCCGTCCCGCGCCCAGGGCCGCGCGCAGTGCGATCTCGCGCAACCTGCCGGTGGCGCGCATCAGCAGCAGGTTCGCTACATTGGCGCAAGCGATGAGCAGAACCAGGCCTACCGACGCCAGCAGCACCAACAGAGGCAGACGGACGTTTTCCGTGACGTCATCGAGAAAAGGCACTACCGCGGTGCTCCAATCCTTATCCATCTCCGGCCACTCTTGCGAGAGCTGCTTCGCAACGGCTGTCAGGTCTTGTTGCGCCTGTTGGAAGCTCACGCCCGGCTTGAGGCGCGCAATCGTGGAGAGGTAGCGGCCGTTCCGGCGCGCCTCACCGCGGTCGAGGGGCATGGGCACATAGAGGTCCGCTTTCCAACGGGGGAAGTGAAAGTCACGCGGCAGAATGCCGACCACGGTCGTCGGATCTCCATTCAGCATGATCTTCCGTCCGAGGATGTTGCGATCGCCGCCGTAATGGCTCCGCCAGAAGGCGTAGCTGAAAATCACGCTGTGATCGCGTCCCTCAATTCCTTCCTCCGGAATGAACGCGCGGCCCATGAACGGCGAGACCCCCAGGATGGAGAACAACTCCGGCGACGCGCGGATCCCGTCCACGGCCAGCGGCTCTCCCTCGCCGGTGATGTTCGAAGTCCAGCCGTGCATCGCAGCCATCTGCTGGAAACTGCGCGTGCGCTCGCGCCAGTTGAGGAAATTGATGGGGTTGACCACGTTGTGCTGGTTCCCTTTCGGGCTGGACTCAAAAACCCGCACCAACCGGTCCGGCTCCGGGAACGGAAGCGGCCGCAGCAGGACGGCGTTCACCACGCTGAAGATGGCCGTATTCGCCCCGATTCCCAGCGCCAGCGTGAGCACCGCGACCACGCTGAACGCCGGACTGCGGCGCAGCAGGCGCGCCCCGTATCGCAGGTCCTGTCCGAATTGTTCCACTACCGTCCAGTTGGACATTTCGTGTATCGCCTCCTTCACCGCCGTCAAGTTGCCGAATGCCCGCCGCGCCGCATCGGGCCCCTCGCCGCGCTCCTCCGCCTCCAGGTCCAGATGCGTGTGCAGCTCCCGTTCGAGGTCGTCTTCCCGGTTTCGTCTGCCCCAGCGCATATCGATGGTAGATATTCTACCATCGTAGACGCACGGTTCTCCGGAGGGTTAGCAAGGGTTACCCGACGCCGAGCCGCGCGTGCGGAGCCAAGCTCTTGTCCCGTATCGGCCATGATGACAGCCGCGGAGAAGCCATCTCGCCGCGCACAGGCGACGGGGTGCGACGGTGTTGAAAAAGCGGCTTTCGGTTGCATTGTGTTGCATTTTGTCGCTTTTGTCACGGTGGACTGCGCCGTGAGCTGTTTGCAGCACCGTGGCGGCCGGTTCGGGGTGAAGGGCGCGGTAACCTGGGATGTAACCGGATTTTTGTTCGGCAGTTGGGTTGGGTGTGCCTTGCCCGGATAAGCCGATTTGCGCGCGTGGCCGATCCTCCATTTTTTGGGTTCGTTCGGTTTTTTGGGCGGGTTGGTTGTTCGTCGTTGTGCGGAATTGTGCATGGAGGTCGAACGTGTAACGTGGATGGCCACGTTACCGCTCCGCCGGCCATTGGGCGTTTTCTGCCACGTGGCGCCTGCGGGGCAACCTGGCGGGTCCGTGACGGGGGTGTGGTGGGAGGTGCTCACGGACAGAGAGTGCGTGGTTTGGGGAAAGGCTCTCGGGCGAATGATCCGAAAACAGTTCCGTGCAATCGGATGGCGCCACGGCCGCCGGTGTTCCGCGATCTTCGAAATCAGGCACGATTCCGAGGGCGAGTACCACTACCCGGTTACAGCCTGGAGAGCGAATAAGGAGGAAGAGCAAGCTATGCCGAAAACGTCTAAGACGAAATGCACGGCCGATGAGATCGCAGATACGGCGTCGCCGAGTGACGATGTTTCGGCCCACTTCGCCAACAAGTTCACTGTGGTCAGGCCGGTGCGTCGCGTGAACGTCGACCTGACTCAAGGGGTGATGCGCGAACTCGACGAGCGTACGGCGCGGCTCAATGTCAGCCGGCAGGCGGTAATCAAGACGCTGCTCGGGCGGGCGCTGAGCGAGGAGCGGGCGGTACGATTCATCTTGCCAAAACGGCAGGCCGGTGCGCCCGAGGATGGCATTGGCCTAGCGTGCCGAATGATTCTTGATGGCCTTGGTGATCCTCGACAGGCTGGCCCTCGGGATAGATCAAGATGGTATAAATAAACCAAGCCGCCGCTCCCCGAGCGCATCGGCAACCACCTGGGCCACGCCGGTCCATGGCGGACGAAGACTTTGCCAGGGGAGCTGCGCTCCAAGATCTCCACGGTTCTTGGGAGTGACCCGTGCAAACGCCACGTGAGGAACAGAGCCGCACCCTCAGGTTGCCGGTGTGGCAGATTCCGTTCGTAGAAGCTCATGACGTATTTGTAACCCGCAGAAGGACAGGCCAGGAGGCCTGTCCCACCGAAGTGAACAGTGTTGGGCTTAAAAAAGCCCACCCTCCTACCGGCTCCACGCGCGCGAGAGCTTCTCGTAGGTCGTCGCGAGATCCTCCGGCAGCACGCGGGTCTCGCCCACCGAAGTCATGAAATTGGCGTCCGCCACCCAGCGCGGCAGCACGTGCATGTGAATGTGTCCGGCCACGCCGGCGCCGGCGGCTTTGCCGATGTTGATGCCCATGTTGAGGCCATCGGGCTGATAGTTGGCGCGCAGGTGCGTCTCCGCCTGGCGCGCCAGCAGGATCATCTCCATGACCGTCTCTTCCGCCACTTTTTCGAGCGCCGGCGCGTGTTCATACGGAACCACCATGAGGTGGCCCGAGGTGTAGGGAAAGCGGTTCAGGATCACGAAATTGAGGCGAGCGCGGTAGACAATGTAGTTCTCGCGGTCGCGATGCTGCGCGGGCAACACGCAGAAAATGCACTCGGCCGCCTGGTCCGCGGTGGTCACGTACTGATAACGCCACGGACTCCAGAGGTAATCCATACCGCCGCTAGAGCGTGGGCGCGGGCTCGCCGGAAGCGGGATCGGAAGCCAGCGCCGCGGCGGAACTGTTCACCACGTCTTTCAGTTCCTTGCTCGGCTTGAAATAAGGGATCTTCTTGGCCGGCACCTCGACGCGCGCGCCGGTCTTCGGATTGCGTCCGATGCGGGGCTGGCGCTGCCGCGTGCGGAAACTGCCGAAACCGCGAATCTCGATCTTGTCGCCGGTGCGCAACGAACGCACGATGCTGTCAAAAATGGCCTCTACGATGACTTCGGATTCTTTCCGCGTCATCTCGACCACGCGCGAGACCTCTTCAATCAGATCGGCCTTGGTCATTTGCTATTCTCCTTGTCCTCTCAAGCCGTTACCGCAGTATCTCTTGAACGGGCGATTTTTGCAAGCTATTCCGCGCTGCGATTTTTGAGGCTCAGCACCTCTTCGATGGTGGCAGCGCCCGCCGCCGCCTGCCGTTGATAGTCGGCCAGGCGGCCTTTCTCCTCGTCGTGGGTGACCGCTTTGAGGCTCAACCCGATCTTCTTTTCCGCCTCGCTCATCTTGACGATCTTGAAATCATACTCCTGGCCCACCGCCACGGGAGGCTCCGCCGAGCGCCGCCCGGAGTAGCCCGGCACTTCCGAAAAATGGCAAAGTCCCTCGACGCCCTCCGCCAATTCCACGAACGCCCCAAAACCCGCCAGGCGCGAGATACGCCCATGTACGATATCGCCCGGCTGGTGGTTTTGCAAGTACGTCTCCCAGGCGTCCGGCTGGAGTTGCTTGATGCCCAGCGACAACCGGTGCCCCTTGGCGTCGATATTCAGAATCACCGCCTGCACGAGTTGGCCTTTCTTCAAAACCTCCGACGGATGCTTGACCCGCTTGGTCCACGAGAGATCCGAGACATGCACGAGTCCGTCGATGCCCTCCTCGATCTCGATGAAGGCGCCAAAATCGGTCATGTTGCGCACGCGGCCTTCGACCACGGAACCGATGCTGTAGCGGCTGTCGATGGTCGTCCAGGGGTTGGCCTCAAGCTGTTTGAGGCCGAGGGAAATACGCCGGTCCCGCGGGTGCACTTCCAGCACGACGGCCTCCACCTGGTCGCCCACGTGCACCACCTTCGAAGGATGCTTCATGCGCCGCGACCAGGTCATCTCGGTGATGTGGATGAGACCTTCCACGCCGGCCTCGAGTTCCACGAACGCCCCGTAATCGGTGACATTCACCACGTGGCCCATGACGCGGCCGTTCAGCGGGAATCGCTCGGCGACGGTTTCCCAGGGGTCCGGCGCCATCTGCCGCAGGCCCAGCGAGACGCGCTCCTTGGCCCGGTCGAACTTGAGCACCTTGGTCGTGATGGTGTCGCCCACGTGCACGATTTCCGACGGATGTCCCACGCGGCCATACGACATGTCCGTGACGTGCAGCAAGCCATCCAGGCCCCCTAAGTCGACGAAGGCACCGTACTCGGTCAGATTCTTGACCACACCCGTAACGACGGCGCCCTCGTGCAGTTGATCGAGCGTGGCGGCCTTGCGCTGGTTGACCTCCTGCTCGACGGCCAGCTTGCGCGAAACCACCACGTTGCCGCGGCGGCGGTTCACCTTCACGATCTTGACCGGAACGTCCTGGCCTATGAACGAGTCGAGGTGATGCACAGGGCGCGGATCGACCTGCGAGCCAGGCATGAAGGCCTCAATGCCGACGTCCACCGAAAGCCCGCCCTTGACTCTCCCCATTACGTGCCCCAGGAGCACCAATTGATCCGCGAAGGCCTTTTCCAGGTTGTCCCACACGCGCACGCGGGCGGCTTTGGCGTGGGAAAGCAGAATGTAGCCTTCCGGTTGCTCGCCGTGATCGATCATCACGTCCACGACATCGCCGGCTTGTACAGTCAGCTCTCCGCTAGGGCTGAGGAACTGCTCGATAGGCACGAGACCTTCGGATTTGTACCCGAAATCGACGATCACGTCCTTGGCATTGACCTTGAGGACGGTGCCTTGGAGCACCTCGCCCTCTGCGGGGGCCAGATGGGTATACTCGTCGAGCAAAGATTTGTAGCTTTCGCTATCCGGCTGGACCAAGTCGTCCACCTGCTCTTTGCCCTGATCGACGGCCATTACCGACGCCTCCGCGAGACACTCCATCAGCCGATTGCCGGGGACTTACAGACGCGAGACATAACACAAGCGAGGAAATGGTGCGATCTCAATGGATTCCAGGAATTTGCATCGAAACCGGCCCGCCTGATTCACCAGCAAGGCACTAACAGATCAATATGTTAGCAAATGCGGGCCGAGAAGTCACGCGCGGCAATCGCGCAAATCGTTACGATTCGGTTCGCGGCCGGAGCAGAAGAAGAAGAACCCGGCGTCGATTGGCGCACTGCACATGCGGAGTCCTTTCCTGTAGAGGTTGGAAGAATCTCGAGAGAAGCACCAGAGCTTCGATCGGGAAAGCCCGGCTTACGGCCGGGCCTTCTCTTCGAAGCAGAAAGGAGGATCTCAATGATCAAATTGCTAGTTGAGCTGCCGCTGATCGGCAGGTTCACGATCATTATCGTCTGGCACCGTAAAGGGCAGGCGGTAATGGCCGAGCGGGATCGGGGTCGTCTCCCCGGTCCCGCTACTAGCATACTCGAAAACGCGGTCCGTTTTAAACCCCATTTCGTACTACCCCGTACTACCCCGCAACCCGCAGCCGTCCCAGGCCTGACTGGAACAAAGAGAAACCGGCACTGGTTGGCGCAGTGCACATACGGAGGTCTTTTCCTGTGGAGATTGGAAGAACGGGTTCTCGAGAGAAGCACCGGAGGTTCGACCGGGAAAGCCCGGTTCCTGGCCGGGCCTTCCAGTCGAAGCGGAAAGGAGGATCAACTACATAATCAAATTGCTAGTTGAGCTGCCGCTCATTCGGCAAGTTCACGATCATTATCGTCTGGCACCGTAAGGGCAGGCGGTAATGGCCGAGCGGGATCGGGCGTCCCCCCGGTCCCGCTACTAGCATACTCCAAAATGAGGTCGGTTGAAAACCCACTTTCGTACTACTCCTCGA
>CABEEC010000944.1_pt1 | contig 15202 bp, 13 predicted proteins | sample 3423191 | NCBI WGS metagenome assembly CABEEC01 (sample SAMEA5534333, study PRJEB31848) | metagenome | biome: tundra; feature: field; material: soil | place: USA | collected 2013-05 | depth 0.15 m | reverse complement strand
CTACCCAGCGCATCCGCGGCTTATTGAGATCGATCCCACCGACCTTCGTTTTACCGACCTGCGCTGGAGCCGGGAGTTGCTCCAGCATTTCATCGGCGATGAAGCGCTGATCGATGCAGCTCAGCGCATCCATGGATCGCTCCAGAATGCTCTTCGCGTGCGCAATGATCTCAGGAAATTTCTCCAGCGAACGTCCACACCGGAGTACCTCCGTAGTGTGGAATATGGGATTTATGGGATTTTCGGCCCGCTTGTCCGCTGTCACTCTTCGGAGCGTGAACGTCCCCCCATCTTCGCCCTCGTACGTACTGGGATCATCCGCTAAGCACACGTTCAAGGTAATGACGTAATGTACCGAGTGTCACTCGGGTAGCAGTCCCCACAATTCGCGGGAGCGCCCACGCCGTAAACCGTTGCCCTCACCGGTGGGCGCCCAGGTCGAAGCGGCGCACGATTTCCTTGTACGCCGGATCGTTCCGCACGCAGTCGATAGCCTCGTCCACCCGCAGCGAAGCCAAGGCCGGCTCCATACGTTCCAGAGAAGTTCGCAAGTAGCTCAACGTCTCGGCCTTCTGGCCCAAACGGCCGTATGTGTCGGCCAGAGCGTAAGCCGGCAACTGGTCCTTGGCGTAGAACTGCTGTTCCACGGCCAAGATGCTTTCGAACATCGCCCGCCCGCCGCCGGCGGCGAAGCCTTTATCGCCGGCGGCAACGATAGCAAGCCCCTGGCTGTCTTGAGTCAGCGTGGCCGCTTCCCTGGTTTCGGCCAGATACGCCGGATAGTCCTTCCTGGCAAGATGAATTTCGGCCAGATAGTAATGGGTGCTGGAAAACTTCGGCTCCTGGGCCTCGATCTGTTTGAGCAATGTCGTGGCCTCGTCAAAGCGGCGCATGCGAGCCAGCAGCACCCCCTTGTCGGCCAGGATGGCATTGGAGGTGGGATCCAGCTTGCGGGCTATCTCGATCTCATCGAGAGCTTCCGGCAGGCGGTTCATGGCCATCAGGAAGGTGGCCCGCCAGTGGTGTGCCAGCACGTAGTTCGGGTTGAGTTCGATGGCGCGCTTGAACTCGCGCTCTGCCAGGACCGCGTCCCAGTTCCAATAAAACGAGACAAAAGCCAGCGAATTGTGGGCTTCCGGTGACGAGCCATCCAGTTGGACAGCCTTGCGCGCCGCATCCAGCGCCTTGGGATAGGCGTCGTTGGCTGGCATGGCCGAAAACTCCCGCAGCAGGTTGTAACAATTCGCCAACCCCACATATGCCGGCGCATAGTTGGCGTCGCGCACGATCGCTTGCGCGAAATAATCCACTGCCGTGCGCAGGCTTTCCGGCGTTCGCTTGTTCCAATAGAACCGGCCTTGCAGGTACAGTTCCTCGGCGCCTATGTTGGCCGGCCGCATGCCGGAAGGAGACTCGCGGCTTCTATCCGACTCGTGGCGTCTATTCAGCAGCAGAACCAGGGCGGCCAGACAGAGGAACAAAACCGGAACCGCCAGCCACCAACCGGAACGCCGCGGCCGGACAACCTGGGGAAGCGATGGTGCGGGCAGATCTGGCGCCTGCGCCCCGATCGGCTGATGCGATGATGGTGCGGGCAGATCGGGCTGTGAAGCTTCCTCGTTGGCCGCTTGATCTGGGCCACCGGCCTCCAACCATCGGCTAAGTTCGGCGGTATAAGCGGACACCCTTCCCCGTCCGCTGCCGGGCATCCGATGAACTGGCAGGCCACGCTCGGTCTCCCAGCGTTTGACAGTCCGTTCGCCGCAATCCAGGAACGCGGCTATTTCCTTCCAGGAGTCCAACCGCCGGTTGGCCTCCTGACGGCGGTTGATGGGCTGCGGGTAACGATTCGGTCCCATAGGCCTGAAACGGCCCGTCATGGCCCGTCATAGCACTTTGCCCGAGAGGCCAGTTACCTCATTATAAACGATGAAGGCAGCGGATCTGGGTTGAGAGCGTACCGTTACTACCGCTGCTGGAGCCATGCTGGAGCCAAGGAGGCCATTCTAATGAAGACGTTTCGCATCATTACTCACGTCGCCGCTGTAACCGCGGCGCTATTCCCCTTATGGACATCGAACCTGCGCGCCGACGGCGGCACCCCGGACCCGGCGGCCCGCACCCGCATCGACAGTTCCTATGGAAAGCTTCCCTTGCAGTTTGAAGCCAACCAGGGCCAGCAGCCAGCGCAGGTGAAATTCCTATCGCGCGGCCAGGACTACACCGTCTTCCTCACCCCGGATGGAGCGGTTCTGTCGCTGCGGAAAGTCGGGCATCAGATCCGCATCGATAAGGCTGGGCCGCCCGTAAGCGAGCCCAAGCTGGAAGCCGCCGCCGACCTGCGCCTGAATCTGGAAGGCGCCAATCCCGCTGTCAAGCTGACCGGCGCCGGCCCCCTGCCGGGCGCCGTCAACTACTTCACCGGCAAGGATCCCGCCAAGTGGCGCACCAACGTCACGACGTATTCCAAAGTCCGGTACGAGCAGGTTTACTCAGGTATCGACCTGGTCTTCTACGGCAACCAGCGGCAGCTTGAATACGATTTCGTGCTGGCGCCGGGATCCACCCCGGATGCCATCCGGCTGTCTGTGGAGGGCGCCGAACGCACCTCGGTCGATCCAGCTACAGGCGACTTGGTGTTGCAGGCAGCGGGCCAGGAGATCCGTTTCCACAAGCCGGTTGTCTATCAGCCCGAGGCTGAGGACGCCCCGCGCCAGGAAGTGAATGGCCGCTTCCACGTGGGCCACGCCAACCACGCCAGCAAGGACCAAGTCACCTTTGAAGTGGCATCTTACGACCACGCTCGCACGCTGGTGGTCGACCCGGTGTTGGCCTACTCCACCTTCCTCGGCGGCTCCAGTGAAGACTATGCCACAGCGGTAGCCGTCGACAAATCCGGGAACGCCTACGTTTCGGGATACACGTGCTCCTCGAATTTCCCCACCACCCCCGGATCATACCGTCCCACGCAGCCGGTTCACGGCTCGGGGACAGGCTGCAACGGCGTTCTAAACAACTCCGGCTCGGATGTTTTCGTCGCGAAATTGAACCCCGCGGGCACCGCCCTGATCTATTCCACCTACTTGGGCGGCAGCTATTACGATGATCCCACCAGCATCGCAGTGGACTCTGCCGGCGATGCGTATGTGGCGGGAATTACCGGATCCTTCGATTTTCCAGTCACAAACAGTTCGGTTTGCGCGCCCGTGAATATCAACACCGGCAACTGCGTCTTCGCTGTCGAATCTAGCTGCTCGCCGACCGGCAGCGACCTCAGCGGTTTCGTCACGAAGCTCAATCCCGCGGGTTCGGCCCTGCTCTGGTCGACTTTCATCGGAGGCACCGGACAAGACTACATCTCCGCGATGGCCCTCGACAGCAGCGGCGATGTGTACGTCGCCGCCAATACGAATTCTACAGTGGGGGGGGACATCTTTTGCGTCGGCAACCCCCAAGTGAACTACGCCTGGCCCACGACTGCGAGCGCCTACCAGACAGTCGAGCCCGCCACCGGCTGGCAGACGAACCCGCACCAGGCCTTCACCAAGTTCAGTGCTGACGGATCCACCATGCTGTACTCCACGCTTTTCGGCCCTGCAACCAACCCAACCGTGTCGACGGGTGGTGGGGCATACTTCACGTCAATCGCCGTAGACAGCGCCGGCAAGGCTTATATTGGCGGCGGAACCACGGCGTCCACGTTCCCCACCACCCCCGGGGCCTATCAAACCGTCTGCGCCGCCTGCCTGAATCAAGAGAACCAGGATGGATTCATTGTGGCCTTCGATCCCAGCCAGAGCGGGTCAGCGTCGCTGGTGTTCTCCACATTCCTGGGCGGCAACGGAAACAGCCCTGCCGGGACCGGATGCCCCTATCCGGACGGCGTGTATGGGATCGCCCTGGATCGCTCCGACGACATCTATGTTACCGGGTCGGCGTGCTCCGTGGACTTCCCAACCACCGCCGGTGCGTATCAGAGGACTGACCCGAAGCCTACGGGAGATTGCAACACCTCAAATGCCTTTCTGGCCAAGCTGAATTCGACCGGTTCCACGCTTGAACACTCCACTTTCCTGAACGGCCCGAGCTGCTTCGGCCGGGCAGCCGGTTATGGTGTGAGCGTGGATTCCGCCGGCAACGCGTATGTCGCCGGATTTACGAACGACGCCGCATTTCCAACCGTGAATCCGTTGCAGGCTCCCGGCAACGGCGGCGTTTTTGTTGCCGAGTTCAACAAGACGGCCTCGCAGTTGCTCTTCTCGACGACGCTGGGCTTTGGCGGCACCGACACAGGCTACGGAATTCACGCCGATAACTATGGAAACATCTACGTGGCCGGTATAACGAGCGGCACATTGTTTCCGACTACCACGGGCGCCGTGCAGACCACTTATGGCGGCGACTTCGATGACGCTTTCGTTACCCGCATCGCGCTCACCCAGGCCGACCTGTCGGTGACCAACGGCGCGCCCACAACCGTTCTCACCGGGACGAATCTGACTTACACCATCGTCGTCACCAACAAGGGGCCGAATACGGCATACGTGGTCACGCTCGGCGACAGCGTACCCACCGGGACCACGTTCGTGAGCGCCGGTACCACTGCCGGCTCGTGCAAGACGCCGGCTGTAGGGGCCGCCAGCGGCAGGGTGACCTGTACGGCGCCGTCGCTCGGTAACGGCATTGGGTTTACCGTGAGCATGGTGGTCAAAGTGACCGCCAAATCCGGCAGAACTCTGACTGATGCAGCCAGCGTCAGTTCACTGGTCTTCGACCCCACGACCACGAACAACTCGGCCAGGGCCACCACCAAGGTGAACTGAGCGGGTGGGACAGGCCTCCGGGCCTGGCCTCAGGGCCTGTCCTCTTACTTCAGCCGGCCGGAGGCCGGCTTGCGGGCAGGATTGCCCGCCCCACACAGCAACTAAGGATTCTCAATCATCCACGCGTTGAAATCGAGTGTCGACGTTACCAAAGTGCGATTTGCTCGCATCAAGATGCCGCCGGGCAGCGGGCCGTGCATCGCTTTCTCGTGGCCGGAACAGCACCACCCGGCCTTCTCGCCGCGGAAGGATTCACCGATTCCTGAACAACTGGTCGGAGGAATCGAGCTGTTCGGGCACCGGGACCCCAGCTTGGGGTTGCCTCTGGCCGCCCGCACCACATTGTGGATAGCCCGGCAATCGAACCCGCTCCTCTCGTTTGAGCTTGTGCTGGGCCGGAATCTGGAAATTTACTCGGCCTTCGGCGCCTTCTTGGCGTGGGGACTCAGAGGGACCGTTTGTGTCAATTGGTTTCCGTTCAAGCGCGGCGGCTGGTGTTCGCCGGCTGAATTGGCAGACCTTGCGGAACGCCATTTTCGAGCCTCTTTCCGAGTAGTCGACAAACCAACCGGGACCACTTCGGCAGGTGGCCACAATGTGAGAAAATCGGCAGTGATTCCTTTCACCTGCGTTCGCGCGCGATCGATCACGGTGGTTGCCTTGATCCTTTGGCTCGCCATTCGCGCTCCCGGTCAGGTGCATGGCCTGATTCAGGACGCCGGCGGATCGCCGGTCGCGGGTGCTCAAGTCGTTGCCCACAGCTCCCGGGAAAACACCGATTGGTGGGCGGCGGGCCGGCGGGCAGTACGCTCGCATGGAAGCTGGCTTCGAAGGGCGTGAAGACTATCGTGCTGGACGCAGTGATCCTCCTCGCCGATACCCTAAACGTCGCGGGTACGGCCGGCGCCTGGATACCCGGCGCCGTGAACGCGATGCAATTCTTCATCCGCCCTCCGGCAACCGATCTGGCCACCTTCGATAGCTGGCCTTTCAATCCGGCTCCTTCGGTCTCGGACCGGGCGGCAATTTACTCGCTTATCGCGCGAAGCACGGATATCCTCAACACTGGAGACTCGAGCCAGTCGCCCGACCTGACTCTCGACGATCCGAGCGTGACCGGCTTCTCGGTGTCTCTCACGCAGCAATCGGTGCCGGAAATGCCCATGGGACCGGCGATCCATACTCAGTCATTCAACGTCCGTCGTCAGTCAACGGGCAGTCCCACGCTGCTCCAGCAATATCAGTCGCCGCAACCCCTCGTGACACCGCAAGCCGCCACCGATCCGTATCAGATCACGGTCACCATTCCGCCGGCGACGGTTTTTCTGCTCCAGATCACCCCGGTAGTTGACCCCACGTTGTTCGCCTCAAATGCGTGCCAGCCCGCTCCACGCAGTTTCTACATTGAAGTCGCCAGCGCGCTAAGCGTATCAAGCCTGAACGACGCTGCCACCGCGCTGAACAATGCGTTACAGCCGAACCTGACTTCTCCCACATCCTCCACCGATACCGGGACCGATCAATTGCAGGCCGCGCTCAGTCTGGCTGGCCTCGCCTCGCCCACTTCGAATGTCAACCTCGCGCCGCAGATTCACCGTGTGGAACTGATGGTCCAGAGGTGGCGCGGGCAGGGAAGACCGCTGGTACGCGAGGATCAGCAGGGCAATCCCACTCTGTTCGGGTTTCCCTACACCGATCTGAAAAATGCGGGGCCCAATTCCGCCGACACGGTGTTGGCTCCGCTTGACGGAGTCTATTTCGGCGAGCGGGACTCCAACGATCAACTCGTGGTGGTGGCGCAGGCGGACGCGGTCTCGGACCCGGCCGGGAGCCCCGTGCTTTACACTTACGATCTTTCCCATTCTCCGCAGGCCCTGTACTATCGCTTCGCAGTGCGTGTATTCAGCCGATACGAAGGTCTCTTCACGAGAGGCGCGTCGGTGGAGTCCCGCATCCTTAAAGCGGCTTCGGCCCAGATTACCGGTCCCACACCGGAACAGTGGCGACGGCTTCTTCCGCTTTGCCGCCGGACAGCTACTGCTCCGAAACCTGCCGTCCGGCTCATCGTGCCGCTCACTCGTACCGTCAACGGCCAGCAGACTCCGGGACTGCTGGTGGTGCTCAACGAGCCCTGGTACGATTGGGCCGGGCTCGCGGAACAGTTCGAGGTCCAGGTAGGTCCGTGACCGACCCGCTTGGCAACTCCTATCTGCAGGCCGGACCCGATCCGGTCGTCAGCAACCCCGTCCAGGCGCCGGGAACTCCCGCCCCCATCACGCTTGAGGCGAACCCGACGGCTATCGGGCCGATCGGTTTTACGTCCGACACCAATACCAACGCTCCGCTGTTTGCCATCACTTCCTTCATCGTTCCCGCGCCCAGGCAACAGAATGCCGATGGCACATTGACCCCCATCGAGCTCAGTTGGTGGTTCTTACAGGCTGCAGTTCAGCAGAACCCTCAATCCCGACGGCACCGCCTTCTTCGCCCCGGGTCTGAACAGCGTGTGGACTGCGCCAATGCAGGCGCAACTCTTACCGGCGGCCAATTTATGGAATGTGACCGCGAATGGCAATGCGGCGCGGGTTGACACCCAGGACCTGCAAGCGGTTAGCAATGGCGCCGGCATTTCATTGAATTGAACGATTCGAATGGCGATGCCGTTACTGTGAATCCGCTGCCTTTCGATCCGACTTCCCCGAACCGTTTCGAAGTATGGGCCCTGCTGATGATCGAGTTGCAGGACGCCTTCGGGCACAGCGGCCAGGAGGCCTTCGTGAACTTCGTGCCCATCGCATCGCTGGGTGCGGTGCCGCCTTCCGGAGCAACACCCACCTCGCTCCGGCTAGTCGAAATTCAGGCCATGAATCCGCTTTCAACCCAAAAAGCGGACTGGAATAGTCTGGCGGACGATCTGTTTCCGCAGAACTCCCAGGCTTCCGTCGATCCGGCCATGGCGCGTGCGCGCATCGTGCGAGTATCGCCGCCCATTTTGATATCTGCATGAAATCCGGTCAGGACTTCAATTGTGGAAGGCATATCGATGTTTGGATTGCATAACGACGCAATTGCCAGGCGGCACGAGAGGCATGCCCGCCAGTCAGACGCATCGCTTGAAGCGCTGGCCGCCTGCGTTTTGTCGGGCTCATAAGTCGGCGAGCGGACCACAATTCGCCGCCGAGTGCACTCAAGCACAAAATTTCGGACGGCGTTTGCGCGGGCTCGGCTGGCGCCGACTGGCGCGATCTTCGTCGGTAAGCGCTCGGCGCGGATCGGCGTGGCTTTGATCATCACCGATCCGCGGTAATCTGCAGGCCCTGCGGCCAGACGCCGGCGTGCCCTCCTGCCGCTGCCCGGCGCAACAAAAAGGGGTCCCCTGCCAGAAGCCGCCGTTCGGCGCTCGCGATCTGGATGCGGCCCTGCCTCGATGATCCCACTGGCCAAGTGTGGTTCGCCGTCGTCCGCGATTGCTTGCAGGTAATCCGCCTTCCGATGTCCTCCACCGGCAGGGCAAGGACAAAGTGAACGGTCTGGTTTCGGCCGTGCTGGAGAGCCTGGGGCCGCATCCATCACTGGCAGACCGGGCGCTGTGTGCCTGTTGTATTGGTTGCCATGGTGCGGGATCTACAGCCATTCGATTTTAGGCCTGCCGACCCGCGCTACCGGCAGATGCTGCATGCCACCCTGGGGATCTTCGATGCCGAAGAGGCACGGGAGGTCGAGCTCGCCTTGCGTCTGGAGGCTGCGGAAGCGCTTGGCCAAGCGGGTGATTCGCGGCTGGAGCGGGAGAACTGGGTCCGCATCGAAGGCGGAGGGCCGGCGCGCCTGCAGCCCTATGCGCTCGCCCGCTATCCCGTCACCGTACAGGAATACCGCCGCTTCATGCACGCTGGCGCCTACCGTGACGAGCGCTGGTGGCATGCTGAGCCCCCCTCTCGAAACCCAATGTTTACAGCCCTCTTGACCCGGTAGACGAATACATTATTTGCGGCATGTTTTGAGCTTAACCTGGAGCCGCTTCACGCTTGCTGGTCCTCTTCCGAGTGGGACGTGGAAGCGGTCGCCTCGGCATCGATTCCTTTCCACGGCGCGGTCATCTGGTTATTCTGCTTGCTGTCATTACCGTCCAGAGGTAAGATCTGAATGGCTTCCGATAATACCCACAACGGCCTCCTTCGCGGGCGTGACACTTCGCGCCGGGCCGGCCCAGAACGCCGTATCTCAGGCTTTGACGGTCAGGATTCCAAAAGAGAATTCCCGGTAAATACCGCTCCTGTCCGCGCCTGCACTTCAGCTACACCATAGTGCCTTGTTGACGCTTGAAGTCCGCGTATGCCCTACAGTTCAGCCGGAGATTCTTCCTGTAAGAGAGATTGCCCACCAAGGCGATCAGCGGCTCGCGTTGTCGCCAGAAGTTGCCCCATACCCTGCGCAGAATGCGCGGCATGGAATAGAAGTCCCGGTCGCAGGAGAGCATTTCTTCGAGAATACCGTCCAGAGACAAGTGCTTATACCGAGCCACGGGGAAGGTTAGCGTGTAGTATTTCCAGTCCTCCGGGAAAGTATCGAGGGCGATGCGGCCCTCCGATTTCATCTGCTCCCACAGACGCGTGCCGGGCAAAGGCGTCAGAAACATCGTGTTGAGATTATCCAGGCCGTACTGACTGGCCACGTCGGCTATACGTTTGCCGATGCCAGGTCTGTCGGTGTTCAAACCGATGATAAAGGAACCCACAACTAGGATGTCGTGCCGCTGTATTCGCCGCACGGAGGCGCGGAAGTCACGGCCCTTCAGAAGGTTGAATTTCTTGCCGAGTTCCAGAAGCCCTTCCCGCGCGGGGGACTCAAGGCCGATGAAGACGCCTCCGCAGCCGGCCTTCGCGGCTAACGCCAGGAGTTCTTCGTCATCGCCGAAGTTAACGGTGGCTTGGGCGACCCACTCCTTTCGCAGGTTCGCCTGTGCCATGGCTCGGAACAGGTCCTTGGCACGGGCGATGTGTTCAGGGCGCGTGCCTATCAGGTTGTCGTCCACCACCAGAACATGCTTCTCACGGATCAACTGGAATTCCCGCGACATCCGGAATGGGTCGCTGCCGGTAGCGGGCCCCATTGAACGCCGGCACGCGGCAAAAAGTGCAGTTCATGGGACAACCGCGCGTGGTCTGAATGGCTCCGAAGGCATATCCTCCGGCCAGCAAATCATGCCGGGCGGGCGGTACCTTGTCTATCTCGGCGAACCCGCCATCATACCTGCACTTCAGGCCGCCATGCCGGGTATCCGCCAGAACCTGCGCCCAGACGCGCTCGGCTTCCCCCGTGACGACCGAGTCCACACGCTCCCTGGCCTCGTCCAGGCGCATGGTTGCATGAATGCCGCCATGACGACGGGCACGCCCAGGCGTCGGAAGTGAGCGGCCACTTCATAGGCGCGGTTCGCCTGCGAGGTGAAAGCAGTAATGCCCACCAAGGCTGGTCGCGGCATGGCCGGATAGTCAGGCACGCCGAGAGTCTCGTCCACGATTGTGATTTCCCACTCCGGTGGGGTCAGGCCCGCGAGAACCATGAGACTGAGCGGTTTCCATACGCGGTAACGGTTCCAACGGTTCTCCTTGACTCTGACGATGCTGACTAGCGGGTTGGAGGGGTTGATCAAATACCGGCGCATTACTCATCCCCGCGTTTTAGGCTGGAGCCCGGCCAGGAGATTGTGGCCGCGGCGGTGGGCTGAAAGTGCTCTTTGTGCCTCGCCGTCGCCGTTATCCCCACAAAAGACCGGATTGAGGATGACCTCGGTAACCGCTTTGCGAGAGAATCTGCGCACCTGACGCACGGGATTGAACCTCCTTTGTGATTCGAGTATACACCCCCAGCGTCACGAGGCTTTCCGTCGTTTGCGAAAGGTATAATACACACGGAGGATTCCATGCGCTTCGAGGCGTTCTCATTCGGTTCGATCTGCATCGATGGCGTCACCTACGAACATGACGTGCTCATCGACCGCGGCCAAGTCCGGAAGCGCAAGAAGAAGGCATCCAAAAAGTTTGGCGACGCCTTCGGCCACACACCGCTCTCGATCGAAGAAGAGATCCCCTGGAAATGCCGGAAGCTGGTGATCGGCACCGGAACCGGCGCCCTGCCGGTCATGGAAGAAGTGAAACAGGAAGCCAAGCGCCGCCGCATCCAACTGCTCGTGTTGCCGACGGCTCAGGCAATCCAGGTACTGCAGGAGAACCCGGACGGAGTCAACGCGATCTTGCACGTAACCTGCTGAGCGATTCTGCGAGCAGCCGCTCGGAGACCTTCAGGATGATTCAGCCTTCGCTTCCAGGCCTATCCCCGGCTTCAGCTTCGCCTCTAGAAACGCGATGGCGTAATCCAAAGCCAATTCCGCGCTCTCGTGATGCACCCAGGGAAAGGTGACATCCCGAACAATAATCCGGCGGCCTGCCCCGTGCTCCTCTTCAATCCACAGAAGCGCTGCATACGACTCGTGCTCTCCCTGGTTTTACGGTGTATCCGACGACTTCGATGCGGTGGCACGTGCCGTTCCGCCAAAGGCAGACGACCTTCACGACGTCATGGCGATCATCGCGCCGCAGCAAGGCACCGATGGCGCCGGGTTGAGCGGTGGCGGCGTCGGCCTCAGCCAGCATGCGCAGTTTGTATTCGGCGGTGAAGGTTCGGCGCTTGGCGTCGGCGACCACCTCCGGGTCCGGTCGTGGCGGGCGCGACGGTTCTGCCTGCTGCTACACTCCGGTCGGCCTCGCTCTGCTCGGCCTCCCTACGTTCCGCGGCAGGCAAAACCGTGGGGGAAGCCGAAGATATTCCGTTGCTTTTCATATTGATTCCTATTCTCGCCCTGCTCAGTAATTACGACCAGGAGAACTGTCTCATCCATGTTGGCACGGAGGGGTCGTTTAGTAGATCAGCTTTAATGAAAACTGGATCTGACGCGAGTTGCCGGCGGTATGGCTGATCTCTCCGAAGCCGGGCCCGAGGAGAATATTCGAAGGTAGACCAAAGTTTACTATATTGAATACGTTGAAGAATTCGGCGCGGAATTGAAGCGATGCCAGTTCACCCTTCGCCTGGTTTCCCATGCGGGTATCTTTGATTAGGGCCATATCGAAATTCCGAAGCGCCGGCCCGCGGAAGGTATTCCTGCCCAGTGTGCCGAATACCCCGCTATTCGGCCCCGTCCCGCCGGGCACATCAATCGGAATGTAGAACAACGAAGCGTTATTGGCCCCCAGCCCGAAGTAATCTTCGCGCACATTGCGGCTGGTGGAAAGGTCTGGCGTGCCAATCTGATCCGGCCTGTCCGCGCCAATCGAACCGGCTCCGGTCTGCTGCACACCCGAATAGATCGTGAACGGAAGGCCGCTCGTGAGAGTCCCGATGCCCAGTAGTTGCCAGCCGCCTGTCAGGGTTTTGCCAAGAAACCGAAGAAACGCAACGCGGTCGGTATGCAGATCCTGGAAGAGGCTGAACGTGAGCGCATGCTGGATGTCGAAGTTCGACGGTCCCTTGTCTGCGCGCGTGTCGAATGGGTTCTGGGATGCCGTCTGGTTTACGGCGCCGGAAAATCCCGAGACGAATCCGCCGAACACCGCGCTAGTGTCGTCGATCGACTTCGAAAACGTGTAACTAGCCTGAAAGCCGAGCCCGGATGCTGTCAGGTCCCTTTGCGCAGATACCTGTAAGGAGTGATAAGTAGAGTGTGAGCGATTGGTCATTAAGACGACTGATCCATAGCCGCCGACAATAGCGCCAGACGAATCGAACTGCGTGTACGGAGCGGATGTGGGATCTGCGCCGATGTAACCGTTTGGGTAGTCCATGACAGGCAGCTTGATTCCGGCCGTGCCTACATACGCCGCATTTAGCGTCGCGCCTCCGAGTTTCTGTTCCACGCCGGCCGTCCAGGTGCCGATGTATCCGTTCTGGAAATTCTGCGCCATACCGAAGACGGACAAAGGCGTAATCTGGTGATCGGGTGAAAGCGCCGCAAGATCCTGCTCGAAGCGCAGCACATCCATCACAGTATTCCCCGGCACCTGCTTCGAATCGCCAGATGCAAATACTAGCGATCCGCTTGGTGTATACACTGGCGGCAACTGCGCGGGCGTGATAGTCCGGCCGAAAGGGATGAACTGGCCAGGCGCAGCGGTGAGGCGCGGATATACAACGAACGGCGTACCTCCCGTCAGGACGTTGTCTTGGTATAGGTTGGTCAGAAGCGTGGTGATGCCCCCGCCTGCGTGCAGCAGGGTGCTCTTAGTTGCGCGCCATTCCACCGACAGACGCGGCCCCCACCCGTTCTTATTGAGTTTGTACGGCGGTTCGGGATTGATGAGCAACTCCGATCCCGGCAGGGAGCTGTTCAGCACCGGTGCTGAAGTACGTTTTGCCGGCTCGCGTATGGGAGAATCGATCTCATATCGCAGGCCATAGTTCAGGAGCAGTCGATCAGACACCTTCCAACTATCCTGGAAGTACGCGTTGTAAGCATCGCGGTGGATGGCGGCGTCGCCGATACGGTCGCCTTGCGCAAACAGCAACGGCGCGACGGCCGTTGTGTATGTGAACGCGCTGGCCGTGAGGAGCCCGGTCAGCGCGTCTGGCAGAGGATCGCCCACCTGAATGTTGTGTGCGCCGCTGAGGGAACGGATGGCAACCGGCGAATACGCCGCGCCGCCGCCAAACTGGAATTGGCCATTGGGGTTGATCCCGAAGAGTGAAGTATCGCGGTTTGACCGCACCTCTGCACCCGCCTTGAAGGTGTGCTTTCCGCGATTCCACGTGAAGCTCTGCTGGACTTGGAACAGGTTGCCGTACCATGCCTGCACGGATCCGCCAGCGGCGTTAAACGCCTCATAAAGGCCGTTACCGAATGTCAACGCCGGGTCTTGGTGATCGAGCGTCGGAAACGACGGCGTGGCGCGCGTGAAACTTATGGAAGACTGCAGAGTGAAGTTTGGCGAAGGTGTCCGCGTATAGGCGATTACCGCGTTGCGCTGCTGATCGGTGAACTGCACCGCGAAATTCGGGTCGATAGCCGTCTGACTTGGGTTCGTCGTTGGCCCCGTGGTGTTCTCCATCGTGAACCGGGCAGACAATTGCGACTTGTCCGAAATCCGGTGATCGATGCGCGCCGAAAACTGATCCGAGACGGTGGTCACTTTTGACGATGTGGCATACGTGCGCGGGCCATATGGGCCCTGCGGATCGTTCGGCAGCGGATAGCGGGCCAGAACCTTCGCAATCTGCGGATTCACCGGAACGATCAGCGTGTCGCCTGGAAAAGCTGTCGTGTCCAGGCCGGCGCGCTCGCCAACAGTCGGAACGGGGATCACTTCGGTGACGCTCAGGAGCTGCCGGAAGCCTTGATACTCCACGAAGTAGTAAGTCTTGTTGCGGCCGTTATACAGCCTTGGTATGACGACGGGTCCGCCGTTTGTCAGGCCGAACTCATTACGGATGAATGGCGGAATCCGGTGCGGATCCGCGAACGAGCGCTGGTCGAAGAAATTGCGAGCATCGAGGGCCGAATTGCGAAGAAACTCGAAAACCGATCCGTGTTCGGCGTTGGTTCCCGACCTTGTGATGATATCGGTAAAGCCCGCGGCGCCGCGCCCGATCTCGGCTGGCATCCAACCCGAACTGGACCGGATCTCCTGCACAGCATCGACATTGAAATTCGTGAAGGTCGCACCGCCGATCTCAGGGTCGGTACTATCGGCGCCGTCCATGGCGAACACGGCTGCAGTGCCCCGCTGGCCGTTCACAGCGAACTGCTGCGTAAAATTCGCCGCTCCATTGGTGTCCGTCATGGTGCCCGCCGCGAGCAGGAGCAACTGGCTGAAGTCGCGCTTGTTCAAGGGCAGCGAAGAAACGGCTTTGCCCGACAATTGCTCGCCGCCCGTGCCCTCGCGCGAGCCGGGAGACGGTAGAAGAGATAGACTTCCGTCACTGGATAACTGAAGCACCGCCTCCATGCCCGCGCCGGGCAGTTGTATTTTGCGGATGTAAGTCGCCGTCTTGCCCTTGTGCTCGACCGAAATCGAGTACTTGCCCGCCGTTATCGTTGGAAACGTGAATCGACCGTCCGCTGCAGTCTTCGCAGTCTGGAGCGCATGGTCCGATTGCAGACGCACGATGGCACCCGCAATAGCTTTGCCTCCCTCGTCGCGCAGAGCGCCTGTCCACGGTTTTATATCCGGCGACTGGCCTGGCGCCGACGCACAGGCAGCAATTGCGATGATTGCCACGGCGCCAAGTTGCCGTCCAAACACCACATCATCATACCGCGAGCGATCCGCCCACAGCCAGCGCAACTAATTTCCCGCCGGCGCGGCGATTTGCGTGTCTTTTGCGAG
>CABEEC010000943.1_pt1 | contig 15212 bp, 10 predicted proteins | sample 3423191 | NCBI WGS metagenome assembly CABEEC01 (sample SAMEA5534333, study PRJEB31848) | metagenome | biome: tundra; feature: field; material: soil | place: USA | collected 2013-05 | depth 0.15 m | reverse complement strand
TGGGCGATTTCTTCCGGGGTTGCGCCGTCGTTAAACGCTAACAGAATCGAATCGAGCGTCACGCGCGTACCGCTTACACGGATCACGCCATCGGCCCCGGTCACCATGGGAATCGTCTCGATTCGTCTCGCTGTTGGGCATTTTGTCCTCTCTCAGAATAGCGCATCCGCGCTCCGCCGGCGTGGCGCTGGGCTGATCGCGCTGTCCATTTGACATCCACAACAATGGTGTGTACACTTCAAGTGTCGAAACAAGAAACACCACACCCATAAGCAAGCGCATCAACATCGTCCTGCCCGATAAGACCGTGGCAGTGCTTGACCGTGGCGGCCAAAGGCACCCGGAGCCGGTTCATCGACCAGGCGGTGCGGCACTTCGTCGAAGCGCAGGGCGGGCGAACGCTTCGCGAGCAGCTCAAAGCCGGCTACCGCGCCAATGCCGAGCGCGATCTCGCGATAGCAGCCGAGTGGTTCCCGCTGGAGGAAGAAGCTTGGCGCACGTTCGAGGCCGCCCGTGAGCCGAAGAAAACCACCAAAACCAAACGGACATGACGTTTCCTCAGAGAGGGGATCTCTACCTCGTCGAATTTGATCCAGCCCGCGGCCACGAGATCCAAAAGACGCGGTCGGCCCTCATCATCCAGAACGACATCGGCAACCAATACAGCCAGGTCACGATCGTCGCGGCCATCACCTCGAAATTGTCGCTGCGCCATACCCCGTTGAGGTCATCGTAGCGGCCAGCAAGGGGAACGGCCTCTCTGTCCCATCGGCCATTCAGTTAAGCCAGATCCGTTCCGTGGACCGCGAGCGGCTCGTGAAACGTCTCGGCACGCTCGACGCGGCGGCGATGCGCAAAGTCGATCGGGCGCTGAAGATAAGCCTCGGACTCGTCGATCTCTAAACAGCCCTCAAAGCTGTTTTTGCAAAGGGTTATTCCCTCCTTTTACCAAAGCTGTTCCTCGCCTTTACGCAGAGAAGCGTCACGCGCGTGCCGCTTACACGGATCACGCCATCGGCCCCTGTTACCATGGGAATCGTTTCGATTGTCTCCGTGGTGGGCGTTTGTCATCTTCCAGCGTAACGCAATCCGCGCCGCGAACTCCAGCAAGCCGCCACCCGCATGCTATCCTGAAACACATACGAGGGCCTCGTCCAAATGCGCCGCCGCTTGCTCATCCGCGGTAGTCTTGTGGCGATTTCGGTGACGGCGCTGTTTGCCCTCCAGGCCACTTTCCGCCAGTTTCCCGGAATGGAAGACGACCCTGTTCCCGTGCCGCCTGACGCCTACGAAAAAACCGAATGGGCCTTCACCCGCCTCATGTATCCGTCCGGCCGGCACGCCAGCGTGTTTGGCCAGATCGGCAGTTGGCCCACCGATTACCCCAAGGCCGACCGCCAGTTTGTGCAAGGCGTGCGCCGCCTCACCCGCATCCACACCCGTTCGTCTGAGCAGGTAGTGGACCTTGACGGCGACGAAGTTTTCAATTGGCCCTGGCTGTACGCGGTGGAGGTCGGGCACTGGAGCCTGACCGATGCCGAGTGCGCCAAAATGCGCGAATATCTGCTGCGCGGCGGCTTCTTCATGTGCGACGACTTCCACGGCAGCGGCGAATGGAACGTTTTCATCGAGAGCATCCACCGTGTGTTCCCGGACCGCCCCATCGTCGAAATCGATAACCAGGATCCCATATTCCACGTCTTATATGATTTGGGCGAGCGTGTTCAAGTGCCCGGCATTCAATACTGGTACACCGGCCGTATCTGGGAAAAGGATGGCAAGACGCCCCACTGGCGCGCCATCTACGACGACGCCGGCCGGGTCATGGTGGCCATCTGCTTCAACCAGGATAATGGCGACGCCTGGGAATGGGCCGACCATCCGCGCTACCCCGAGCGGTACACTTCGCAAGCCTACCGCATGGGGATCGACTACATCATTTACGCGATGACGCACTAAAATCCCAAGGGCCATCATGTTCGAGTTTCTCTTCAAGTATCCCGGCGCGGTTTTCCAAAAGGGGCAGTTTGTGCTGCTGGCGTCCTGGCCGGTGTGGATTCTCGCGTTGGGCGTCGTCGCGGCTAGCGGGTTGCTGCTCTGGCACGTGCGGCGCAACCGCGGATCGCTCACCGGCACGCGTCCGCTGGTGATCTGGATGCTAGAAACCGCAATGATCGCGCTGCTGCTGTTCCTGCTCTGGCACCCGGCCATCTCGATCGCCACGCTGCGGCCGCAGCAGAACGTGGTCGCCGTGCTGGTCGACGATTCGCGCAGCATGGCCATCCAGGAGGGATCCCAAACGCGCAGCGCGCAGGCCGCCGCCGTGCTCGATCGCAAACTGCTCGCGGCACTAGGGCAGAAGTTTCAGGTGCGCCTCTATCGCTTCGGTAAGGAAGCCGAGCGCATTCAGAAGACCAGCCAGCTCACGGCCTCGGAGCCAGCCACGCGTCTCGGCGATAGCTTGCAGCAGGTGCTCGCGGAATCGTCCACTTTGCCGTTGGGCGCCGTCGTGCTGCTCTCCGATGGCGCCGATAATTCCGGCGGTATCGATCTCGACACCATCTCGCAGATCCGCCAGCGGCGCATCCCCGTGCACACCATCGGCTTCGGCCGCGAGAAGGCCGAAAAAGATATCGAAATCACCGACGCCGTGCTGCCGGCCCACGCGCTGGCCGATTCGCGTTTGAGCGCGCTGGTCACCTTCCGCCAGTATGGTTATGCGGGCCAGAAGGCGCTCGTTTCGGTGCGCGACGCCGGCAAGGTTGTCGCCACGCGCGAAGTGCAGTTCAAAGCGGACGGCGCGCCGCAAAGCGAGCCGCTGCTGTTCAACGCCGGCTTGGCCGGACCCAAGACACTGGAGATTTCCATCGATCCGCTGCCCGGCGAAGAGAACCGCAACAACAACTCGCTGCGGCGGCTGGTGAACGTGGAAACGCGCAAGCCGCGCATCCTTTATATCGAAGGCGAGCCGCGCTGGGAATTCAAATTCATCCGCCGCGCCGCGGAAGACGACCGCAGCCTGCAGCTTGCCTCCATGCTCCGCACCACCCAGAACAAGATTTACCGTCAAGGCTTCTCCGATACGCATGAGCTTGAGGAAGGCTTCCCCGCCAAGCCCGAAGATCTGTTCGCCTTCGACGGCCTGATCGTCGGCAGCGTGGAAGCCAACTACTTCACGCAAACGCAACAGGACCTGATCCGCGAATTCGCCAACCGCCGCGGCGGCGGCATTCTGTTTTTGGGCGGTCGCTTCGCGCTGGCCGAGGGCGGCTACTCGCATTCGCCTCTGGCCGAGCTGCTGCCGGTGCAAATTCCGCAAACCAAGGGCACATTCCATCGCGATTTTTCAAGCCAGGAATTGACCGCCCAGGGCCGCGCCAGCCTGATCTGCCGCCTGGTCGAAGATCCCGAGCGCAACGCCGCGCGTTGGACCGGCATGCCGCAGCTCGCCAATTATAACGACGTCGGCGAAGCCAAGCCCGGCGCGGTGGTGCTGATGGACGTCCTGCCCGCCGGCCGCCACCGCATGCCGCTGTTGGTCACCGAGAACTATGGGCGCGGCCGCACCGCTGTCTTCGCCACGTCCGGAAGCTGGCGCTGGCGCATGTGGCAGGATCACACCGATGTCACCCACGCCACGTTCTGGCAGCAGTTGATGCGCTACCTGGTTTCCGACAGCCCCGGCCGGGTCGCCGCCTCCACGCCACGCGCCGTGCTGCCGGACGAAACCAAGGTCACGCTGCGCGCCGAGGTGCGCGATAAGGCGTTCAAGCCCGTACCGAATGCGGTGGTCGAGGCCCACATCGTGGCGCCGGACGGAGCCGCCACCAGCGTCGAGATGACGCCGCTACCCACCGAGGAGGGTGCTTACTCGGCCGATTGGAACGCGGAGAAACCAGGCTCGTATGTGGCCGAGATCGTGGCGGGGCGCGATAAGGAGGAACTCGGACGCGACGTCGCGATCTTCCGCCGGGAAGATGGCGTGGCCGAAAACTTCCACACCGCGCAGAATCGCGAGTTGCTGAAAAAGCTGGCCGATGAGACCGGCGGGCGATACTACAGCGCGTCGAACGCCGGCAAGCTGGCGGACGAAATCTCGTACTCCGAAGCCGGCATCACCACGCGCGAAACCAAGGACCTCTGGGACATGCCTGCGGTGTTTTTGCTGGCGCTGCTGTTGCGCGGCTCGGAGTGGGTGCTGCGGCGAAGATGGGGTGTGGTATGAGATTGCTGCTAGCCCTGCTGCCCCACAAAAGAACTGCTGGTCGCTCTTGTAGGGCGGCCAATCCTGGCCGCAGCCGCCTTTCAGGCAGCTCTCTCTTCCTCGGCCTACTAACCCTGCTCCTTACAGCATCCTCCCTCCCCGCCACCACTTACTATCTCACCGTAACCGGCCTGGGCGGCGAACCGGATTACGAACAGCACTTCGCCATGTGGGCCAAAGACATCGAGAAAGCTCTCAAGCCCACCTCCGATTCCAAAGTCGAAACCTTGGTGAACGCTACGCGCGAACAAGTCCGGGCCGCCCTGGATCGCATCGCCAAACAAGCCCAGCCGCAGGATGCCTTCGCGCTCATGCTCATCGGTCACGGCAGCTTCGATGGTTACGAATACAAGATCAATCTCCCCGGCCCCGACTTGACGGCGTCCGAGTTGGCCACGCTGCTCGACCGCATCCCCGCCACGCGGCAGCTCGTCGTCGACATGACCAGCTCCAGCGGAGGCGCCATCGAATTCCTGCGCAAGCCCAATCGCGTGGTCATCGCCGCCACCAAGAACGGCACGGAAAAGAATGCCACCGTCTTCGCGCGCTACTGGGTAGAGGCGCTGAGCGATCCCGCCGCCGACAGCGATAAGAACGAAGTCGTCTCCGCGCTCGAAGCCTTCCGCTTCGCCGACAAGAAGACGGTCGCTTTTTACGAATCGCAGAACCGTCTGGCCACCGAGCACGCCGTGCTGGAAGACACCGGGAAGGGCGAAGGCGTGCGCGCACCCTCGCCTGAAAACGGCGAAGGAATGCTGGCCGCTCAGTTTCCTTTGCTGCGCATTGGCTCCGCCGCCGCGGCCGCGAAGGACCCCGCCAAACTGCAGTTACTCGCCAAGAAAGAGCTGTTAGAACAGCAGATCGACAAGCTCAAATACGAGAAAGCCGCCATCCCGCCCGACGAGTATAAGAAGCAACTCGGCGTGCTCTTGCTCCAGTTGGCCCAGACCCAGGAGGCGCTCGACAAATGAGACTCCTGCTGGCCATCCTGTGCGCGGCCACCGCCCTCCCGGCGCAAACTCCGGCGCCAACTCTCGCTCAGGCCGAATCGCTTTGGAAACAACACCGCTATGAGGAATCGAAGGCTGCCTTTGAATCGCTCATTGCGAGGTATCCGCGCAACGCCGAATACCGCGTCCGCTTCGGGCGATTGTTTCTGGAACGCTTCAATCCTCCCGAGGCCGCCAAGCTCTTCCATGAAGCGCTGGAAATCGAGCCGAAGCAGGCCGACGCTCTCCTAGGCTTGGCCCAGGTAGCGGCGGACGGCTTCGAGGCGCAAGCCCTGGAGTTCGCACACCGCGCGCTGGAAGCCGATCCGCACATGTTGGAGGCGCAGGAACTTCTGGCACGCCTGGCTCTCGAAGACAACGACCCGGCCAAAGCCGCCGAAGAGGCCCACAAGGCCCTCGACATGTCGGCGCGCGCCACCCAAGCCAAGGCCATCCTCGCCACCATCGACTGGCTCAACGACAAGCCTGACACGCACTGGGATCCGCACTCGGGCGCCGCTTACGAAACCGCGGCTCGCATCTTCATCCTGAATCGCCGCTATGAAGAAGGTATCCGGCTGTTTCGCAAAGCGATCGCCCTGCAGCCGGACTTATGGAGCGCACACTCGCAATTAGGCGTCAACCTGATGCGGCTGGGTCTGGAAGGTGAAGCCCGCGCCGAGCTGGAGTTGTGTTTTGAGAACCACTACAGAGACGCCGCCACCGTCAACACGCTCCGGCTGATGGATAGCTACAAGAACTTTGTCACTTACAAGACAGACAGAACCGTCCTCCGCCTCCACAAGAAAGAAGCCGAGCTGTTGCATCCTTACTTCGAAGCCGAGATGCTGCGCGCGCTGAGCACTTACGACAAGAAATACGGCTTCCATCTGGATCGGCCCGTGCAAGTGGAAGTCTACCCCGATCACGAAGACTTCGCCGTGCGCACCATGGGCATGCCCGGCCTGGGCGCGCTGGGCGTGACCTTCGGCTACGTGGTGGCGATGGACAGCCCCTCGGGACGCCCGCCCGGGACGTTTCATTGGGCTAGCACCATGTGGCACGAACTCAGCCACGTCTATGTCCTGAACATGACCAATTTCCGCGTGCCGCGCTGGTTCACCGAAGGGCTGGCCGTGCACGAAGAAACGGCCGCTTCGCCCGAATGGGGCGACCGTCTCGATCCGCACGTCATCATGGCGATCAAGGATAAGAAGCTGCTGCCCGTGGCGGAATTGGACCGCGGCTTTGTGCGTCCCACTTATCCAACTCAGGTGGTCGTGTCTTACTTCGAAGCGGGACGTATGTGCGACTATATCGACCGCGAGTGGGGTTGGCCGAAGCTGCTGGCCATGATTCACGACTTCGCCGGCGGCGCCACCACCCCCGAAGCGATCGAAAAAGAGCTGGGCATTAAACCTGAAGAATTCGATAAGCGTTTCCTGGCTGCGTTAACTGCCGAAACGAAGAAGACCGTGGACGGTTTCGACGAGTGGCGCAAAGAATTGAAGAAGGTGGCGACCGAGTACAAAGCGCACGATTACGAAGAAATGATTCGCGACGCTTCGGGCATTCGCGACTCTTATCCGGACTATGTCGAAGCCGGCAACGTCTACCAGTTCCTGGCCGACGGCTACCTCGCTAAGGGCGACAAGAAGGCTGCCATCGCCGAACTGGAACGTTACGCCAAAGTGGGCGGGCGCAGCCCTGATACACTGAAACAATTGGCTACCCTCCTCGAAGAGGCCGGCAATCGGAAGGAAGCGGCCGAAGTGCTCGACCGGCTCAACTATATTCAGCCCATCGACGAAGACCTCCATCGCCGGCTGGGCGATTTGTGGCTCGGTCTGGGAAACACCGCCGCGGCCATCCGCGAGTATCGGGCCGTACTGGCCAAGTCGCCCACCGACCCCGCGGCGTCGCACTTCAACCTGGCGAAGGCTTACCGTACGGCGAATCGTCCGGACGCCGCCAAAGACGAATTGTTGCTCTCGCTGGAGGCCGCCCCCGGATTCCGGCCTGCGCAGAAAATGTTGCTGGAGTTATCCAAATGATTCTGCTATCCAGCGATTCCTGTGAGGCAGCAATCCTGGCTGTGGGGCAGACCTCCAGGTCTGCGCGGGTCCTCCAGGACCCGCTCCTACTAATGCACCACATCGCGAAAACTATATGTCCACCATCGTGACACCCCAGTTAGAACCTGACGCGTTGCGCAGCCGCATCGGCCGCTTCCGTGAAGTCCAAGCGGAAATTGTGCGGCAAGTCCGGCGCGTGATCGTCGGACAGGAAGAAGTGCTGGAGCAGGTGATGATCGCCCTGTTTGTCGGCGGCCATTGTCTCATTACCGGTCTGCCCGGCACCGCTAAGACCCTGCTCGTCCGCACCATGGCGCAAACCCTGGGCCTGCTGTTCAAGCGCATCCAATTCACGCCCGACCTGATGCCGTCCGACATCACCGGCACCGACATCATCGAGGAAGATCCCACCACCGGCCATCGCACCTGGACCTTCGTCAAAGGCCCCATATTCGCCAATGTGCTGCTGGCGGACGAAATCAATCGCACACCGCCCAAGACGCAATCGGCGCTGTTGGAAGCCATGCAGGAGATGGCCTGCACGGTGCGCGGCAACAATTACAAACTGCCCGCGCCGTTCTTCGTGCTGGCCACCCAGAACCCCATCGAGTTGGAAGGCACCTACCCGCTGCCCGAAGCGCAGTTGGATCGCTTCCTCTTCAACACGGTGCTCGGCTATCTAACCGCGAACGAAGAGCTGCAAGTCGTCGATCTGACCACCACCACCCACATCGCGCAGGCCGACCCGGTGACCAACGCCGATGAGCTCCTGGACTTCCAGCAATTGGTGCGCATGGTGCCCATCGGCGAATCCATCGCGCGGTATGCCATCGACCTGGTGCGCGCCAGCCGCAGCAGTGACGAAAGCGCGCCGGACTTCGTCAAGAAGTATGTGAACTACGGCGCCAGCGTGCGCGCCGCGCAGTTCCTGGTGCTGGCCGCGAAAGCCAGAGCGCTCATGAAGGGCCGCTATCACGTGACCTACGAAGACATCCGAGCACTATATATCCCGGTCCTGCGCCACCGCATCCTGCTGAACTTCCACGCGGAATCCGACCGTCTCAAACAGGACGACATACTCCAGCGGTTACTCGAATACAAAGGAGCGCCAAAGGAATGAATTTAACCGCCGATGCACGCAGATGCACGCCGATAAAGACAAGATTCGCGCGGGCCGCTGTTCTTATCTGCGTGCATCTGCGTGCATCGGCGGTTAAATTCTTTGTACCCCCATGTTGCAGCGCTTTCTAGATCCCGCGACCCTCGCCTCCATCTCCGGCCTCGACTTAGTGGCCAAGACCGTGGTGGACGGCTTCATCGCGGGCTTGCACCGCTCGCCGGATTACGGCTTCAGCCAGGAGTTCGCCGAGTACCGCGCCTACACGCCCGGCGACGATCTGCGGCACGTCGATTGGAACGTCTTCGCGCGCAGCGAGCGCGTCTACCTGAAGCGCTACCGCGGCGAAACCAACACCCAGTTGCTCATCCTGCTCGATACCAGCGCTTCCATGGCCTTCGGCTCGCACGCCGTCAACAAACTGGACTACGCGCGCTTCCTGGCCGCGTCGCTCTGCTACCTGGCGCACGCCCAGCGCGACGCCGCCGGCCTGATCGTCTTCGATGAAGATGTGCAGAACTACGTCGCGCCCTCCACGCGCCAGGGCCAGTTGTTCCGCCTGCTGCACGCCATCGAGAAAGCCCAGCCCGGCACGCGCACCGACTTCGCCAAACCCTTCGTGCACTTCCTGGACTTTACCCGCCGCCGGGGCCTTGTCGTGGTGATCTCGGATTATTATGAGCGGCCGGAAGTGATCGTCAAGACCGTCGAGCCGCTCCGTTTTCGCGGCAACGAAGTGATTCTCTTCCATGTCCTCGATCCGCAGGAGATCGCGCCCAAGTTCCGCGAGCCTGTGCTGCTCACCGACATGGAGACCAGCAGCACTCTGGAAGTCTCTCCCGAATATGCGCGCGGCGAATACCGCCACAAGATCGACTCCCACATACAAGCTCTGCGCGACCAAGCGAAAGGCGCGGGCCTGGATTACTTCCTGATGGATACCGGCCGGCCTCTCGACGAAGGTCTGCGCGAGTACCTCGGCGTGCGCCAGGGGAGAATGTAAATGGGATTCCTGGCGCCCTGGGCATTGGCGGGACTCGTAGCGGTGGGCCTGCCCGTCTGGCTGCACCTGCTCAAGAAACACAAAACCACTCCACTGCCGTTCGCCTCGTTGATGTTCTTTGAACGCCGCACCCAAAGCTCCATCAAGCACCGGCGCTTGCAGTATCTGCTGCTGCTGGCGTTGCGCACGCTGGTGCTCGCCTTGCTGGCCTTGGCCTTCGCGCGCCCGTTCCTGCAATCGCGCCTCGCGGCCTTAGCGGGCGGCCCCAAGCTGACCGTGTTGGCGATCGATAATTCCTTCAGCATGCGCCAGGACGATCGCCTCGCGCGCGCCAAGCGGGAAGCTGCGCAGGTGGCTGCGAAGCTGGGCGCCGGCGACAAGCTGCAAGTGCTGGCCTTCGGTTCGCAAGTGCATGTGATGGGCGATTCGGCCGCCGCCATTCAACCGATCGAGCCCACCGACACGCGCAGCTCTTACGCGGAGCTTTCCCGCGCGCTGCGCTCCATTGCTCAAACCGGCGCGCAATCGGCCCGCATGCCGGTGGAGGCGCACCTGTTCTCCGACATGCAGAAGTCGTCGCTGCCCGCCAACTTCGCGGACCTGCGCTTGGGCGACAGTGTGCGGTTGGTGGCGCATCCCGTGGCCGATCGCCGCGCCGCCAACTTCGCCGTCGAGAGCGTCAACGCGCCGCGCAGAGTCTATGGCTCCGGTAAAGCGCGCGTCGAGGCCACTATCGCGGGCTACGGAACCGAACAGGCCAGGCGCCGCGTCTCCCTCGTGTTGAATGGCCGCGAGATCGATTCGAAGTCTGTCGACGTCCCCGCCGGTGGGCGCGCCGCCGCGGAATTCCTGCCGGCGGATCTGCCCTTCGGCCTGAATCGCGGCGAAATCCGCATCGATTCCGGCGACAACCTGCCCGGCGACGATCGCTTCTACTTCTCGGTGGAACGCGCCGAAGCGCGCCGCGTGCTGTTCGTGCACGAAGCCCGCAATCAGCGCGACGCATTGTATTTCCGCACCGCACTGGAGGCCGCCGCCGAATCGGCCTATGCGTTGGATGCCGTTCCGGTCGAGCAGAGCGCCAATCTCTCGCCGCAAAAATACGCGTTTGTGGTGCTCTCGGATGTTTCCGGGCTGCCGGCCAGCTTCGAAACCGCATTGCGCGATTACGTGCGCGCGGGTGGATCGCTGCTGGTGGCCTTGGGGCGCGAATCGGCCTTGCGCACTCGCGTGCCGGTGTTCGACGAGACCATCATCGAGCCGCGCTATTACGCCCGCGATGGCGACCGGTTCCAGACCGCCGCCTGGCTGGACTCCGGTCACCCCTCCATTCACAACGCCCAGCGCTGGGACGACGTGAAGTTCTATCAAGCCGTGCGCATCAATCCGGGCGCCGCGCGCGTGGCGGCGCGCCTCGGCGACGAAACGCCGCTGCTGCTCGAGAAGCAGCTTGGCGAGGGACGCGTGCTGGTGTTCGCTTCCACCTTCGACAACATCTCCAACGATTTCCCGCTGCACGCGTCATTCGTGCCGTTCATTGAGCACACCGCGAACTATCTGGCGCGCCAGGAAGAAGGCCCCAGCAATTACCTGGTGGGATCGTACCTGGAATTGCGGCAGGCCAAGGAGCAGGGCGCGGCGGTGGAAGTCCTCGACCCCAAAGGCGAGCGCGCGCTCACGCTCGACGAGGCCACCCGCGCGCAGAATATGCCGCTCTCGATGGCCGGGTTTTACGACGTGAAGCGGCCCAATGGACGCCATGAACTGGTAGCGGTGAATGCGGACCGTCACGAGTCCGATCTGGATGTGATCTCCGCGGACACGGTGGCGTTGTGGCAGAATACGGCTCAGGGGCAGCAAAATGCAACTTCCGGAGGGCAAGCCGAGTCGCCCAAGCCAATGGAGTTTTGGTGGTATGTCCTGATAGCGGTTCTGGCGCTGGCCATAGTTGAATCATTATTGGGCAACCGCCATTTGACGGTAGATAATGAAGCAAGCTGAAAGCTGATAGCTGAAAGCTGAGAGCTATTCCCATGAATCCATTAACGAGCCTGACCGATTATCTCCGTCGCGTCGAAAGGCGCTTGCGGATTCTAGCGCTCTCCAAAGGTGCGGCCATCACAGCCGCGGCGGCGCTCGTCTTCACGGTGCTGGCCGTCCTGCTGGCCAACGCCTTCGCGTTCTCCGATCCGAGCGTGACCACCGCCCGCGTGTTGCTCTTCGTGGCGCTGGCCCTGGCGCTGGGCATCGGGCTGGTGGTTCCCCTCCTCCGCCTCAACCGGCGCAACGCCGCGCGCGAAACCGAGCGGAAATTCCCCGAGTTCGAAGAGCGCTTGCTCACCTTCACCGAGCGCGTCCGCACCAATCCCGAAGATCCCTTTCTGCCATTGCTGGCCGCCGACACGCTGGAAGTCGCGCGCCAAGCCGAGCCGGCGCGCGTGGCCGGACGCAATCGCATTCTGAGTTTCATTTCGGCCGCCGCAGGATCGCTCGTGGTGCTCATTTGGCTAGGCACGTCCGGCCCCGGATTCCTGGGTTACGGAACATCCCTGCTCTGGGGCGGGCTGCCCAAGGGCGAGCTCGCGCCGTATTATGACATCTCGGTCGAACCCGGCAATCGCACCGTACGCCGCCTCGCGGATCAATCGATCGGCGCGCAATTGAAGGGCTTTCAGGCGCAGCGCGTGCGCATGTTCGCCAAGTATGCCAGCTCATCGAAATGGGAGCAGGCCGACATGCGTCCGCAACTCAGCGGGCCCGGCTATGAGTTTCTGATCGCCGGCGTGCCCGAGTCGCTCGACTATTACGTGGAAGCCGGCGGTGTCCGTTCGAAACAGTATCGCCTCAAGGTGGTCGACCTGCCCGGCATCAAGAAGCTTAAAGTCACTTATCATTTTCCAGGCTGGACCGGGATGAAAGACAAAGTCGAAGATCCCGGAGGCGACCTGCGCGCCGTCGAAGGCACCGATGCCGACGTGGCCGTCGAGACCGACCGGCCCCTGGTCAACGGCGCGCTGCTCTTCGACGATGGAACCAGGTTGCTGCTGCGCTCCGGCGAAAAAGGTCTGCGCATCGCCAGCGTGCCCATCCGCAAGGATGGCATGTATCACATCGCCGCGGTCGATCAGGGCGAGGACGTGCGTCTCAGCCCGGATTATTTCATCGAAGCTCAGAAGGACGAGCCGCCCACCGTGCGCATCACCCGGCCGGAGCGCGATGCGCGCGTGAATCCGATCGAAGAAGTGACCGTGGCGGTGGAGGGCCAGGACGATTTCGGCCTCAACGAGTTGAGCCTGCACTACTCCGTGAACGGCGATGCGGAGAAGACCGTCTCGCTCCTGAAAAGCAAAGGACTGAAGACCGCCTCCGGCTCCGCCACCATCGCTCTGGAGGATTTCAAGCTCTCGCCGGGCGACCTGGTCAGCCTGTATGCCACCTCGAGCGACGCGCACTCCATTGCCCGCACCGATATGTTCTTCGTGCAGGCGGAGCCGTTCGAGCGCCGCTACTCGCAATCGCAGGAATCCGCGGGCATGGGCGCGGGCGGGCAACAGGACGACAACCGGATCTCGGAACGCGAGAAGGAGATCATCGCCGCCACCTGGAACCAGATCAAGGACACCTCCGGCGATAAGTCCGCCGCGGCCGAGAACGCCGGCTTCCTCTCGGGTGTCCAGTCGAAGCTGCGCGACCAGGCGCATTCGCTGTCCGATCGCATGAAGGCGCGCCAGTTGGCCGGCTCCAGCGAGGAGTTTAAGACATTCACCGCCGACATGGACGAGGCGGTGAAGGCCATGGGTCCGGCGGCGGACAAGCTGCGCGGCTCGCAGTGGCAGAACGCGCTGGCGCCGGAGCAGAAAGCCTTGCAGCATTTGCTGCGCGCCGAAGCCGTGATGCGCGATATCAAGGTGGCCTTCGGCAATCGCGGGGGCGGCGGCGCGGGCGCCTCGAGCGGCGCCGAACGCGACCTGCAGAGTCTGTTCGATCTCGAGCTGGATACCGAAAAGAACCAGTACGAGAGCGGACAGCATTCGGCTTCCAAGGATCAGCGGCAGCGGGAAATCGACGAGGCTCTGCAGAAGCTCGAACAGCTCGCGCGCCGGCAGCAGGAACTGGCCGAACAGCAGCGCCGCAACCAGCAAATCTCCCAACAGCGCTGGCAGCAGGAGATGCTGCGCCGCGAAGCCGAAGAGCTGCAGCGCAAGATGGAGCAGCTCTCGCGGAATCAGCAGGGCCAGCAATCCGGCCAACCGCAATCCGGACAACCGCAGTCGGGGCAACCGTCCGTCTCTTCCGATCCGCGAAACGCTACCGAGCCGCGACCGTCAGGGAGCGGTGGCCAAATGTCCTCCCAGCAACTCCAGCGCGCCATCGAGCAGTTGCGGCAGGCCCAGCAGGATATGCGGCAATCCACTTCGACCCAGAGTGAAGCCGATTCGCGGCGCGCGGCCGAGCGCTTGAAAGAGGCGCGCGACCTGCTCGCGGGCCTTCGCCAGCAGCAAGCCGCCGGCAGCGTGGACGATCTGGCGCGTCAGGCCGAAGCCATAGCCAGCCGCCAGCAGGAGTCCAACGCCAAGATGCGGCGGGCGTTCGGCGCGCCAGGCCAACAACAGGCACAGGGAGCGACGCGCGAACAGGCCGAAGAATTGGCGCGCGAAAAAGAGCAGTTGGCCAACGACTACCAGCGGCTGGAGGCCGACATGGGAACTGCCGCCCGGAATACGACAGCCACCAACCGGCCGTTGTCGAGCAAGCTGCGGGAGACGCTGGGGCAGGTGCAGCAGAACGAGATCAACAATCGCCTGCGATTGAGCGCCGACTATCTGCGCACGGGCAAAGGCACGGCTGCCGCCATGCGCGATGCGGTTACCACCCAGGCGTTGAACAACCTGCGCGACCAGTTGCGCGAAATCCAGAAGTCAGTCGGCAGCGGGCAGCAGGGAGTCGGCGATAAGGACCGCCAGGCGCTCGAACAGGCGCTGGCGCAGACCGAGCACCTGCGCAAAGAGATGGAACGCGGGATGCAATCTGGTCGTCCGAGCCGCGACCTTCCGAGCCGGGCCCAGGGGGCACCCCGTCAGGGAGCGGGCCAGCAACCCGGTGACTCGCAGACCGCGCAACCGGGCGAAGGCCAGCCAGGCCAGATCGGCCCGCGCGCGAACGGACGCCAAAACGGCTTGCAGCCGGGTCCCGGCCCGGCCTGGGGCGATGCGGGTGACTTCGTCCGGAACTACCGCTACACGCTGCGTGAGTTGGAGAACAACCCGCAGGTCGGCAAAGATCTGCGCGATACGATCCAGAACATGTACCGGCTCGATCCGCGCCTGTCCCCCGGCAATCCCGAATTGATGAACCGCATCGAGTCGCAGATGCTCACCGGAGTCGAGCAGATCGAACTCCAGTTGCGCCGCCTGCTCGACGACCAGGGCGGCGCAGTCCGCAGCGGTTCCGCCGAGCCTGTCCCTCAAGGCTACGCCGACGCCGTGGCCGAGTACTTCCGGCGGCTAAGCAAGGAAAAGTAACTGGGCGTGCTAGACTAGCTAGTTTCTGTCGCAAAACCATTGAAAATAAATAAGTTACTGCGAGTCTCGCGGACACAAACACCGGTCACGCAGAGGGGTCGTCGTCTTCGTCGGTTTCATCGTGGATCGCCGTTTCTTCCAATGGCGGCCGATACTCCGCCGTGGAACGAGTGGATCCGGGAGACTGCCGGAGGATCTCGTCGAGTTGCTCCTGCGCGTCGGCCTGCAGCGATTCCCATCCG
>CABEEC010000881.1_pt1 | contig 15925 bp, 12 predicted proteins | sample 3423191 | NCBI WGS metagenome assembly CABEEC01 (sample SAMEA5534333, study PRJEB31848) | metagenome | biome: tundra; feature: field; material: soil | place: USA | collected 2013-05 | depth 0.15 m | reverse complement strand
GCGCGACCAGCGTCGGCTTTAACGGCACTGCGGCTGTCTTCGAAGTCGTTTCGAGTTCCGAAATCACCACCACCGTACCCGCCGGCGCCAGCAGCGGAAAAGTTCAGGTGGTAACCCCCGGCGGCACGCTTTCGAGCAACGCGTCCTTCAGCGTGGTGCCATAGGCCCGCCAACAAGACAAAGGAGCACAACCATGAAACGAACCGTTAATACTTTGAGCAAACTGAACTGGGCGACGAGAGCCTGCGCTGTTCTCGTCCTGTGCGCAACCACGGCGATTGCCCTGCCTGCGCAGACTCTCACCACGCTGTACAGCTTCTGCTCCCTAAGCGGGTGCCCGGACGGCGCAGACCCCTACGCTGGGCTCGTCCAGGCCACCAATGGGGACCTCTACGGGACGACCGTGAGTGGCGGGACCAGCGGGACCAACACCAACGGCACAGTCTTCAAAATCACCCCGGGTGGCACGCTGACGACGCTTTACAGCTTCTGCTCCTCGACAAACTGCACGGACGGCGCTGACCCCTACGCTGGACTCGTCCAGGCCGCCAATGGGGACTTCTACGGGACAACGTATAGTGGTGGGGCCAACGGCAACTATGGCACCGTCTTCAAAATCACCCCGGGTGGCACGCTGACGACGCTATACAGCTTCTGCTCCCAGACAAACTGCACGGACGGCGCTGGGCCGCAGGCTGGGCTCGTCCAGGCCGCCGATGGGGACCTCTACGGGACGACCGTGAGTGGCGGGACCAACACCAACGGGACAGTCTTCAAAATCACCCCTACTGGCACGCTGACAACGCTACACAGCTTCAATGGCACGACGGACGGCGCTACCCCCGCCGCTGGGCTCGTCCAGGCCATTAATGGGGACTTCTACGGGACAGCGTCCAGTGGGGCCAACAACTATGGCACGGTCTTCAAAATCACCCCGAGTGGCACGCTGACGACGCTATACAGATTCTGCCACCAGACACACTGCCCGGACGGCGCTACCCCCTACGCCGGGCTCGTCCAGGACACCAATGGGGACTTCTACGGGACAACGTCTGAAGGCGGGTCCAACAACGACGGCACCGTATTCCGCCTATCCGTAGGTCTGGGACCGTTTGTGAAACCACGCCCTCCCTATGGTAAGGTGGGAGCGGCCGTCAAGATTCTGGGAACCAATCTGACCGGCGCGGCCAGCGTCAGCTTTAACGGCACTGCGGCTGTCTTCACCGTCGTCTCGCCGTCACTAATCACCACCACCCTACCCGCCGGCGCCAGCAGCGGAAAAGTCCAGGTGGTAACCCCCAGCGGCACGCTTTCGAGTAACGCGTCCTTCCTGGTCGTGCCATAGAGTCCGCGCTTCTCGCCCAAGAGCCCGGTTGGGATCCCGTCGCAACCGGGCGAAGACGGCCAGGCCAGCTCTGGCTTTCGGAAAGCGATTCGCTGGAAGCCGTAACCGGTTTGGACCTGGCCCAGGCCGTGCAGGCAGATGGAGTGGCCTTCCCGTGGGGGCCTCGGCGATCGACCAAAGCGGCCAAACATGATTGCCTGAAGAACTGAGATTCGGTTGGCCGCGCCATTCATGGGTCGTTTTCGGATTCCGCAAGAATGTCCAAGAACTGGCGGCCGGTGACGATCTTCGTCTCCTTGTGGCGCTGCGGGAAGTGCCTCGTGTTGCCGGTCACGATATAGTTCGCGGCGGCGGCTTTGGCACATTCAAGGAACCGGTTGTCCGATTCCTGGCTGCAAATCGGATGGAAATGGCAAGGGCTTGGGTTGGCTCTACGAGATTCGCGACCTTGCGGATGGATGCCAGTGCCGCTTCGATATGCCGTGGCTGCAGCTCTGAGCGCGGTCGGCGCAAAGCCTCTTCGTACTCGGCGAGCACGGGGATATAGAGAGCGATGCTTCGCCGAAGTGCCGGCAATAAATAGACGCTTGCGTACCGGCGGGCACTAGCAGCGCTGAAACGACGATGTTGGTATCCAACACGACCCGAGTCATCAGGCGGGATAGTTAATCCTTCTTGGCTCGCCGGCGCCGGACGGCTGAAATCTCCGCGTTGATCTGCCTGGTAGTGAGCTTATCGGTGCCGCGGCGGCTGGAGGCCGTCCAGGTTTCCTTAAGCCAGTTGGGAGCCTGTTCGCGGAGTTGTTTGAAGAAGCGCCTCACGCTCGATTTTACCGGCGGGAATCCGGTCGATGACGGTCTTGGGGGTGTAGGTAATCCGGCCGTCTTCCACTTTTGCCTCCAACACGTCGCCGCGGGTGATGGCGAGCTTCTCCCGCAAGGCCTGGGGGATCACGACCCGATATTTATTTTTGACGGTCACAAGGGCCATAGAAGACTTGGTTGAACAGTTCAACTGTTCACTTCCACCTTAGGGCCTGTCAGAGAATAAGTGTTACAGCTCCCCACCGCTGCGGTTCCAGTGGGGCAGGCCCTCGGCCTGCGGCAGCCTCTCAGGCCGCCCGGACGGGCTTTCAATAACTTACGGTGGGCCTTCGACCGTGCGCGGGTCCTCCAGGACCCGCTCTTCGGCGAGCGCCGTTATACTATCCCCTGATGAATCCAAAGTGGCTCGCCATCCTTCTGCCCGCGGTCTTCGCCTCGGCCGCCTGCGCCCAACTCGCCGACCCCTTGTCGTTCGCGCTGCTCAAGGACTACCGCGCGTTCCGCTCGTCCAGCAACAATCCCGATCCCGAAAGCAATGACGATTCCAAGCGCCCCATCCCCGGCGAAACCATCGTCCTCGCCGACCTCCAGGGCCCCGGCATGGTGACCCACATCTGGCTGACCGCCGCCGCCAACGAGTACGGCTGGCCCCGGCTGCTGCGCCTCCGCGTCTACTACGATGGCAGCTCCACCCCCAGTGTGGACGCCCCGGTCGGCGACTTCTTCGGCGTCGGCCATGGCTTCGAACGGGACATCAACTCCCTCATGGTCCGCGACAGCTCCAGCGGCCGCTCCCGCAATTGCTACTGGCCCATGCCGTTCCGCCGCGCGTGCCGCATCGCCATTACCAACGAGGGACGCCGCCGCGTCTCCAACCTCTACTACCACGTGGATTGGCGCAAGCTTCCCTCGCTGCCTCCCAACGCCGCGTATTTCCACGCGCTGTACCGCCAGGCCCTTCCGGCCGCCGCCGGCAAGCCTTATGAAGTGCTCTCGGTCCAAGGCCGCGGCCACTACGCCGGCACCGTGATGAGCGTCATCCAGACCGCCGCCGGCTGGTTCGGCGAGGGGGACGATCGGATCTACGTCGATGACGAAAAGACGGCCGGCATCCAGGGCACCGGCACCGAGGACTACTTCAACGACGCCTGGTCCCTGCGTGAGGCGCAAGGTCTCTACACGGGCGTGCCGGTGGCCGAAGGCACGGATGTGGGCGCGCGCATGACGGCTTACCGCTGGCACTTCGCCGACCCGATTCCATTCACCCGTTCGTTCCGTTTCGAGTTCGAGCACGCCGGTTGGACCTACAACCCCGATGGCTCGGTGCGCTCCGCTTTCGAGGAACGTCCCGACCTGTTCTCCTCCGTGGCCTTCTGGTACCAGGAGGGCATCGCCAAGGGATTGCCCGAGCCGCCCTATGGCCCGGCGCGCCTGCCCCACGGCAATGCGCAGCAGATCGAGGTGGAGGATCTCATCGCGGATGTGCGGACCGAAAACGGCAAAGCCGAGGTGCAGAAGGATGTGTTCTGGTCGCGCGACCTCTTGTTCCTCAGCGCCACCGCCCCCGGCGCCAGAATCCGGATTCCCTTCCAGGTCGAACAGGACGGAGACTACGAGCTGACGGCCCAGATAGCGCACGCGCCCGACTACGGCATTTACGAGGCGCTGCTGGACGGCAAGCCCACCCCGCAGCCGGGACCCATCGACGCTTGGTACTCCGAAATCTACGTCGCCACCGATCACCTGCTGGGATGGAAGAATCTCGCCAAAGGCGAACACACGCTGACCTTCGTCTGCACCGGCAAGGACCCCAGATCCTCCGGCTACAACCTGGGCATCGATACCTTGATCCTGGCGCGCATCGGCCAGGTTGTATCTGTGCCGCCGCCCCCGAAGTTCACGGCGCAAACGGCCATGCGCGCCCTTGACGATCCCGACCCCGTCATCCGCGGCCTGGCCGCGTTGACGCTGCGCGATGCGGGACCCGCCGCGAATCCGGCGCTCGACCTCCTCGTTGCAAGGCTGAAGGACCCCGACGAAAACGTGCGCCTGATGTCCGCCGAAGCCATCGCGCGCCAGGGAAAGCGGGCCGCGCGCGCGGTGCCCGCGCTCATCGCGGCCTGCGAAGTCTCCGGCGAGCATGTGCATGTGCTGCGCAGCGCGGCGGGCGCGCTGGGCGCCATCGGTCCGGATGCCGCACAAGCCCTGCCAGTCCTGCGCAAGCTGGAGGCAATCCCGCGCGTCCGCTGGGCCGCGCGCGCGGCCATCCGCCAAATCGAGTGAGATTGTGGGGCATGGTTGCCCTGCGCCGGCCTCTCAGGCCGGCTGCAGCCCCAACCCCGGCCGGTCCGGCAGGATCAGCTTGCCCTTCTCCACCAGCACGCCCGTAAACGGATCGTTGGCAATCAGCAGATTGCCATCCAGGTCCGCATAGTCCACCAGCGGCGAAAGATGCGCGGCCGCCGTCACCGATACGGAGCTCGAAACCATGCAGCCCAGCATCGTTTTCAGACCGAGTGCCTGGGCCACCTGGATCATGCGGTGCGCCTCCAGAATGCCGCCCGCCTTATCCAGCTTCACGTTCACGCCATCGAATGCGCCCGCCAGCTTCGGAATGTCCGACGCATGCCGGCAGGCTTCATCCGCGATCAGCGGCACGTGCACGCGGCTGTGCACCCAATGCATCTCGTCCAGCATTTCGGCGGGCATGGGCTGTTCCACGAACTCGACGCCTTGCCCGGCCAGCCAGTTGATCTTGCGGACGGCTTCTTCCTTGTCCTTCCATCCTTCGTTGGCGTCCACCCGCAGAGGCTTGTCCGTCGCGCTGCGCACGGCGGCGATAGTGGCTTCGTCGGTGTCCAGACCCACCTTGATCTTCAGCACCGGAAAATCGGCCGCCTCCCGCACTTTCTGGCGCGTCTTTTCGGGATTGTCGATGCCGATGGAGAACGTCGTAACCGGCGTATCGCGCGGGTCTAGCCCGAAGTAGCGATAGAGCGGCACGCCCAGCTTCTGTCCCACCCAATCCATCAGCGCAATATCGATGGCCGCCTTGCCGGCCCACTCGCCTTCCACTCGGCCGAACACTTGCTGCATGACCTTGGCGAACTGCCACGGATCGGCCGCCGCCAGCAGATCGCGCACGGATTCCACGGCCTGCCGCGCGCCTTCCGCGTTCTCGCGATAGCGCACGATGGGCGCGCCTTCGCCGTGGCCCGTGATGCCGCCCATGGTATACTCGGCGTAGAGCGTGTCACGGTAGTCACTCGAGGACATGGTAGTGGTCCAAGTGTGACGTAGCTTCAAGTGTTTTATTTCCGTGCGCACCGTGGCGCGCTGCGCGCCGCTGCCAGAGCATGCCAACAGCGCCGGCCATCCGGCCTGAGCCAGGAAGAAATGACGGCGATTCATTGGAGCCTCCTGCATGCGACCAACAAGCGGGTCCAGTGCGGGTCGCTGAGATCGCAGATCTGGACCACCGGGCGGATCCAGATGGCCGCGTTGATGAATTTGCCTTCGCCGATATACATGCCGGTGTGGGTGATGTGATCGGCGGCGCTCCCGAAGAAGAGCAGGTCTCCGGGCTTCAGATCCTCCCGCTTCACCGGAACCACGCCCTGCCATGCGGCTTGCACGTCGGCATCCCGCGGGATGCGCGTGCCCCGCCGCCGGCAGAGCATCTGCGTGAACCCGGAACAGTCGTAGCCATAGCTGGATGTGCCGCCCCAGGTATACGGCAAGCCCAGGAAGCGGCGGCTCAGTTCAATCGTGCCTTCGATGGAGAGCGGCTGGCTTTCGAAGGAAACGTCGCCGCGCTGCAGCCAGCCGGAGCGATCGTCGGGCAGGCGGACTTCGAGCCAACGCCAGTCGTCCTGGGGCTCGGCAATCACCTCCAGGCGCGTTTCGAACGGCGCCGTAATCAGCGGCCGGCGCTTAGTGACATTGGGCTCGCGATAGATGTGGGCGAACAGGCTTTCGACCCAGGCCACGCGCCCACCGGACGCATAGGCTTTGTCACCGTCGCCCAGGCGGCGCAGATCGTCGGCCGGCATCCAGCCGGTGTAGTCGTCGGGTGTGCGCACATGCAGCCATCCCGGCCGCGTCTCCACCACGCCGATGTTGGTCCCATAGATCGCCTGCGATACGACTTCGGCGTCTTCAGTTGGTTCGGCGTACATGTTGGCGACGGGCTTGAGGACCACGGCCTCGGGCGCGTTCGCGGCGAGCAGGGCCAGAGCCATAAACAGGTGCATGGGACCTGATTTCAGACTAGCAGCAGATCGCACGATGGCGCTGAGTGGGACGGACCGCTGGTCCGTAGCCGGCCCCATGGCGGGCCTCCGCCGAGTACGTCCCTTCGGCTATCCCTTCCTGAGCCTGAATGCAAGCAACGCCAGCCCAGCTGGAATCAGGAGCGTCAGGGCAAGCACAATCCACGACATACGGTTGCCAAAATTGAACGTCAATCCCAAGGCCGATACGCTTCTCGACAAACAACGCCGGGTCGCGCGGGTTGTAGTAGAACTGATCCCCATGCCAGCACACCTCAGGCGTGATTTCTCCAGCCTCTGCGCCAGTTTGCGCGCGGCGCCGAAGGGATAGCCAGATCATCACGGCGAGGAAACTGAGGGATGCGGCGAGGAAAGCCACCAGCCCTCCCGCGGAGACCATGTGAAGCGGCAATAGCCCGGCTGCCGAGGAACTCGCAGCGATTACACAGGCGACTACAATAGGAACTATCTGACCGGCGGGGTGCCGCGCGCTTCTACGCGAACCCCACGAGGTAACGGCGGATATTACCGAGAGGAACAGGACCACGCCGGTACCCAAAAACAGCGGACCGTAGACACCCGCAAAACTGCGCGTGGACCAGCCGTTGGGAGTCCCATCCGCTCCCCAATGCACGGGGAAACGATCCGGGATCGCATTCCAGTGGAGACGAAGGTAGAGCGCTGTCCCGGCCAGTATGCAAGAGGAATCGCAAACAGCAGAAATTGCCGGAGTAGGCGATCGTCGGCATCCGTCAATCGCACCTCGCGCGTGGAAGGCGCAGGCAAGGCAAAATGTCGAATTTCGATCCGCCGCCGGGAGAAGACCCAGCCTGCGGCAGCGAGCGGTATCAGGAATGCGGCCTCCACCCACAGGACAGCCCAAGACAATGGCAGCCCCAGCGAGACAACCAAGGCCGCGGCCGTCCAGGGCAGTAGGTGCAGTTCATAGCGCCGCAAGGCTTGCCGGCCTTCATTTCCGTATCGAATCTCGCGTGGAACGGCGACTCCGAAGAGGCGATCGGGCCGCGGCACGAAGGGAAGCGCATGCAGGCTCGCGAGAGCGACGGCGAGAGGGAACAACAAATAGAGTCGGATAGACATCATGCTTCCAGCTTTTCGGCAACCAGGCGTAACTCGGTGGCAATCGCCCGAGGGGACAGTCCCTCGGCTCGCATCTGTGCGACCATCTGGCGGATATGCCGCTGAAATCCAGTGACCATCTCGCGGCTTCGACCAGAAGGGACCTGGCGGTCGATCACCTTGGCGCGCCGTCCGTGCTTCACGTCCAGCCAGCCTTCTTCGGCAAGCTGGCGGTAGGCCTGGGCGACAGTATTGAAGGTGATGTCAAGCTCCAGGGCTAAACGGCGAACCGAAGGAAGAAGATCTCCCGGTACGAGATCGCCGTCGACCAGATGCGTTCGAAGCGCATCCACAATCTGTCGATAGTTCGGGACAGGTGAATTCAGATCAATTCTTATTGTCGGCTTTCGTTTTGCCATCTGTGCACTGTGCAAATACAGTGTACACTGAACCGCCCTTGCTGTCAACAGACCTCGGGCGGGTTGAAACCGCCGTGTTGGAGCAGCGCCGGCAGGCGGACGGCGATATCCAGAAGCTGTTCCAGTTTACCGGGATGTTTGCGGATCGGTGACGCGCGCGCCAATCCAGTCCGCTATGTCGCCGATCGCTTCCGGCGACACATGGCCGGGTTTGTCGTACTCTTCCGGAGTGCTCTGGCCCTCGCCGGCAACGAACAGGTGGTTGAGCTTCGGATAACTTCGCATGGTCACGTTCGTCTTGTGAGCCAGGCCGGTTTTCCAGAGATCGAAGTCTTTCATGCGCACCTGATAGTCGCGCTCGCCTTGGAGGATCAGCATGGGCACCGGGCTGGCCGCGGCCAGGGCCGGGGGATTGTAGCCTTTCAAGTCCGCTTTGTATTTCTCGGTGGCGCCCGGCAAGACCACCCACGGATCGCGCCGGATGGCAGCCAATCGTGCCTGTTGGGCCGCCGTGATCTCGCGTTCGAGGCCGAATATGTACTCGAACTGCTCGACGATCAGATCTTCGAGCGGCCGCACGCTGCCCGCCATCACGATGACGCCGGCCAGGGCGGGATCGGCCTGCATGATGCGCGGCATCATGTAGCCGCCCTGGCTGTGGCCCAGCACAAAGATACGCCGCGCGTCGATGCCATCCTGCTTTCGCAGCATCGCCGCCGCGAGAACGGCGTCTTCCACCGTCTCGCGCGTCATGGTGAAGTTAGGGTCGGCGGCGCACTTCTGCGGATAGACCTTGGTGCGCTTGTCATAGCGCAGCACCGCGATGCCGCGCGTGGTCAACCCCTCGGCGAGGTCGCGGAAGACTCTGACGCCGCCGACGCTCTCGTCGCGATCGTTGGCGCCCGAGCCGTGCACCAGCACTACGGCGGGCCACGGTCCTTTCCCATGGGGGACCGTCAGTGTGCCGGGCAGTTTCCACTCATCCGCGCCCACGCTGATGTCACGCGAGGAAAACGAATCGGGCCGGCTGTAGGACGGAGTTTCATACGGCGCTGCCTTCGGCTCCGGCGGGCGGAACCACGTCCCCTGAATCTGCCCCGCGGCGTTCCAGCTCACGATGAAGTTCAGCGTGGCCACTGACCAGTGCACGGGGATGGTGACTGTGACTCCATCGCCAGTGTGGCGGGTCTGCGGCGGCTCCTGGCTTTGCGGCCGGCCCAGGGCGGTCATGAGCTGGGAGATCTGCGCCGCGTAAGTTTGGAGCGTGATCGCCTTCTTCATTTCCGGCGAGAACTGCGCATAGAATGCCTCGCACTTCCCCGCCAGCACCATCTCCAGCGCCTGGCGCGTTCGCTCTTCCGGCGACTGCGCAACGGCGAGCTGCACGGCCGGCATGGTGACGATTGCGAGCGCCCACGCCGTGCCATACTTTAGGGTCCGCATACACCTATTGTAAGGGTGTTCAGGCGGTTCAAGTCCTCGACGACTCGCCGGCTTTCGAGCGATAATGGGAACAGAGGTGTTGGAGTTCACCTTGAACCGCCCATTGGGCAGATGACTCCTACATAGGATCTTCCCAATGGCGACCGAGAGTCCGTTGAACGAGGCCCAGCGGCGGCGAATTTTCAGCAACGCCCAGTACGCCGATAAGCTCCTCTCGGATGTCGAAGCCATCCTCAGCGCTTCGGAATCGAAATCGATTTTTCCGAAGTACGTTGCGGATCTCTCTCCCCCACAAGTCAAGCTGATTCGCAGTTACATAGCCCGCTTCCGCAATCAACTGGCGCGCGCTATGAACGGTTTGGGTATCGTTCCGGAGGGACCCGCCCTCGGTTCTCTGCACTCCATCCGGGTGACCCTCACGTTCGTGCGAATTGCGGTCCAGGAGATGGCTCCCCATTATCTGCGCGGCTATGGCGAGGTGGCTGAGAGTGTGACGCCTCAACTCCAAGGGCTCTGCGCCGAGTTGGAAGGTTTACTGGAGAGGCTGAGTGCTGCCTTGGCGGATGGTCCCGCAGCCGACCTCCAGGCCCGGCTGGAGCGCCTCCAGCAAACTGCGGGAGAACTCGATCTGCTCCGGCTGATAGATCGAATCGTCGCCGATCGCGGACTGGTGGAACTGCGTCCCCGTCTCTCGATGATTGTGGAGCGCCTGGAATCCAATCGGTTTGAGATTGCGGTGTTCGGCAGGGTCAGCTCGGGAAAATCGTCTCTACTGAACCACATCCTGCAGACCACGGCATTGCCGGTCGGCGTGAATCCGATTACGGCGGTCCCCACCAGGCTGATCCATGGCGGCCAGGCTTTGCTGACCGTAAGCTTCGCGGATCGCCGGGTGGAGTTGTTGCCCATCGAGCGCCTGCCGGAGTTTGTGAGCGAGATGCATAATCCGGCGAACGGCAAGGGTGTCGTGCGCCTGGTGGTGGAATTGCTTTCCGAACGTTTGCGAAGCGGGCTCGCATTTGTGGACACGCCGGGCCTGGGTTCGCTGGCGACGGCGGGAGCGGCGGAAACGTTGGCGTATCTGCCGCAATGCGATCTCGGTGTGGTTTTGATCGCCGCCGGAAGTCCTCTCAACGACGAGGATCTCTCGACCATCCTGCGCCTCTATGAGGCGGCGATTCCCGTCAAGGTTCTGCTGAGCAAGGCGGACCTGCTGTCGCCTTCCGATCTCGAGTCCGCGCTCGAGTACACCGCCCGGCAGCTTCGCGCGCACTTGGGTGTGGAGCTTAGCGTCCACCCGGTCAGTACGGCCTCCTCGCACGCGCATCTGCTGGAACAATGGTTCTCTGGAGAGATCGCACCCCTCTACGAGAAGCATCGGCAGCTCGCGCAAGAGTCGAGCCACAGGAAAGCCGCGGCGTTGCGCGAGGCGGTGGCAGCGGCGCTCAAGGCGAAACTGAATCGGAGTGGGACCGGTCCAGCGCTGGAGAGGGAGGAACTCGTCACCCTGGAGCGCGACTTGCGCGAGTCGGCCGGCAGACTCGAACAGGCCAGGGTGTTCTGTCTCCGCGCCGCGGACGAAATACGCGGCTTGATGCCGTATGCGCTGAACGAAGCGGCGGATGTGCTGCTGGCTGTGTGGACCAGCGCCGCCGCGAACGGGACGGACCCGGGCGCCGCCGTCGCGAAGGCGATTGCGAAGACGGCTTCCGCTGCAACCCAGGTGCACACACATCTCCAGGAACTCGCCCGCACGCTGGCGGCGGCATTGCAACGGACCGCGAACGCGCTGGGCAGCAACGATGCGCCGCCAGAGGAGGAACTCCTGCACGCCGTTCATGAGATGCCGCGTTTTGATCTGCCACCCGTGAGCGGGAACTTCGATCGCCCGTGGATTCGGCATCCAAGAACGCTGGCGCGAAAACGGATCCACGGTAACCTTCGGCTGGTCCTCGAAGAGCCGCTCTCGAAGGCATTCAACACACACGCGCGGCTGGTCGAGAACTGGGCCCGCGGGGCCTTGGCGGAACTCCAGTTGAGATTTGACGCTTCGGCGGATGGCTACCGGGCGCAGATGTCCCGGCTGATGTCCCGGGGGGCCCTGGCAACTGAGGAGCGCCAAGCGATTCTCGACGATCTGGCCCGCCTCGCTGTGAGTTTTCGGTAATTAACCGGCCGTAGTTGGTAACGTCGGTCTTATGCCCGGCAGAGGCAGGGAGGACCATGGATGACCACCAAGACGCCGCGCGAGGGCGGGCCTGTATACCCGCGTCTCCACAAACGACCAACAGACCATCCCGTTGCAGATCCGCGCCCTGCGGGAATACGCCGCCCGGCGCGCGGGACGTTCACGAAGATGCCGGCTGTGGAGTCCTGGATGAACATGTCCGGAGCTGGAAGCTGGGAGTATCTCTCTCCGGGCAGCAGGTTGGGGTTGTGTGCGGCGAAGTAGGTGACCACGGCTTGCAGCCGTACCGGATAGCCTCGATTCGCTTCGTCGGCGGTGAGCCGTCGGATGTCTGCCACGCGGGTCAGGGCCGGCAGGTGCCCGGCCGCGGCAAGCTGCTGAGCTCGTAGAGGCGCCGCAACCAGAAGCGTCGCCAAAAAGAGCCACACCGCGTACAGGCGAGCGAAGGGGGTATTGGCTTGGACTGCTGGGATCTTCACAGGGACACACCACCCACGCTATTAAGATCGGCGTGGATCGAAGATAGGTTTAATTCCTCGGCCTTGCCGCCTGATCGGACCGATCAGGTTCCGTCGGCGCGCCGTGACTCCATCCACCGTTCCGGATTTTCCCGGACGGCAACGAAACGCTCTCGGACAGTCTACTTCGGCTGAAGCATCGGAATTCCGTCCTTATTCGGCTTGCGCACGAGTGCTGGTCCGTAAAACTTCGCAATCGTGATCTCGGCGCGATAGAGCACCCGGCACCCTTTCTCCAGGTGACCTCCGAAGGCGCCCTGGTCGGCCGAGAGAGTAAGGTGCAGGTGCGGTTCCCCTGCGGCAATCAGGCCGTTGATATTCAGGATCTCCATCGGAGCTTTCACGGTAATGAACTCATCCTCTGCCTTCGCGGCGAGCGATTTCACGCGATGATATGTGCATTCGGAGAGAGAGCCGGCCGCGGTGAGCACCGCGCCGTCCTGAATGTTGTTCCTCCGGATTGTATCCAGTATGGTTTCGAGGAGCAGGTCGCCGCGGTCGAGCCGTACCCGGTAGATCTCCTGGATCCGGGCTCCCCCGAAAACTTGTGGCGCCGCGGAGTCCTGTGTGGATGCTTGAGGCGCAGTGAACAGGACTGCCGCCAGCGCGATGATCGTTCTTTCCATGCCAGCAGTTTACCAACGCGAGCGAGCCGATGGTACGCCGTCCAATGGCGGGGAATCGGCCGACTGCTTGGAACAGCGTCTCCGACGCTGTCTGGCGAATGGCCATTTTCAGGCGCAGGTGGCACAACCACCAGCCACGGCGAGCTACGCTCGCCCCACAGCGTCTCCGGCGCTGTCTTATGTCGACTGTCCGCCGGCCTCAACGCGGGGTCGCATTCGTGCGTCCTTTATTGATAGGCACACGAATGAAGATCATCCTGCTCGCCGGACTTGCTGTCTGCGCCGCCGTCGCGCAGACTTTGACGGAACCACCGCCGCTGGTGCGCCTGCATCGCCGCTTGGGCGCCGCTTCGGTTCGCCCGTATGCCGACGCTCGCATCCCTGTAAATGTTGTGGGTATGGCTGCCATCACGGGCCGGCCCGAAACCTGGTTGATCGAAATGCACGACTCGTTTGCCGGCATCGAGGATGTGGACAAGGCGCTTCGCCCATTGGACCCGTTCGCGGCTATGCATTACCTGGACCAGCCTTCCGGCGACATTTTGGCGGGTTCCAGAAGCCTGATCGCGGTCTACCGGCCAGGCTTCAGCTACCGCCCCGAGCAAGCCACCCAGGCGCTTCGGAAGGCCCGCTATTGCCAGGTATCGATCTATCGGGTCCATCCCGGCAGCGAGTCGGAGTTCGCGGAACTCGCCAAATCGCGCCGGCTTTTGTTCGACAGTATCAACCTCGATAGGCCCGATATTGCCTACTATGTCCTCTCCGGCGCGGCGTCCGGAACATACGTGTTCCTCGCCCCTCTGCCCTCCCTCAAGGTGTTGGACGATGGGTGGGCGAAGGCTCCGGCCTACGCGGAAAACATCCCGGCGGAGAGTGCCAAAACCGGCGGGTTCACTCGCGAGCACTTGCTCTTCCGGGTCGAACCCGCCACGAGTTGGGTATCGGACGACTTCGCCTCCGCCGATCCGGAGTTCTGGCGTGGCAAGCCCAAAAGGCCATAAGCCGTCGTGCCGGAAACCGCACTTGGCGCATGCCAATCGCGATTTTCGATTTCCGGCGCCGTCCCGTGGGATGTCCACTTTAAGGACACGGGGAGTCCTGCGCCGGCTGGGCGGATGGCCGGATCGCATGCCCCAATAAGTGTTCGAGAAGCGGTGCCGGCGGGTACGGGTGTCCTTTATAGCGCCGGAAGCCCTCGGCGAAGACCACGCCGGCGCGGCGCCCCGCTTCGCGTGTCCAGCGCTCCATGGTCAGCAGGTAATCGTCGATGCCGTGCTGTGCGAGCAGCCACTCACGCTGGCTGGCGTGCTCGGCGAGCATAGTTCGCTTGGTCTCGAATTGGCGCCCTATATCCACGTAAAAGTCCGCCATCACAGGTCGATTCTCACGGTCCACGCCGCCGATCGGGTCCATGAAGTAGAGATGCGGAACCGCGGCGAGGGCTGGCGCCGGCGATACTGCCGATGTCGTGTAATTCGGAGCGGACGCGCCGAAGCACGCGTCGCGAACCAGCGCGCTCGTTGCTTCGTGATCGCACATGTAATCCACCGGCGAGGCCGTCACCACCACGTCAGGCCGCACCGCGCGGAGCACCTCGGTGACCCGCCTTCGGGACGCGTCATCGTTGAAGATGGCCAAATCGCGGAACTCGGCGCAGCGATAGGCGGCGCCGATGCGCCGCGCGGCGGCTGCCGCTTCCTGGCGCCGGATGGCCGCGATCTCTTCCGGTGCGCGGTCGCGCGAGCCGCAGTCCCCCGGCGTCATGCTGACAATCACCACCCGGTGTCCGGCAGCCGATAGTTGGGCCAAAGTGCCCGCCGCAAGAATCTCCACGTCGTCCGGATTGGGCGTGTACGGCCAGAATGGTCTTGTTCATCGGGGATGCCTTTCAGTCTAACGCCCAGCCGGGGCGGCGGTGGCAGAACGCTGGAAGCTCACTGGAGGTCTATTGAGTCTCGCTCAATACGGTGACAGTTTTGGTCACAAGTCACAACACAATATGTGGGGCGGGTCCCCTGACCCGCCCCTGACCCGCGCCGAGCCCCCTGGCTCGGCTGTCGGACCTGGGGTCCGACGCGGGCGAGGGCGCCCGCCCCACCCTCTTTGTCACTATATTGTGCGAGCCTCGGCAGGGCTCATCGATCTGCCCGCGGAATACACTCCGGAGCCAACTCAAGAAGGATCTGTTCCAGCCCATCGGCCAGTCGATCGAGGTGCGGCAGCGCCGGCCGGCGTAGCACGGCCTGGGCAGCTTCCTCCCAGCCGGGAGGGAGCTTCTTGCAGAGGCGCCGGGCATACTCCACCGTGCGCTTCTCGCCCGGATGCGGCACGCCGTTCACGGCGAAGAGGATGTCCCAGTAACTGGCCAGGAAAGCATTCACGCGGTGGTGCATGCTGGCCCAATCGCCGCGCTCGATGGCTGCCGCGACCTGGCGCCGGTACGAGGAAATGTTGTCGCGTAGGATCGGGAAGTTCTTGGCGACGATTGCGCGCCGCAACGCCGCCGGATATGGCTGGCGCGCGGTCTGCCGCAGATTGGCGTACCAACCCGTGGGATCGTACAGCGCACGCGAGTGCAGGACATTCCACCAGAAACAGGTTGAGTAACCGATGGAAGCCTCGTGGCGCTCCAGCACGCGCGCCAGTTGATCCTGAATCCACGCCGGACTGCGATACATGATGTCGATACTCCGGCCGGAGGCGCGGTCGATCCACTCATCGCCCGGTTCCCAGAAGCGGTTGTCGATTTCCACGCGGTCCGCGAAATCGCCGGCGATCGCGCGCCGCGCCTGGATGGGGATCTCGGCATCCGCGTACACGTACAGGTCGATATCCGAAAGCGCGTCGGCTTCGCCAGCGCCTTCCGATCCAGCCAGTGCGATGGCCGTAACCTGTGGGAAGACGGAAAAGCGCGCGGCAATTGACTCCGCGAGAGGACCTGCTGGATGCACTTACTTCTGGCCCTCCGGCGGGGCGGAAACGTAGAACGTCATATCCCAGTTACTGTTAAGAGCGCAAGGCCATTCTACAATACGCCAACCACCAGCCACCAACCACCAGCCACGGCGAGCGAAGCTCGCCCGGAGCCCGGCCATTCGCTAGCGAGGTCTTCGACCTCAAACCGACGAGCCCGCCTGCGCGCAGTTCGTACGACGGCGCTATTATTGGAATACAAACACTGTGAATCGGAAACCGACGATCATGTCGATGC
>CABEEC010000880.1_pt1 | contig 15949 bp, 20 predicted proteins | sample 3423191 | NCBI WGS metagenome assembly CABEEC01 (sample SAMEA5534333, study PRJEB31848) | metagenome | biome: tundra; feature: field; material: soil | place: USA | collected 2013-05 | depth 0.15 m | reverse complement strand
GCCGAGAACCCGATCCGCTTGCGTAAGAAGTGAGTCCGTTCCTCGGGCGGCTTTTCCAGCAGCCGGCGGATTCGATCGCGCAGCACGCGGTCGCTTTCGCGCCGCAGCGCCTCACGCTTTGTCATTCTCGCTTTTCCTTTTTTCATCCAGCGCCTTCTCCAGAATCTCCAGCACCGCCCGATCCCGGGGCCGACCCGCCGCCCTCTTACTTTTGATGATATCCGCCAGATCCGCCATCACCAACACGTGACCGCCAAAATCGATACGGGAGGCGCGGCTACGCAGGGCTGCCAACGACCGCACTCCCGTCGATCCGGCTCATGAAATCGACATGCAACGAATCCTCATCCCGTTCGATGCGAAACAGATCGGAGACCGGATAGTAAGGCCTCAAAAGGATGGCACCCAGGTTCTTGGCCAACCGCCTTCAGTTTTCGCAGATTGCCGGGAGTCTTCCGGAATAGGAAATCAAAATCGAGGGTCGTGACAGGCGCACCGTGCAGTGCGGCGGCCGCATTGCCTATCATGATGGCTTCCAGGCCCTGTTCGTCCAGTATCCGGGCCAGCGTGAAGAGTGTGGGGCGCGCGTCCATGCAGCCAAACTCATTGCACGACTCCCGATGTCCGGAAGGAAAACTCTTGCGGCGTGCGTGCGCCGTCCCGACCCGTTACCCGGCTTCCCGCGCGTCTTTGTGTGGGCTTGGGAGCGTCGCGAAGCGACGCGGCTCGCCGTACGCCGTACCGGTATGGCGTGGGCAGCCGATAGCGGGCCGGCGTGGACAGCCGGCCGCAGGACTGGAGTCCTGCCCCACGCTATTCTATACCTATGCTTCGCTGGTGTACGCTGCTCTGTTTTATTCCGCTGCTGTTAGCGCAAAGCGACGATGTCCGCGCGCTTCTGACGCATTCCGAAGAAGCCTGGAACCGCGGCGATCTGGCGGCGTTCGCCTCTTACTACGACGATTCGCCGGAGACCACTTTTATCGGCAAGGAAGTAGTCCGGGGAGGCGTACAAGCGATTCTGGGCCGCTATCGCAAAGCCTACCCGACCCGCGAGGCCATGGGCGCGCTTTCATTCTCCAACGTCGACGTGCGGATGCTCGCGCCGGATCTCGCGCTGGTCACCGGTGAGTTCCATCTGGAGCGCACGGCCGCGGGCGGCGGAAACGCCGCGGGACGCTACACGCTGATTCTGCGCAGGACGCCATCCGGATGGAAGATCATCCACGACCACACCAGCTAGCGCCACCTCAAAATGCGTATACTGGTTGCATGCTCAAAATGCTGCTGTCTGCCTCGTTGCTTGTTTTTGCCGCGGCCCTATTCGGCGCCGCCAGCGTTTACGAATTTACTTTGAACTCCATCGACGGCGCGCCCGCGCCGCTCGCCGCCTACAAAGGAAAAGTCCTGCTGCTCGTGAATGTGGCGAGCAAGTGCGGTTTCACGCCGCAGTACAAGGATCTCGAAGCGGTCTACGAGAAGTACAAGGACCAAGGATTGGTAGTCGCGGGTTTCCCGGCCAACAATTTCGGCGCGCAGGAACCTGGCACGAATGAAGAAATCAAGACCTTCTGCACGCGCAAGTACAGCGTGACGTTCCCGATGTACGCGAAGATCTCAGTGAAGGGTTCGGATATCGCGCCACTGTACGAATATCTGACGAAATCCACCGGCGGCGATATCAAGTGGAACTTCACCAAATTCTTGATCGGCAAGGACGGCGCGATAGTTGCCCGCTTCGAATCGAAGGTTAAACCCGACGATCCGGAGGTAACTGCAGCAATCGAAAAAGCGTTGGCGCAATAGCGCCAAGGAGACAGGAGTCAGGAGACAGGAGTCAGAATAAACAAGCGCGGCGATTCCGGCTTCTGTCTCCTGACTTCCGTCTTCCGCCTTTAATGCGCCTCACTCGGAGAATGCGGTTCGCTTCCGTTGGATGGCGCGACCGGCTCCAAAACGTCGTCGGCATCCTCCGCCAAATCGTCTTCCAGGTCTAGGCCTTCGTCCGACAAACCACCCTCCCCAGCTTCCGGAGAACCCTTCTCCAGCTTGCGTTGGACCCGCCGCGCAGCTTTGTCGCGCTGCTTCTCCTGGCGGGCGAGTTCTTTCTGGCGTTTCTTGAATGTCGTGCGCGATCTCATGGCCATAAAGTTCCTCTTTCGCTCTTCTCGTGGGCTGAGTCAATCGCAGCCTTTGCGGCTGCCCCGCCGCTCACCAGCGGGGCTCGCGGCGCTGGCGAGGTCCGCCGCCTCCGCCGCCGCCGCGTCCGGGGCGGAAGCCGCCGCCACCGGCGCCGTGTCCGCCGCCCTCTATCTTGGGGCGTGCCTCGTTGACGTTCAGCGCGCGGCCGCCGAAATTAAACCCGTTCAGGGCGGCAATGGCGCGTTCCGCCTCGGCTGAGTCGGTCATCTCCACGAAAGCGAAGCCGCGCGACCGGCCGGTATCGCGGTCCGTCATCAGGCTGACGCGCTCCACGGTCCCGTGCTGCTCGAAAAGCGAGCGGATAGATTCTTCCGTCGCCTTGAAATCCAAGTTGCCTACGAAAATCTTCTTCACGTGATCTCCTCGTATTTGAAAGCGAGCAGACTAGGCGCAACTCTCGGCCAGGTTTTGCGGGCAAATCAAATTCGATTCCATGATACCAGATTTCCGGACACTAAGGCCGCATCCGGAGAGAAGCTGGAGAGAACTTTACGCGCGGCATGTATCCGGATTTGTGCAGAATTCCCTGCTTAAGCGATGCTTAAGCGATGCTTAACTATCACTTATCCGTCCAGAATCATGTACGTGATCAGCGCCGCCGCCACCGGCCGCTTCTCCCCGTCGCAGATCTCCACCCGCCCGCAACAGAGCCGCGCGCCGACCTTCACCAGATGCGACCGCGCCGTGATCTTGCCATGCGCCACCGGCCGCAGATAATTGACCTTCATCTCCACCGTCGTCGCGGCGCGCGGACGGCCCAGGTGCCGGGCCAGCGCCATGCCCACCGCCACGTCGGCCAGCGTCGCCGTCACCCCGCCGTGCAGCACGCCGGAGCCGTTCAGCAGCTCGGGGCGCATCCGGCACTCAATCGTGACGCCGTCTTTATGCAACCGCACCAGCCTCAGTCCGACAAGCGCGTTGAATGGGATCTGGTTCAGAAACTGCTTCAGTTTTTCGAATGTCATAAAGCGGCTATTCGGGCCGGATGCTGGCCTCGGCGCGCGGCGGTACGGCCGGCGCTCTGTTGGGCGGTCCCCATTATTATGGACCTTCCGGTGGGAGACGTGGCGCACGCACCCTCGCCTTCAGAGCGCCCAGCGCAGTCCGGCGCGCCATAGCCGAGGGGCGCCAAATGTTGGGAGTCGGACTGCGAGCGACTACACACTGGCGATCCGACAAGTTTTCGATCGCCACCATCGCCGTGAGGTGGCGGCAAATCTCGCGGCGCGCACTGAATTGAACCACCGCATAGCCCGGAAGAGGTCGTCGTCGAATTGGTGGCGTGGCACCTCCGGGATAGTCAGGCCGGTTTGGAAACGCGAATCGGCGTAGAGGTAGCCCAACTGGCCTAGCCAGTTTCGCCACCGCTGTTGCAGGTTGGCCTCCCCGCCGCGGGAAAGGGCTGGGCCCGCGTTTTCCTTCTGGCGCAGGATCAGGTGCGGCCCCGTGCTCAGAGTGGCGTTGGTGATCAGGTGGTTCAGCGAATTGCGAAACAGCGTCAGGCTCAGGCGCCGGGAGTGGCCGGATAGATCGAACCCGGATTCCGCCCCGATGAGCGTCTCCGGGCGGAGCAGCGGGTTGGCCAGGGTCTGCACATCGCCTACGCGGAAAGGACGGTAGAGCTCATTCAACTTAGGCGCCCGAAAGCCGCGATACACCGACCCGCGCCCGCGAAGAATGCCTTTGCCCGCAGCCACACCGGCGCTAGGCGCGAAAAAGCGATCCGCGACAACCCCCGTAGCGTCGTAACGGGCGCCCGCGAAGAACTGCGCCGGACCCCTGGAAATGTCGAACTGGCCGAACGCCCCGTCTTGGAGTTGTGTGCCACCGGCAACCACGTGCCGTCGCCGGCAATGGAGAAAAGCCCTGGCGAGGTCTCCATTACGCCTAGGAAACTGTCAGGGCTGACCTCCGTGATTGCCGCCGGTGTCCCGCCCACCCTCTCGAAGGTGTAAAGCACCTTCAAAGTGGGCGGGGTCTGCGCGGCCCGGCGAGGCTGCTTGCCACTAGGGCGAGACGGATTGAAGCTGTCTGCAGTGTTTTGGTTTTCATAGTGGTCGAACCTCACTCGGGATGCCGGCGGCGGCGGTCAGAACCCATAGACCTGCACCCCGCTGACAGTATATCCGCCTGCGCCGTCGGACAGGCCGTAGGCGGGAGCGTACACTTTACCGTTGACAGCCGTAGGGATGGCATACGGCGCTGGCTCGAAGTCCGGCGCCGTGGTCAGTCTGGGGCCTCCGGCCGTTTCTTTTCGTCTCGCGCCAATTCTACACCCGTGGGAAACCGCTGTCAATAGTTATTAAGACCTTGTACTCTGTAATTACTCTGTAATACGTATCTCCCGTCACTTCCCGTAAGTTGCCTGCTCCGTGAGCCGCGACGAGCGCTGTTATTCCCGGCAAATCCCGCGCTCGCTGCGCCGCACAAACTCCACTAAGTGGCGCGTCTCCGGAGTGGATATCTCGCTCTCGATGCGCGCCAGCGCCTCCTCCAGCTTCAAGCCCGACCGGTACAGGATCTGGTACGCCTTCTTCAGCACCGCAATGTCCGCATGCTTGTAGCCGGCGCGCTTCAAGCCCACCAAGTTCAACCCCATCGCCGCCACGTTGAAGCCCGAGTACAGAAAGAACGGCGGCACGTCGCTGTTCACGCGCGTGTTGCCGCCGATCATGGCCAGCCGTCCGATCTTGGAATACTGGTGCACCACGACGCCGCCGGAGATGAACGCCTCGTCTTCTACTTCCACGTAGCCCGCCACCAGCGCGCAACTGCAGATCACCGTGCGGTTGCCGATCCTGCAATTGTGCGCGATGTGGCCGGAGGTCATGATGTAGTTCTCGTCTCCGATCTCCGTCACGGATTCCGCCTCGGTGCCGCGCGAGATGGTGTAATGCTCGCGAATCTGGTTGCCATTACCGATGCGCAAATAGCTGCGTGCGCCGGCGTCAAAGGCCTTGTCCAGCGGGTCCGTCCCCAGCACGGTGCCCGCGGAGATCCGGTTGCGCTCCCCCAGCGTGGTCCAGCGCTTCACGAACACATAAGGTTCCAGCACCGAGCCCGCGCCGATCTCCACGTCGGACTCCACCACGCAGAAATCCCCGATGCCGACGTCCGGCCCGATCTTGGCGTCCGGATGGATACGAGCGGTAGACGCAATCACAGCTTGTATCATAAGACATGCGCGTACGTGAACTGGCGGAATGGTTGGGCGCCACCTTCGAAGGCGACGGCGAAAAAGAGCTGACCGGCGTCGCACCGCTGGAAACCGCGGGCGGCAGCGAGCTTTCCTTCCTGGGCGGCCGCAAGGCCCTGCAACAGGCGGACTCCTCCGCGGCCGGCTGTCTGATCGTGCCGCCCGATTATCCCAGCCCCAGCCGCCGCACCGTGATTCACGCGCCGGAGCCCCGCACGGCCTTCGCGCGCGCCATGAACCGCTTCTATCCCACCGTGGAGATCAAGCCTGGGATTCATCCCACCGCCGCGATTGGTAAGGATGTCGAAATCGGCGCACTGGCCGCCATTGGGCCCCACGTCTCTATCGGCGACAGCAGCCGCATCGGTCTGGCCAGCGGCATTGGCCCCGGCTGCTCCATCGGCAAGCGCGTAGTGCTGGGCGAGGGCTGCGTGCTGCACGCCAACGTGACGATTTACGACAACGTGGACATCGGACGCGGCGTTATTCTGCACTCCGGCTGTGTGATCGGCGCCGACGGCTTCGGCTACGTCTTCGAGAACGACCGCTATCACAAGTTCCCGCAGGTGGGCCGCGTCGAGATCGGCGACTTTGTGGAGATCGGGGCAAATTCGTGTGTCGACCGGGCCGCCCTGGGTGTCACGGTGATCGGCGAAGGCACTAAGCTGGACAACATGGTACACGTAGGCCATAATTGCCGCATAGGCCGCCACGTGGTGGTGGCGGCGCAGACCGGATTTTCGGGTGGCGTGGTGGTGGAGGATTACGCGGTCATCGGCGGACAGGTCGGTATTGGCGACAAGGCCCGCATCGAATCGCGGGCGGTGCTGGGATCCGGCTGCGGCGTCCTGACTTCCAAGATTGTGCGCTCCGGACAAACCGTTTGGGGAACGCCTGCGCGTCCGTTGAAGGAACATCTGGAGCAGCTCGCCAACTTGGCGCGGCTTCCGGAAATGCGCCGCCAGTTTGTCGATTTGAAGCGCCGCGTGGCGCACCTGGAAGAGAAGGTAAAGTAGTTTTTGTGGGGCAGGCCTCCAGGCCTGCGCGGGTCCTCCAGGACCCGCTCTTGGTTTTCCATGCTAATCGTCGTCGGCGGGCATTCCCGCAATATCGGAAAAACATCGGTGGTGGCAGGCCTCATCCAAGCGCTGCCCCAATGGGACTGGACCGCCATGAAGATCACCCAGTTTGGCCACGGGATTTGCTCCGCATCCGGCACAGGCTGCGACTGTTGCCTGGCGCCCGAACATCCCTATGCCATCGCCGAGGAACGCCACCCCGGCCATTCCGATACGGGCCGCTTCCTGGCGGCCGGTGCGCGCCGCTCCTACTGGGTGCGCACGGCCACCGGCCAGCTTGAAAACGCTCTGCCGGCAGTACGCGAAGTGCGCGCCGCCAGCCGGAACCTGATCGTCGAATCCAACAGCATCGTTGAGTTTTTGACGCCGGACTTGTACCTGGTAGTGCTGGACTTCGCGCAAGGGGATTTCAAAGCTTCCAGCCGGCGTTTCCTCAGCCGGGTCGACGCGTGCGTCGTGATTGAACGCGACATCCGGGAGCCGCTCTGGAGCGGTGTGGCCCTCGAGTCTTGGAATGGTAAGCCGCGCTTTCCGGTACGGCCGCCTCAATACGTGACAGCGGCGCTGGCCGCGTTTGTCAACGAACGGCTGCTGGCGCCCGGCACTTCGGGTGCCGGCGGCGCGTCCGCGTAGTGCATCTTCAGCAGTGCCTCATGCATGATGCGGTTGGCCTCGCCCACTTGCTCTTGTAACAATTCCAATTGTCGCCGCGCACGGTGATCGGTGGCCGGCAGCACCAAATTCAGATAGTCGGCGCACGCATCGATCACGCTGAGCGGTTGGCGGAGGTCATGAACGAGGACGCTCATGATGGGCCAGACCTGCTGCTGGAGCGGATCGGCGGCGATATCGGGAGCAAGTGTGAGCATGTGAACCTGAACTTGGGGGGGGCAGGGACGATTATAACCCAGTTGTAACGCAATGCAAGTATATTTTGTGGGGCGGACCTCCAGGTCTGCGCGGGTCCTCCAGGACCCGCTCCAACAGGCCCACGTGGACGTCGGCCGCAGGACTGGAGTCCTGCCCCACGAATGAGCACAACCCCGGCCCTTAACCCCCGGCCGCCGCTTCCACACGGTTCCGTCCCTGGCGCTTGGCGCGGTAAAGGGCCGCGTCGGCTTCCCGCACCAAGTCATCGGCCTGCGGAATCGCCGGCGCGACGGCGCAAGCCGCTCCCAAACTGCAAGTCAGCCTGATTTCGGCGTCTCCGGCCCGGAAGCATTCCGAGCCGATGGCATCGCGTATGCGTTCCGCCAGCACCAGACCTGCTGGAAGCTCGCATCCGGGCAGCACCATCAGAAACTCCTCGCCGCCGTAGCGGCCTACGGCATCGTAGCGCCGCACCGACGCTCGCATGCGCGCCGCCACTTGACGCAACACCGCATCGCCGGCCATGTGGCCAAAATCGTCGTTGACAGGCTTAAACCCGTCCAGATCCGCCATCAGCACGATCAGAGGTTTGCCGCTGCGGCCGGAGCGCGCCAGTTCATTCTGAAGAATGTCGAAGATGGCCGTTCGGTTCCACAATCCGGTGAGTCCGTCGCGCGTCGCCTGTTCGCGCAGCGCCTCGCGCGCCTCCACCAGTTGTTCCTGTAAGGCCAGCACCCGCCGGCCGGCGCGCAAGCGGGCGCGCAACTCTTCCACCTGGAAAGGCTTCACAATGTAGTCGTCCGCGCCGGATTCCATGCCTATCACGACGTCTTCCAACTCCGCGCGGACACTCAGCAGCATCATGTACACATACCGGTCGCGGATGCCGGCGCGCACCAACCGGCAGACCTCCGCGCCTTCCATGCCAGGCATCATCCAGTCCAATAGCGCCAGGCGCGGCCCGTTCTCCTGCTGCAGGATCTCCCAGGCTTGTCGGCCATCGGGGACCGTGATCACCTCGTACCCCCATTCCAGGAGCATCTTTTTCAGCATGTCCCGAAATATGGGGCTGTCGTCCGCAACTAGAATCTGGACAAGTGAATCCATCGGCCCGCCCACAATTATATAACGTGGCGCACGTTCTCAACGTACCGTCGTGTCCGCACTCCTGCGGTCACGTCTCTTGCTGCTTTCCAATCACACTGGTGGTTTTCAGCCATCGCCCGTATTGCGGCAAATGCCGTAAGTGCCTGTAGTATCATGAGTTGAATTGTGGACCGTCAATTGCCTAGAACACGGCAGCCGGAGAAGATTATGCAACGCCACGCCCGCTCTTCCAGATTCCTCGCACCTGCCGTCCTGTTGATCGTGGCCACCACAGTCCTGACCGCCCAAAGCCCCCAGGATGCCGCTCCGATGCAGGATCCCGGAACGCCGGAGCGTGGCGTGGCTCGCATTAGTATCGTCAACGGCGAAGTATCGGTCCGCCGTGGAGATTCCGGCGACTGGGTGGCCGCAGTCGTCAATGCGCCCCTCATGGTAGAAGATCGGGTTTCGACGGGCGCCAAGTCCCGCGCTGAAGTGCAGTTCGATTCCTCGAACCTCATCCGCGTCGGCGCCAACGCCGAGATCCGCCTGGCGGAGTTAGGATACAACCACTATCACTTGCAAATAGCTCACGGCACGGTCACCTTCCGCGTCCTGCGGGAATCTCAAGCACAGGTTGAGATCGATACGCCAACTGTTTCAGTAAAGCCTTCCCACATAGGCGCTTACCGCATCTATGTTCAAGGTGATGGTCAGACGGAAATCACGGCACGGCTGGGCGCTGTGGAAGTTACCACGCCGCGCGGCGCCGAACAACTGCAGGCCGGCCAAACCATGCTGGCGCGGGGCAACCCGGCCGACCCTGAGTTTCGCATCGTGCCCGCTATCGCCTTCGACGAGTGGGACCGCTGGAACGAACAGCGCGACCGGGAGATGCTGAGTTCCACAAGCTATAGCAACGTACCGCAGGATATGTATGGCGCCGAAGATCTGGACAACCACGGCCAGTGGGTGGATGAACCATCTTATGGTCGGGTTTGGGCTCCAACTGTCGATCCGGATTGGGCGCCCTATCAGAACGGCCGCTGGGTCTGGGAAGACTATTATGGGTGGACCTGGGTCAGTTACGACCCCTGGGGTTGGGCGCCGTTTCACTACGGCCGCTGGCTCTTCTCAGGGCTGCATGGGTGGTGCTGGTATCCGGGCGGTTTCGGACGGCATTACTGGTCGCCCGCGCTGGTGGGTTTCTTTGGATTCGGGCCGGGCGTGGGCTTCGGGTTCGGATTCGGGAATATCGGCTGGGTCCCATTGGCGCCTTTCGAGCCGATGTATGCGTGGTGGGGACATGGATTCTACGCCGGCTATCGCAATCCCGGTTACTTCAACCGTGGCGTGAATGTTACGAACGCAAATGTCACAAACATATATCGTAACGCGCGCGTAGCGAATGGCATCTCATCGGTGACCGCTGGGGATTTCCGGCAGGGAAGATTCGGCAATATCTCGCGGACTACGGGCTCGCAGATTCACGAGGCGGGCCTGGTGCGCGGCCAATTGCCGGTGGCGCCGAGCGCCGCAAGTCTCCGGTACTCGAACCGCACGGTGGCCGGCCTTCCGCGCAGTTCGGAGAACGTTCACTTCTTCAGCCGTAGCACCCCGGCCCCGGTGCAACGGGTTCCTTTCGCAGAGCAGCAGCGGGGCATGCAACAATTTAGCCGGCAGCCTGCGGCTTCGGCCATAGCGCACAGTGCCGCCGGCGGCGCCACGAGCGGCGGGTGGCGGAGTACCACCAGCCCGGCTTCGCCCGGGGCGGGGCAGCCTCGCAGTTATGCTCCCAGCGCGGCTGCACGTGGCGTTGCACCTGGCAATGGCGGCGCTTGGCGGCCGGCGAATGGACCATCGCAAGCAGCCAATGCAAATCGGAGTACGGGCAGTTATGCTCCGGATCGAAGCAGCAGCGGATGGCAGCGCTTTGGCGAGCCGCGCCCCAGCGGTGGGAATGCACCGCGGCCGGCGTACACGCAGCCCGGCAACTCGGGATACCGTCCATACGCGACGCCCGCGCCTGCGAACAACGGTAGTCAGCAGTCCATCCGGGTCGCACCTCCTGTAGTCCGCGAGAAATCCTCCCAGAGCAGTGCGACGCGCAGCGCCCCGCGTAGCGAGGGCAGTAGCCACTCTTCCAGCGGCGCGCACGGCGGCAGTCATCGGTAAATAGGTTCAGGTTTCTTCCCTCGGGCCCGTACCGGCACTAGGTGGTACGGGCCCGCTTTTTTGATTTACCGAGCCGCGACCGTGAGGGGAGTCGGTTGGTGGGCCAACTTAAGTTTACATAATACTGGTTATCGGAAGTTGAATTCGAGGCCATTGCAGACTCGCGCTATACTGAAGCAAACGCCATGACGGACACACAGCTTTACCTTGTGATCGGCGTGCCAATACTGTTCAACGCCGCCATGCTGACCCTCATGGTCACCCTGCTACGCGACCTCTGGCGCACGGAGCTCCGCCGCGTGGAAGAAGTCCTCCTGGAAGAGCGAATCGAACGCCGCTGAAAAAAGACCCGCTCCTCAAGGACCTGAACGCCCTCAACAAGCGCCTCGACCGCCTGGCGTGCACCACCACACGCAAAAGGCAGCCCGCCAAACCCATCGCCATCAAAACCCTCGGCAAGCAGTTCGCGCGCACCGTCGACGCCACCAACACCGCATGAGCGGCTGGAAAAGCGCGCCAGCCAAATCCCGAGGTAATACCTCCGAAGAAGTACTCCCGCAACGCACTCCCGTTAGTTCCCGCTCCAGCGACGAGGCAGGCCAGAACCCAACATCAAGCACACAGCACCCAACAGCCCCCCGCGCCAAGCGCGCCCTTGATGCTATTCTCATACTTCCTATGGCACGCAAAGCGGCTGTGATCGGAAGTGCCGGGCAACTCGGCGTGGAACTGGTCAGCGAGCTGAACCAGCGCGGATACCAAACCATCGGCTGGGACCGCAGCCAACTGGACATCACGGATAACCGGCAGGTGGAGAGCGTGTTGACGCCGTGGGACCCTGAGATCGTCTTCAACGCCGCGGCCTACAACCAAGTTGACGTGGCGGAGAGCGAACCACAAGCGGCCTTTCTGGTGAATGCGCTCGCGGTGCGCAATCTGGCGCTGGCGTGCCGCCAACTCGACGCTCGCTTCGTGCACTTCTCGACGGATTACGTCTTCGACGGCGCCTCCCGCCGGCCGTATCTGGAAAGCGATCCCACACATCCGTTGGGCGCCTATGGCGTCTCGAAACTGGCTGGCGAGCTTTACGCGCAGGCTTACCTGGATGCGCCCCTGATCGTGCGCACCTCCGGCGTCTTCGGGCCGGGCGGCCTGCGCACAGCGCGCGGCAATTTCGTGGAAGTGATGCTGCGGCTGGCGCGCTCCGGGCAGCCTATCCGTGTAGTGGAGGATCACGTGGCGTCGCCCACCTACGCGCCATTGCTGGCCGCCCGCACCATCGACTTGGTCGAGCGCGGCCAGACCGGTGTCGTCCACATCGGCGGCGGCACGCCCATTTCCTGGTTTCACTACGCCCAGTCGATCTTCGCGGTGGCGCAGCCGGGCCAATCCGTGGAACTGCACTCGACCAACGAGCGCGAATACCGCACGGCCGCGCATCGTCCCAAGTTTTCGGCCCTATCGAATGCCAAGATGGAGAGCGTGGGGCTCGATCCGATGCCGCCGCTGGATAACGCGCTGCGCCTCTACTTCGCGGCGCGCGACAAGCTGCTCAGCTCTTCTCGGGCTTAGTCGCGTAGTAGCCTTTGCGCACCTGCACCTTCAGGTTCTTGTCCGCCACCTTGATCGCCAGTTTGCGGAACGTGCCGTCCTGTTCCGTGTGAGTCGAGGTGTAAGCAATGGCGTACTGGCTGCGCATTTCGTCCTGCAATTCCTTGAAGGCGTCGTCGAGGGTATGCTTGCGGTCCACCTTAAACACCCGGCCGCCGGTCTCGCCGGACATCTTTTGCAGCGCAAAATCGCTGACACCGAACGAAAACATGCCATAGGCGCTGGGATCGGCGTAGTCGATGCTGAAGATGACCACGTCCGACTTCTGCGCGGCCTCGATGGCTTCCTCGATCTTCAGCTTGCTGCCCTGGTCGATGCCGTCGGTGATCAAAACGATGACCTTGCGCCCCACCTCGGCGCGCAGCTTTTCGTGCGCCGCCAGATAGACCGCGTCGTACAGCACGGTGCCGCGCGGCTGGCTGATGGTCGGCACCGGACCCGGCCCGATGCCCGAGGCCCCGGAATTGATCTGCAATTGCGAGAGCCCCGACTGCAGCAGTTTGGGTGAATTCGTGTAATCCTGCAGCAGCTCGGACTCCTCGCCAAAGCTGATGAGGAAGGCTTCGTCCTTCTTGCGCAGAACCTGCGCGAAGAACTGGTGGGCCGCGCGCCTCTCGATATCCAGCAGGTTTCGTTGGCTGGCGCTGACGTCGATCAGCAGGCCGATGGTCAGCGGCAGGTCGGTTTCACGCGTGAAATATTTGATGGTTTGCGGCTTGCCGTCTTCCAGGACCGTGAAGTCGTCCTTCGTCAGGTTGCCGATCAGGCCGCCGTGCCTGTCGTGCACCGATGCCAGTATGTTGACTAGCGAGACGTCGACGGTAATGGAAGGCGGCACGTCTTCGGCGGGCTTCTCCTGCGGCAACCCGCGAGGAGCCGGCAGGATCGCCAGCAGGAACGCCATCGGGAACAAAGATGCGATCGCCCGTTTGATCGGGGCGTTGGTCAGGGCCATAGGGTTACAATGACGGACGTGGCTGCTCGCAGCCCTGTTACAATAATGCGCAAAGCCATCCGCCATCTGCAAGCCGCCGATCCGGTTATGGGCGGCATCATCCAGCGCGTCGGCCCTTATCGCATCGAGTTTCGCGATCCGGGCTTCGAGACGCTGGTCAAGTCCATCGTGTACCAGCAGCTCAGCGGGCGCGTCGCACAGGTGATCTTCGGGCGCCTGGCGGCCGCGGTTCCCGGAGGCCTGCTGACACCGGAAAACATCCTGGCGCTGCGGCCTGCCAAGATGCGCACGCTGGGCCTCTCGAAACAGAAAACCGCCTACATTCGCGATCTGGCGCGCCTCACCCGCGATGGTACAGTCGACTTCGCCGGACTGCCCGCGCTCCCCGACGCCGAGGTGATCGAGCGGCTCACCAAAGTCAAGGGCGTGGGAGTCTGGACCGCGCACATGTTTCTGATCTTCGCCCTGCGCCGCACCAATGTGCTGCCCAGCGGCGATCTGGGAATTCGCTCGGCTATCCGCAAGGCGTACGGTCTGGCCGATCTGCCGAAGCCCACCGAAATCGAAGCCCTTGGGCGAAGCTGGCATCCCTACTGCACCGTGGCCGCCTGGTATCTCTGGCGCAGCCTGGAGCCCAACGCCAATCTGTAATTTTCTTGTGGGGCAGACCTCCAGGTCTGCGCGGGTCCTCCAGGACCCGCTGTCCGCTCGCGCGAAGCGCCCCCCCTCTATTCCAGTTCCGCCTCTTCCACCACCACCGCTGGAACCGGCGGCAGCGACGCCAGCCACTCCCGCACCAAGCTCTCCGCATTGCCGGCCAGATCCACGGGCACGCTGCGCACCTCGGCGTTATTCTCGATGAAAGCGGCCATGACGCCCTCGGGCGTGGGCCGCAGTTCGAGCTTGCATGCGCGCGCTTCCAGGCGCAAAGTCGTGCCCAGCCAAGCCAGGTGGACTTTGGTGCGCATGGCGTGGCCGAGCCGGGCGGCCTGCTTGAGCAGTTCCGGCGCGTACGGACCCTTCCTGAGATCCTCCGCGTAGACCGCGGAAGCCTGCGCCCGCGCGCGCTCGGAATCCCGCAATTTCGCGTCGCGGCTCTTCTGGTCGCCGCGCTCCTCCCGCGATTCCATGCTCTTCAGATTGCTTTCGAGATCGTCGAGGAAGCTCATGCGTGTCTTAGTGTGGCATACTGAAGGCCATGTCTGGTGAAGCTGATCCATGTGCCTAAGGGCTTGACCACAGAGGCTCTGCTCGGCAACCGCTACATGGCTGGTTTCATCGACTCTGTACTCATTACTCTGCTCATCTTCGCAGTTCTGTGGCTGGCAGGCATCCCGCGCGATCTGATGCCACGCGGCCCTGCCGACGCCCACTTCAGTCTTTTTGGGTCTGTTCCTTGTTCATGATCCTCTGGATCGGTTACTTCGCCGCCCTCGAATCCTCGCCCTGGCAGGCCATCCTTGGCAAGCGGTTTATGGGATTGCGCGTATACGACTCGCAGGCAGGCCGGCTAACGCCGTTCCAGGCTGCTGGCCGCAATCTGGTGAAGGGCGGCCATTTCATCCTGCTCACGTTGGTCCCGGGCGGCCGCATCCTTTCACTACTCTGGCTGGGCGCCCATCTGGTGGTGCTGCACCGCAGTCCCGTATATCGGGCCATTCACGACCGCGCCGCGCATACCTGGGTGGCTGCTCCGGAAGGCACTACCCGGCTTCACCTCAGCTAGCCCCCGGTCTTGACGGCCTTGGCGGCATCCGCTAAAGACTACAAATGAGCTGATTAATCAATTGGAAGGGTTTAACCATTAAACGGCAACCCCAAGCGCACGACTAACCTTGGCCTGATTGGCGTGCTGAGCGAGCGACCGCCGGGGTTCTAAGTCCATATTAGTCAGTTGAACAGGAAGGCGGCTTCTTAATGGAGGTGTGCTTCCCAAGGGCATGTGCTTCCTCTTGGCCACTATGTCAACGTTTCCCTGGTGTCCTTTGGTTAGGTCATTGAGCGGAGCCTCAATTTTCTCGCGTGACTCTTTAATATTGGGGCCTTCGAAGATCAACTGCTTCTTCTCGTTGCCGCTTTGTATGGAGATCTCGATTCTGGTGGGCTCCTTCTTGAGCGTAGTCTTAATCGTGTCGGAGAGGACGGTCGAAGACAACACCGCGAGGATAATAGTACCCATTGTCCCAGGGCCAGGAATAGGGATCGTTGGCCGTCCCGTTTCGGCATCAACAGTCTCAAACTCCGCGTTTGGTAAGCTCTTGTAGAACCCGTAGATCGAAGTCCCCTTCCCAACCTTCTTGAAAATACGCGCGGACGCGCAGGGGAGCAGCGATCACAATGGTCACCTCCGCAAATCGGGTTCGCGAACCAACTTCCCCATAACTTACGCGATCAGTTTCTCCACCGCGTCGCAGAACGTCTCAATCTCGGGCACGGTCGTATAAACGTTGGGCGTGATACGCAGACCCTTGAACTGCGGATGCACGATCCCAACCGTAAGGATGCGGTACTTCTCCCACAGTTGGTCGGCCAAGGGGCCCGGTTCCCTGCCCTCCACCGACAGCAGCCCGATACCGCAGCTTTGCCGGGGATCCGAGCTGGTGGGCGTGGATACGCGCGGCAGGCGCGTGAGCCGCTCGGTCCAGAGCGTGCGCAGGTAGCGCAGACGGGCCGCCTTGCGCTCCACGCCGATCGCCGTGTGAAACTCCAGCGCGTCGGAGATGGCGTTATGGTTGGCCGCCGGGTGCGTGCCGATTTCCTCGAATTTGCGAATGT
>CABEEC010000877.1_pt1 | contig 15961 bp, 17 predicted proteins | sample 3423191 | NCBI WGS metagenome assembly CABEEC01 (sample SAMEA5534333, study PRJEB31848) | metagenome | biome: tundra; feature: field; material: soil | place: USA | collected 2013-05 | depth 0.15 m | reverse complement strand
CGACCGATCCTGAGGTGCGGTTCGGCAAACCGTGCATTCGCGGCCACCGCATCACGGTTCAAGAGATTCTGGAGTGGCTTTCAAGCGGGGCGTCCCAGCAGCAAATCCTGGCCGATTTTCCCCAACTGGAACCTCAGGACTTCCTGGCCGTGTACGCTTATGCCGCTGAATTGGCGGCAAGGTGCAAGGTCTCCGGAGGATGAAGCTCCTGTTCGACGAAAGTCTTTCGCCGAGGCTGGTTGAATTGTTGCGCGATCTTTTCCCCGGCTCCGAAAGTGCTCTTCGAAACGGGCTTGCTGGCGCAGGCGATCTCCAGATCCTCGAATACGCCTCAGCCCGTAACTTCATCATGGTCTCGACAGACAGCGATTTCGAAGGCCTGTTGAGCCGGGTCTCTGGCGCCAATGTGGTCATACTCCGTTCCTGCAATTATCCAACCGAGGTTGCAGCCGAGGTGCTTCGGCGCAATGCCATCCGTATCGCTGAACTACCCGGTTCCCGGAGCCACTTGATCATCCTCGACCGGTAGCTCCGACCAGAAGTTTCGGGGAACTGGCAACCGAACAACCCAGCTTGGGGCCGAGGTCAACTCTGAGCGGGTCTGCCCCTAGTCGCCGAGGACCGCTCGGACAGCGATTTTCGCCAAGCGAATCGACGATCACATATCCGGCACCACGAGGATCCACTGAAAACAAATGCCCAACGCCAATCGCAAAGCCGAATCCCTTTCGCCGCCGTGCTATACTCGCGTCGAGTAATCAATGTCTTCCCCACTCAGCCGTTCGGCGCTCCGTCCGACAGCCCGCCGGTTCATTGAACAACAGAATTCCTTCGCCCCCCATGATCGCCCTATTGCCCTCGGTTTCGAGCTTTGTTCGCCCAGTTCGCAATCCGCTGCCCGGACCAGCCGCAACCGGCTCTGCCCCACTGCCGCCGGCCGGATTTAAGGGGTTGTTGTATGTCAACTCATTGATTGTAAAGGCTAAAATGGCTTTGTTCGGTCAAAATTGGGCGCTGCGTCAAACGCACTCGCATTGCACAATTCTGCACAGATCCGCCCAATCGTGCACAACTGGGGTCCAACCGTAGGCGTTAAAGCATGTCGCACCGGCCGCAAGATCCGGAAAGCGCGAGTCCCGTCGTCCATAGCCCATAGGGCGCCCCGTGCGCCGCGTTAAACTATACAATCAATTATGGCGTTGAGCAAAGATTTGCTGGAGATTCTGGTCTGCCCGCTGTGCAAGGCGGATCTCGATCTGAAGCCGGACAATAGCGGCCTGAAGTGCGTCCAGTGCCACCGCGTCTACCCGATTCGGGACGATATTCCGGTGATGCTGGTCGACGAGGCGAAGATCGAAGAGTGACCGAACTGCCCATCGGCTGCCGCGTGGCGGTGATCCGGCTGCGCTCGCTGGGCGACTGCGTGCTCACCACACCTGCGCTCGAGATCCTGAAGCGCGCCCGTCCCGATCTGCGGGTCGCCGTGGTGGTGGAAGACCGCTTCCGCGCGGTGTTCGAACGCAACCCCGATATCGAAACGCTGCTCGGCCCAAGCTGGCGCGAACTGCGCGCGTGGTCTCCCGAGTTTTGCCTGAATTTGCACGGAGGCAGCGCCAGCGCGCGTCTCACCGCCCTGGCGGGAGCCCCCCGCCGGGCGGGATTCGCGCACTATCGCTGGCAGTCTCTGTACAACGTGCGCATCCCGCGCGCGCAACAGATTCTGGGCGAAGAGCGTACGGTTCATACCGCGGAACATTTGGCATCGGCCATGTTTTATTTGGGCGTGCCGCGCGTGGAGATTCCGCGCGCCAGGTTGTTCGCAGCAACGCCGTTTGCCGCCGGCCGCTCCAACGCCCGCGCCCACGCGGTGATCCATCCCGTGGCGTCGCAGCCCGATAAGACCTGGCATGCAACCGGTTTCCTGCATGCCGCGCGGTTCCTGCGCGAATCGCTGGATCTCGATCCCGTATTCATCGCCGGACCCGGTGAAGACCTAGCCGCCTTTCGCGAATATCGCACGGTGGTTGGCGCGCCGCTCAGCGAAATCAAGTCGCTGCTGTGCGGCGCCTCGTTATTCCTCGGTAACGATTCCGGGCCCGCGCATATGGCCGCCGCCTTCGGCCTCCCGGTGGTCGCGATCTTCGGCTCGTCCGACCCGGCCATCTGGCACCCCTGGCGCACCGCGTCGGTAGTCGTCCAAAACGCGGCCGGCATTGGGTCGGTTACCGAACAGCAGGTGCTCGACGCTCTGGAACGCATGCGGGTGCACGCATGAGAGACCTGCTGCGGCTGCTGGCATTCGCCAAACGGTATTGGGTCTACCTTCTTCTTTCGGTGCTCCTGATGGCCTGCGTGGGCGCCGCGCACGGCATGACCGCGTTGCTGATCGGGCCCATCTTCGATCGCGTGCTCAATCCGGCGTCCATCGACGCGCCGGTATTGTTATTCAAAGACCCGGTGTTCCACCACCCGGTTTATCTCAGCCACATCGTGCCCGGCGCCCTACACAACCGCAGCATTTGGACGATGGTGGCTTTCGCCATACTGGCCGTATTCCTCACCAAGGGAATCTGCGATTACCTGGCGAATTACCTGGTGAATTATGTGGGGTGCTCGGCGGTCACGGACCTGCGCAACACCGTCTTCGACAAGGTGGTCAGGCAAGGCGCGCAGTTCTTTGAAGCGCACTCCACCGGGCGGCTGATGTCGTCGATCATGAACGATATCGAGAAAATCCAGGTGGCGGTTTCGCATATTCTGGCAGACCTGCTGCGGCAGACCTTCGTGGTGCTGGGTCTGCTCTTCGTGATTCTCAATATGGACTGGAAGCTGGCCCTGGTGAGCCTCACCGTGCTGCCGTTCGTGCTGATACCGACGGCGCGCATCGGCCGCCGCATTCGCCGCACCAGCCGCCGCAGCCAGGATCACGCCGCCGAGTTGAACGAGATCCTGCAGGAAACTCTCAGCGGCCACCAGGTGGTGAAGGCGTTCGGCACGGAGCAGTACGAATCGCGGCGCTTCCGCCAGGCCGCGCAGGGGTTGCTCAAGAGCAACCTGCGCTACGTGCGGCAGCAGGCGCTGGCTTCGCCGCTGATCGAAATCTTCGGCGCGATCACCATCGTCTGCCTGCTGACCTACGCGCGCACGCAGATCAAGGCCCACACGCTGACCGCCGGCGAGTTTACCAGTTTCGTGATCGCGCTGTTGATGATGTACGAGCCGGTGAAGCGGCTGACCGGCATCCATAATATCTTCGAGCAGGCTATCGGAGCGTCGCAGAAGGTTTTCGAATACCTGGCGCATGCCGAGGAGATTCAGGAGAAGCCGGGCGCCATCAAGCTGGAGCGCTTCACCGGATCGATCCGCTTCGACAACGTCGGATTCCGCTATCCGCTATCGCCCAACGGATTTCAGTTGAAGGGCCTCGATCTGGAAGTCAAAGCGGGCGAAGTGGTAGCGGTGGTGGGGCCGAGCGGCGCGGGCAAGACCACGCTGGTGAACCTGGTGCCGCGATTCTACGACGTCGCGTCCGGCGCTGTGCGCATCGACGGGCGGGATGTGCGCGATTACGATCTGGCGTCGCTGCGGTCGATGGTAGGGATCGTGGCGCAGGACACCTTCCTGTTCAACGACACCGCGGCCAACAACATCGCCTACGGCCGGCCCGGCACGCCTTTGCGCGAGATCCGCGACGCGGCGCAATCCGCGCTGGCGGATGAATTCATCGGTAGGCTGCCGGACGGCTACAGCACCATCATCGGAGAGCGCGGCGTGAAGTTGAGCGGCGGGCAGCGGCAGCGCATCGCCATCGCGCGCGCGCTGCTGAAGAACGCTCCCATCCTGATCCTGGACGAAGCCACCTCGCATCTGGACACCGAATCGGAGCTGCTGGTGCAGGACGCGCTGGCCAACCTGATGACGGGCCGCACGGTAATCGTGATCGCGCACCGGCTATCCACCATACGCCGGGCCGACAAGATCGTGGTGCTGGAGCGCGGCGGCGTCTTCGAAGTGGGCACGCATGAGGAGTTGGTGAACGGCGGCGGCATTTACCAAAGGCTGCACGAGTTGCAATTCGTGGAGGCGGGAAGCGTGATGGACCTATGAGTACGCGCAGCATGACGGGTTTCGCGCGGGTGCGCAAGACGGCGGCGGATGGCGAGATCGCCGTAGGCATTAAAAGCGTGAACCATCGCGGCCTGGACATGCATTTCCACATGGCCTCGGAACTGGACCCGTTTGAAGGCGCCATCCGCAATGCGGTGAAGGCAAAGGTCGCGCGCGGGCACCTGCAGATCCACGTGCTGTTCAACCGGACCGCGCCGGCGGATGCCTCCAGCCTGAACCGGCCTTTGCTGCAGGCTTATCTGCAAGCGTTCCGGGAAGCGGCCGACGATTTCGGCGCGGAGAGCAAGCCCGATCTGAACGCGGCGCTGCGCGTGCCGGGGATGCTGCAGCCGGGCGAATCCGCGCAACCCGGTGCCGGTCTGGAGCAGGCGCTGCTGGAAGCCACCGAGGAAGCGCTGGACGTGCTGAACCGGTTTCGCGAGCGCGAGGGCGCGGCCATGGCGGCCGAGATGCGCGAGCGATGCGCATCGGTTTGCGATCTGGCGGCGCAAATGGAGAAAATCCGGGCGCGCGCCACACAAGCTTTCCAAAAGAGACTGAACGAGCGGCTGCGCGAGTTGTTGCGTGGCGCCGGCATCGAGCCGCAGCGGTTGGCGCAGGAGGCGGCGCTGCTGGCCGAGCGCAGCGACATCAGCGAGGAACTGATCCGGCTGAAGACGCACGCCGCCCAGTTGGAAAAACTGCTGGATGCGAGCGGAGAGGTCGGCAAACGGCTGGATTTTCTGCTGCAAGAGATGAACCGGGAAGCCAACACCATCCTGTCGAAAACCGGCGGGCTGGGAGATCTGGGCCTGACCATCACGGATCTGGCACTGGCGGCGAAGGCCGAGATCGACAAGTTGCGGGAGCAATCGCTCAACCTCGAATGAAAGAATTCAGCCGCAGATGCACGCAGATGCACACAGATGAAGCCCGCCCGTTTTCGGAACAACGAAGTGAAAGCCAGGGGTTTATCTGCGTGTATCTGCGTGCATCTGCGGCGAATTTGAAATGACCACTGTCTTCATAATCTCGGCGCCGTCGGGGTCGGGCAAGTCCACCCTGGTAAAGCGGCTTCTGGCGGGTGTGCCGGGGCTGATGTTTTCGGTCTCGTATACCACCCGTGCGCCGCGCGGGCATGAAGCGGAGGGCGAGAGCTATCATTTCATCTCGCGCGCCGAGTTCGAGAAGCGCATTGCCCTCGACGAGTTCCTGGAACACGCCGAGGTTTTCGGGAACTATTACGGGACCCACCGCGGGGTGCTGGATCGGGCCCAGGAGCAGGGCGCCGACCTGGTACTCGACATCGACGTGCAAGGTGCGCGACAATTGAAGGGTAAGATTCCAGAAGCGGTGACTGTCTTTATCCTGGCTCCGTCCCGCGAGATCCTCGAGCAACGGTTGCGCGCGCGCAGCGAAGATGCCGATGCGGTAATCGAACGGCGGCTTCGCGACGCGGCCAATGAGATTCGAAATTACAGCGCTTACGATTACGTGCTGATTAACAAGGAACTCGCGCGGTCCGACGAGACGCTGGCGGCGATCGTGCGCGGTGAGCGGGTGCGGCGAAACCGGATAGAGGATCAGATCCGGCCGATTTTGGAAACTTTCGAGAAGAACGCATAAAGGATGCATCAAAGCATGGGCGATAAGATTCCGCGCAACAACGCGCACTGCACCATCCCGGACGATCCGGAACAGAGCACGTACCGTTTCATCATCGTGGCCGCCAAGCGCGCCCGCCAGTTGCAAGGCGGCGCCCGGCCGGTGTTGCCTACGTCCTCCAAGAAGTCCACCATCATCGCCATGGAGGAAGTGCGGCGCGGATTGGTGAAATACGAGATCATTGGCCTTCCGCCGGTGGAAGAAGCGCCGGTTCCCGAACCTGTCCTCTAAGCAAGAGTCATGAACATCGTCCTGGGCGTGGGCGGAGGCATCGCGGCTTACAAGTCCGCCGAGTTGGCCCGCTTGCTGATGCAGCGGGGGCACGCCGTGCAGGTGGCGATGACGGCGGCCGCGCAGGAATTCGTCCGTCCTTTGACTTTCGCGGCGCTCACCGGGCGCAAGGTCATCACCGGCCTGTTTTCTTCTACCAACCCCGAGGCAACGCTTTCGAGCGCCATCGAGCATATTGGTATCGCGCAAGAAAACGATCTGCTGGTGGTGGCGCCGGCGACCGCCGATCTGCTGGCGAAATTCGCGCACGGCCTGGCGGACGATTTCCTGACTACGACATACTTGGCGTTCACCGGGCCGGTGGTGCTGGCGCCGGCCATGAACACCAACATGTGGCAGCACGCCGCCACGCAAAGCAACCTGGAAGCGCTGCGCCGCCGCGGGCACCGCATCGTGGATCCGGGGGAAGGCGAACTGGCCTGCGGCATGGTGGGTCCGGGGCGTCTGGCGGAGCCCGAGCAGATCGCCATGGCGGTGGACGCCGAAATGGGGAGGCGCCGCGACCTGGATGGCGAAACCGTGCTGATCACGGCCGGTCCCACCGAGGAGCCGCTCGACCCGGTGCGCTACATTTCCAATCGCTCCAGCGGCAAGATGGGGTATGCGCTGGCGGAGGCGGCGGCGGCGCGCGGCGCCAAGGTCGTTCTGATTTCCGGGCCCGTATACCTGGCGCCACCGCGCGGTTGCACATTCATTGCAGTACACACCGCGCGCGAGATGCGCGACAAGGTGTTCGAGAATCTGCAGCCGGCCAGCGTTATCGTCAAAGCGGCAGCAGTGGCAGATTTCCATCTGGCGAAGGTGCCGTCGCAGAAGATGAAAAAGACCGCCGCGCGGCTTTCGCTGGAACTCGACCCGACGCCGGACATCCTCGCCGAACTGGGCCGCAAGAAGGGCGACCGGCTGTTGGTGGGCTTCGCGGCCGAGACCGAAAATCTGCAACAGGAAACCCGCCGCAAACTGGAAGCCAAGAACTGCGATATGGTGGTCGGCAACCTGGTGGGCGGCGACGACGGGGCCTTCGAGTCCGACCAAAACGAGGTGCTGCTGGCGCTGCGCGGCGGCGAATTCATTGCCGTGCCGCGCGCCTCCAAACGCGAAGTGGCCGATCGCATATTCGATGAAATCCTGAAGCTGCGCCTGCATCTTTACGCCACCGATGGACGCTGAAACTCTGCGGCAGTATCTGGAGTATTACGAGGACTTGGGGATCAAAACGCTCTATCGCCGCGCCGCGCCGCCCCAGAGCTTCATGCGGATTGGGCAGGTTCCCGAAGGGGCCGAGCGTGAGCCTCTCTTCCGCATCCTCGACGATATCGGCGATTGCCATCGCTGCCGCCTGCACGAACAGCGCACCAAAATCGTCTTCGGTGTGGGCAACGAGCAATCGAAGCTCGTATTCGTGGGTGAAGGTCCGGGCGCGGATGAAGACGCGCAAGGCATCCCATTCGTCGGGCGCGCGGGCCAACTGCTGACGCAAATGATCGAAGGCACCGCGAAGAAAGAAGGCATTCCGCTGCTGCGCAAGGACGTCTACATCTGCAACGTGGTGAAATGCCGCCCGCCGGAAAATCGGCCGCCGCAACCGGATGAGATGGAGATCTGCGGCCAGTTCCTCTCGCGCCAACTATTGGCTATTGCGCCCAAGGCCATCTGCGCGCTCGGCTCGACCGCGGCGAAGTACCTGACTCACAGCAAAGAAGGAGTCACTCGCATGCGCGGCAACTGGTATAAGTGGAACGATATTCCAGTTATGGTCACTTACCATCCGTCTTACTTGTTGCGGGCCTATAACGTGGGGCCCAAGCGCGAGGCGTGGGAAGACCTGAAGAAGGTCCTGCATTTCGTCTACGACTGATCGAAGCGGAAAGACAGTTGATCCGCATACTGTTCGCGCCGGATGCTGTCCAGCTCACGGGCTTCGCGCGTGCGACCCCAATGCTCCAGGATCCAGATCTGCTCCCAGGCGCAGTCTTCCAGCACGCGGCGGTCGGCCCGCTGTTCGGCGGCGCGCGACCAATCTTGCAGCATCTCGAACGCCTCGGCCAGGCGGTCCTGCGCTTTCGCCCACGCGAGGCCGCGCCGCGCCAGCTTCGAGGCCAGCGGCCAATCGGTGTCCAGCGCCCAGGCGAAGGCGTGCTGCATGTCCGGCCAATGCGCTGTGAGATCCTGCGGGCCGGTTTGCGCGCCAAACAAATCGGCGACGGCGAGCGAGTGATAGCGGGCCCAGCGTTCGCCATCGCCGCGCAGTGCGACGCGCTCGCGAACCATCGCCGGAACGAGAAACCGAGGACCGTTTTCGTCCAGCGGTGCAAGCACATTTTGCGACACGAGCGCGGCAACGATGTCGCGGGCTTCCTCCGGCTCGGCGTCGGCCGTGCGCACGGCCATGTCGAGAGGGAAGCCCGATACCGCGCAAGCGCACATGGCCGACAGCAGACGCTGAGCGGGGCCATCCAGATTACGGATGGTGTCCGCTAACCGATCGGGGTCCTTGGGGAAAGAGCCATCGAGCGGAACCGATGCGGCGGAGAGCGCGGCCGCCAGATCGTTGCGGCGCGTGGTCGTCAGGACGGACGTCCGGCCGCGCGGTGCAAGCAAGGCGGCGGTCGAGGGCATCGCGTCGTCGAGAATGAGCAGGCAGCGATGCCTGGCGCAGAGGCGGCGGAGTTCATTCAGGTTGGATTCCAGATCGCGGTCGAGGCGCACGCCAAACTGCGCGGCCAGATCGCCCGCCAGCGCGGCGGCGCTGCGCGAGCCGCAAGTCAGCCAGAAGACGGCGTCGAAATCCTCTTGATGGCGGCGGGCGAATTCCAACGCCAGCGCGGTCTTACCGGCGCACGCGGCGGCCTCGGCGCCCTCCAGCACGGCCATGCCTGGGGTGTCCGCCAGCAGTGTGCATAGCGTTTCCAACTCGGCGTCGCGCTCGTTGAACGATGGCTGCCGCGCGGGAGCGAAGGGCGCCTTCTGCGGCAAGGGCGACAGGCTCATCAACCATCGCTTGATGGCGCGGAATGCAGTGAGACGATTGTGGCGCAGGTCGAAAAAATTCTTACGGCGCAGCAGATCGGGGAACTTCGCGTCGCGGCAGAGCAGCGTCGCCAATGCGGTGCCCACCTCGGCCGCCTGCTCCCAAAAGACCGATTTCCAGCGCTCCAGGACCCAGCGCGGCGGGACCGCTTCCGGCGAAAGCAGGACCAGCACCACGTCGGCCGATAGCCCTTCTTCAACCTTGGCGATGAGGTCCCCGCCGGGCTGCATCTCACCTTCCTCTAACAGGACCTCCACGCCAGCGCCGCGCTCCAGGAACGCTGCAAGTTCGTGGACAAGTTCGCGATCCGGGGTGGAGTAGCACGGGAAGACCTTGGGCATGCGTGACGATCTTCTATTATCGCAGGCGCGTGGGCGCGCCTGCGCGCGCCGTAGGCGGGTCCTGGAGGACCCGCGCAGACCTGGAGGTCTGCCCCACATCATTTGGCTATCGTGTAGGGCGGACAGCACGGGTTTACGTCGGGCTTCGGCGGGCAGGGAGTTGGGGGTGCGACGTCATCGCCACGACCCTCCATGTAAGCTATGATTTCGTTCTCCATCTCCGGTTTGTTGCCGGCGAACTGCCACAGGCCCTGCGAGTCGCGCACCAAGTCCGTGAATGGGTCGAAATTGTGCCTGGTCATTATCTGCCAGCGGGAATCGTAGCCACGCTGACATACCGGCCCATGATAGTAGTGAATAGCGTGATTATTAAGGCAACCGATGCGCGCATTCAGCAATTTGGCGCGGGCGGCCCACTGGCGCAGTGCTGCACAGTAGCCCGGGGACACCATGTTCTTTCGAACGTATGGATCTTCGATGCCCACCAGCGCGAAAATCATATGCCAGTCCGCGCTGCCAACGATCTCGCTGTCGAGAAGTCCACCGAGCGTATCGTATGCCTTGCGAGTCATCGCCCACGCGCCGCCCGTGGCGCCGAGCCAGCCGTTGCCGTCGGGAGCCGGCCGCTTGCCATCGTGCCACGCGCGCATGAAGCTGGGCATGACGTTCTCGTAACGGAAATCGCACCGAAGCGTCGAATAGGACGAAAAGAGTTGGATCACCGGATAGCGCTGCATCAGGTGCAGCGCCTCGTACGCCCAGTCCGGGCGCGTCATGTGGAAATCGGCGTCGATGAACGCGAAGTAGTTGCAGTCGGAAGGCAACCGGCGGACGACGATGTTCTGCAGGTTTTCCTTGTACCACATCTCGTGCCGCGTGCGGAGCTGTATGTGGAGCGGATTCGCACCGTCGGTTACCTCGAAAGCCCTGTCGCCAAACGCAAGCTCGACGGTGTGCAGCACAACGCCGGACGCGCGCATGTGGTCTTCGAAGGTGCGGTAGTGCATGTACCTGGTGCGGAACCTATCCGGGTTGAATACCGCGGTGATGACGTGCAGTGGCTCCGCTATGGGCTTGACATGGGGAGATATGTGCGATGTGTTCATTGCTTTCAATTCTTGTCTTTCTGCAAAGATGGCTGGTATCACTTGTCCTACGGCGCACCCGGCACGCTGGGGCGAGCTGCGCTCGCCGGGGTCGCGGGCCGGGGGCCGGGACAGGCCAGGAGGCTGTCCTACCTGGAGTTACAGATGGATGCCGCGGAAGATGTCGACGACATCCTGGGCCAGGCCTTTCACCACGTCGCCTATGGCCTTGCCCGCGGCCGCCGCATCGCCGGCTACGTTTTGCCCAGCGGGCGTGCAGAGGAACACGAAGAGATTGCCGGCCGCGAATGCGGCGGCGCTGGCGGGATCGGATGGAACTGCCACGATGAGCGCCGGCGTTGGATTTGTTGCTGCAGTGGGAAGCGGTGCGGTTGCCATGTTATATCCTGTTATTGCACGACGACTGCGCGTCCTCAACCGCCGTGATAGCATCACTAAGTGTCATCGTATGTTGTTCTCCTTTGTTGGTTTGCACTTACTACCTCGCTGCGAGAGTGTTCAGTGTCCCCTGAATGGCCGTCAGCATGGCTTTCAGATCGGCAAACTGCTGATCGGTGGTTTCCGGCTGCGACGGCTGCGGCAGATCGGTTCGCTGGACCACCCAACTGCCGGCCTGATTGAAAAGGGAACCCGGCAAATGCACGATCTGTTCGTTTGGCAGCAGCGGGCGAATGGGAACGGGAATGGTTACCGCATTCGCAGGAGCGACCGTCACGGGGGGATCGGAGACCCAGTTCAAGCCCGGGGACGTCAATGCCCAGTGTCCGGGAGCGCCGGCTCCGTGCCCGTTCTGCGCCTCTATCAAAGCCTGCGCGTTGAACGCCTGGTTGCCGACTTGGATGTACCATTGGCGGCGCGGATCCAACCCGTAGACATAGTGAAACAGGCCACTGTTCTCCTGAACCACAGTTATGGTTTGCCCCGGATATAGCGGGGCGATTTGGTTGGCGATGGCCTGCGCGTCGGCTTGCAGGCAGATCTGATCGGGACTGGCCGGTCCAATTGGTCCGGAAGGGCCTGCCTCCACCGCATCGGTGGGCGGTGCAACGTAAGCCGGGTAATTATAGATGCCTGGCAAGTTCAACTGAGCCGCTTGCGCGGGGGTTAGTGTTATCTGCCTGACGTAGCCGGTAGCAGCGGCCGTGGAATCGAACACGAGGTAACGCTGCCCGTTCGGAGCGGGGTCAGCCCATCCCTTCAGTGGCTGCGAAGGATCGAACGGCGGCGCCTGCTGTCCGGTGGCCTGCTGATACGCGGCGCGTGTCGCATAGACCGGAAACAGGTCCAGTGTCGAAATCTGATACTGCGGTTGATTCGGTTGTGTTGGTTGTGGTTGTGACATAAAGGTGATTCCTCCGCCGATGTGCGGAAGCTATCTAACTTCACGATAACCATGTCATTTTGGGTTCCGGCGTGCCAATCGCTGCAACCTATTGAAACAACAGGCACTCAGATTTTGCGAGACTTGTGACTGGTTTACCGGCCAATATCAGGTTCCGGATTCTGGGCGGTAGAAGGTGAGGCTTTTCTTCCAGATGGATCTGTGATTCAGTAGGGGGCGAAGGCGGCCAACCGGACAACGTTCGCGCGGTGATCCAGAAGGGGCCTTCGCCACCGCAGTGATTGTATTTATCGCATGGAATCACGCCGAAGGCAAGCCTGGCGAGATGGTTCGCATTTGTCCGGCATGCCAACAGGCTTCCGTCATTGGGCATGGATGGCGTAGCCGTCAGGCCCATGATGCGAAGCATACCCAGATCCGCATTCATCGCGGAATCTGCAAATTCTGCGACCTGACTCTGACCATGCTGCCGTGCTGGCTGGTTCCCGGCGGGCACTACAGCCTCGCCGCCCGCCAACAGGCCGAACATCTGGCCACTGAGCAAGAACGGCCCCTGGAGCAATGTGTCCCCGACAGCGCCGGCGAGAAGCGTTACGCGGATCCCTGCACGGTGCGGCGCTGGTTCCAGCGCCGGCTGGAAAGTCTGTGGCTGTGCCTCGCCGGGAGGTGGCCGCGGCCACCCACCCTGTTTGCCTGGGATTGGAAGGCGGCCCATCGTATTCTGATTCCGGAGGCCAACTCGGCATGAACTGCGAGCAACGACAGCACCTGCGGCGGAGGATTCCGCTGCTCACGTACCTCAAACAACAAGGATGGAAACCAACCGCGTACAGCGAATCCGACGAGGTGTGCGGATTGTGCCCGTTGCATCGCGACAGCCGGCCCTCCTTCTATGTCAACCGTCGCAAGGACGTGTTCTACTGCCATGGATGCGGACAGGGAGGCGATGTGGTCCGGCTGGCGGAACTGCTCCACGGGCTGAGCTTCCAGAGAGCGCTGGCCACACTCATGGGGCCGGAGGAGGGAAACGGAGGACGTCTTTGGAGCGATGCTTGCGACTTCTACCGGCATCAGCTCCGGCGCAGCCTCGAGGCCCAGAGCTATTTGCGCAGCCGGGGGATTGAGTCCCCGGCGGTGGTGGACCGGATGCGCATCGGCTATGCGCCCGGCGGCTGCCTGCGAGCCTATCTACAAGATCTGGGTTATACGCGCGCAGCCATGGTCTCCAGCGGGCTCATCGATGCGCAAGGCCGCGACCGGTTGTGGCAGGCGATTACGTTTCCGATCGCAGAGACGGCCAGCCTGTACGGCCGCCATACCGGCCCCGCTGCCGGACGTCACCGCTTTCTGGCACGTCCCAAAGGAGGACTCTACGGATGGGACCGCGCCCGATGTGGCCGGACGGTGATCGTGGTGGAGGGATTGTTCGACCTGGCTTCGCTGTGGCAAGCCGGATTCACCGAGGCGGTCGCCTTGCTGGGCAGCCATTTCAATGCGCGGCAGCAGGCCCAGTTATGCGATGGGCGGCCGCGGACCGTGTACTTATGCCTGGACGCCGATGAGAACGGCAGTGGCCCGCGCGCCGCGCGGTTGTGGAGTCGACGGCTGGAACAAACCGGGGTGCGCCTGTTGCCGGTCGAGTTGCCAGGCGGATACGATCCCAACCGCTTCTTTGCCGAGGGCGGCAGCGCAGCGCAGTTCTCCCGCTATCTGGAGCAAGCCGGCCGATGAAATTCCTACTGCAGCGCCGTGGGGATGTGGGCGCCAGCGCGTCGCCCTACCGCGTGGTGGAACAAGACGGCGGCGAGATTGCCTGGGTCAACCGCTTTCTGGATATGCAACGGGTGCGCGGGCTGAACGAGTTTTCCCTGCGCTATTACGGACATCTGCTCCTGCACTTTATCCGCTGGTGGGCCAAGCAGCCGGATGTGGATGTGATGCGCCTGGACGCGCAGGCATTCACCGAATCGACGCTCATCGACTATGTGCGGGCCCAGCGGGAGGAGTTGCCCAAGCTCTCTCCGGAAACCATCAATAGCCGCTCGGCGATGCTGCGGCGCCTGTTCCGGTTTCACTTCCAGGTGGAGATGCCGCATGGCCCTTACCGGTTGCAGCGCGTCTGGTGGACACCACCCGGCGGGCGTCATCGCAGAGGCAGGAGTGCGGGGGCCGCAGATCTGCGGCTGAAGGTGCCGCCCCGCGTCATCGAGCCGTTGTCGGTGGAACAGGTCGCCAGGTTCTGGTCCAGTTTTCGCACGGCGCGCGACATTGCCGTGGTGGGTTTGTTGTTGCTGAGCGGGTTGCGATCGTGCGAGGTCCTGGCGCTGGAACTGGAAGATCTGCTGCTGAGCGAAGCGCAGTTGCGGGTGCGGGGCAAAGGGGGGAAGGTGCGGATGATGCCGTTGCCGCCGGAAACCATCCGCTTGCTGGATGGCTACCTGAAGACGGAGCGTCCCCTGACCAACGCGGCGCAGGTGTTTGTCAGTCTCAAAGGGAAAGCGCGCGGCCAGCCCATGACCAAAGATGGGTTGCGCAGCCTGTTCCGCCACCACCGCGCCTTGACCACCATCCAGAAGGCCAATCCGCACCGTTTCCGGCACACCTTCGGTAGTGACATGATTCGCGCTGGCGTCAGTCTTCCCGCTCTGCAACGATTGATGGGCCACGCCAACATCGAGACGACTCTGCTCTATATCCAGATCAGCCCGCAGGACGTTTATGAGGAATATGCCCGGGCCGTCGCCAAGCGGGTGACTCCGGCGCGCATCGCACAACCATGAAGCCGACCGAGCATCCTTTACAGAAAGCGCTGGAAGCGCGGGTCCGATTGTTGGAAACCACCTTGCAGCCTTCCACGGTGAAACAGTACCGGCGCACGGTCCGGCTGTTTCTGGGGTACTTGAGCCAGAATTTCCCGGAGGTCCACAGACCCTCCCAATTACGCCGCGATCCGCATGCGCTGGGCTGGTTGGAGTATCTGTGGAAACTGCGTACCCCCACGGGCAGCCCGCTCGACAGCAGCACGCGCGGTCAGCATGTGTTGCGGTTGCGCACGCTGTTGGATCTGCTGGCGGATTTGCCGCAACCACCGCGGCCTGGCTTATTGTGCGGCCCGGATGTGCCCCCGCGCCAGTATCGCCTGCCGCGGCCTTTGACTCCCGAGGATGACGCGCGCCTGCAACAGCATTGGACCGCCGCCACGGATGTTCTCAGTAGCGCCCTGCTGCTGCAGCGTTTGACCGGCATGCGGATTGGAGAATGCGTGGACCTGGTGCCCGATTGTCTGCGCCATCTGGGCGACAACCGCTGGAGCTTACATGTGCCGCATGGCAAGCCGCGCAGCGAACGCTGGGTTCCGGTGGACGACCCGGTGCGCGTGGTGATCGAGCGTCTCACCTTCCTCCGCACACTGCCACCGGCGGCCGATCCGCAGTTCCTTTTGGCGCGGCCCAAAGGCCGCGACGTGCTGCTCGCGTCGCTGCGTCAAACGTTGTGCGACGCCGCCGCACAGGTGGGGATCCAGGCGCACCTGGTTCCGCATCAGCTCCGCCATAGCTACGCCACTACTATGCTGCGTGCGGGCGTCAGCTTACCCGCCTTGATGAAACTGCTGGGCCATCACAATGCCAACATGACCCTGCTGTATGTCGAGGTCACCCAACAGGACTTGCAGCGCGAGTATCGCGCGGCGCGCCTCCAGCCCCGGCACCATATGCCGGTTCCTCCGGCCCTCCAATGCGGCATCGCGCCGACTTCTGCCGCCGACGCCACGGCTGTCGAGGCCGCCCTCCATGCCGTTCTCCGACTTATGAACCTGTATCGCCAGCTCTTGGCCCCGTCCAGCGCAAATAAACAGATCCTTCTGTTATCCCGGCGCCTCACCCGTATCCGCAGCCTCTTTGAAAAGCTCAGCCAGGAGCCTGCCGGAGAAAAATAGGTATAGATTGGCCAGTAAATGACCGAAAACTGGGCTGGTTGCCTCAAGAAGGATTGGTAGTGGGCTGTTTTTGGTAGTGGGCTTCAGAGGCAAAACGGTCCGCGCTACTCCGTTCTATCCTTAGCCTTCGCGTCCTGCACT
>CABEEC010000866.1_pt1 | contig 16072 bp, 17 predicted proteins | sample 3423191 | NCBI WGS metagenome assembly CABEEC01 (sample SAMEA5534333, study PRJEB31848) | metagenome | biome: tundra; feature: field; material: soil | place: USA | collected 2013-05 | depth 0.15 m | reverse complement strand
CATCTTTTCGCGCGGAAAAGTGAAGCTTCTTGTGCTTCCATCGATGCTCCTCGCAGTGAAGGACAGCACCTTCGCGTTTGGAACGGACCGCCGAGACTGAGTATCTCTCACCGTCTCCCTGAGATGGGCGCATTCCAACGAAAGGATTATGTTCATAGCCGTCGAAGCCACCATAAGGGTGGTCAGGATCGCGACCTTACTATCTGGAACCCACCTCGTAGCGTCATGTCAGTTGTTAGTACTCCTCCGGCGGCTCCGTACATAAGCAATAATACTTGGGAGGGTGCGAGGTAACGCGATTCTCATGGTGGCATGCTGGCATAAAGAGATCTCAAGGTCAAGCAGGAAAATGCAGGAAAATGCACGTTTGTCAACGCCAAATGGAAATGTCCTGTTTTCTGCGACACAAAAAATCCGCTTTGCCGAGTAAAGCTGCGAGGTGGGTGTTAAGGTGAATTCGTCCGCGAGGGATCGTGCCCAAGCGGATGCCCTGCAGCGATCTTGGAACGTGCCCGAAAAGACGAAATTGACCTCCTCTCGGGTCTCCCCTATCCCCATGCCGACGATGATGTTGATGGCTCAAGAGGATCGCGGGTATCACCCACTTGATGCATATGCTCGAGCCCGACTAGTGACGAAAGCGACCACCAGCAGAGCCGCCGCCATGGCCGCGCACAGGATGGGGAACCAGTCGCCATAGCGGGTGTAAAACGTGCGCTCCCGGATGTAGGTGAAGCCGGTGCGCGAGGCGGCCTCCACGTATAGCGGCAAGGTCCCGCGCAGGCGGCCGGCGGGATCGATGGTGCCCGTTATGCCGTCATTGGTCGAGCGCAGGATCCAGCGCCGGTTTTCGGCGGCGCGCATGCGCACGATTTCGAGGTGTTGCAGGCGCGCGGCGCTCTTACCGAAGTAGCCGTCGTTGGAGATGTTGAACAGCACCTCTGCGCCGTCCGCCACGAAGCGCCGCACGAAATTGGGGAATACCGATTCGTAGCAGATGAAGGTGCCCAATTTGTGACTGTCGATGGGCGAGACTACTACCTGCTGGCCGGGTGTGAAATCGCCCGCCTCGGTAGTGATGCGCTTGACGAAATCGAAGGGCCATGGGACGAACTCGCCCAATGGCACCAGGTTGACCTTGTCATAGCGGGTGACGAGGCGGCCCTCCGGCGAGACCAGGATGGCCGAATTGAGGGGCGCGCCTTGCGGCGTGTGCGCCACCACTCCCAGCAGAAGATTCGTATTGGCGACGCGCGCCAGATCGGCGATGTAGCCCCGAAAACGGGGGTCCGCGTCATAGTAGAGCGGCGCCGGTACTTCGGGCCAGACGACCACCGCCGGATGCTCGTCGCCGCCGGCGATGACCGCGCGCAGGGAGAGCGCCGCCAGGTTGCGCTGCATGCGGTCCACCGATTCCGGGGTCCATTGCGCGTCTTCGGAGATGTTGGGCTGCACCAGAACGGCGGTGTCGCGGCCGCGCCGGGCGTCGGGCAGCGGCGGCAGGAAGATGAGAAAGGGCAGCGGCAGCAGCCACATCAGGTACAGGCGCGGCCGCCCAAGCACCGCCAGCGCCATGGCGGTGGCCATCACCATGAAGACGAACGACAGGCCGTAGACGCTGGCGTAGGGCGCGAGACGCATCGGCAACCCCATGTCGATGCCGGCATTGCCAAGCGCCAGCCACGCGAAACCGAGCGATCCGTGGGTGGCTTCGATCGAGACCCATAGCGCGGCCACCGCGGGCGCGGCCCACCAACGTCGCATCAGGATGCCGGCCAGCATCGCGAATACCCCCATGTGCAGCGCTTTGATCAGGCAGAAGAGCAGAAACGCGAGCCAGGCCAGCGCTGTGCTGAGGCCTCCATAGAATGCCAGCACGCCCTGGATCCAGTAGCAGACGCCGAACCAGTAGACCACGCCCGCGATGTGACCCAGCAGAAAGCGGCGCCACGGCCGCGGCTCGCGGGCCACGGCCACCAGCAGGGGCACCAGCGCCACCGGCGCGCACCACACGAGATTGAAGCGCGGAAAGGCCAGGATGAGGAGGATGGCGGTGAGCAGCGCGCCGAGGTATTTCAATTTGCCGACCGCGCTTCTTCGCTTACCCGGTCGGCCATGTAGGAACTGCGCACCAGCGGGCCGCTGAAGACCATTTGGAAGCCGATAGACAGGCCGTATTCGCGGTACCGGTCGAATTGCCGCGGCTCGATGTAAGCGGCTACCGGCAGGTTGCGTCGCGTGGGCCGGAGATACTGGCCGATGGTGGCCACGGCTGTCCCGGCGGCGCGCAGATCGCGCAACACGGCGTGCACTTCCTCTTCGGTTTCGCCCAACCCGGCCATCAGGCCGGACTTGGTCAGGATGCCGGGCCGGTAGCGACGCGCGAAATCCAGCACATCGAGCGACTGCCGGTAGTTGGCCTGCGGTCGCACGCGGCCGTAGAGCCGCGGCGCCGTCTCAATGTTGTGATTGAAGACGTGCGGGCCGGCATCCAGGACGCGGGCCACGGCCTGCAGATCGCCGCAAAAATCGGGCGTTAGGACTTCCACGCGGGCGTCCGGCAAAGCGTGACGCACCTGGCGCACGGTTTCCGCGAAATGCGCGGAGCCGCCGTCGCGCAGATCGTCGCGATTCACGCTGGTGATCACCACGTAGCGCAGGTTCATGGCGGCGGCCATGCGCGCGACATTGGCGGGCTCGGCGGGATCGAGGCGCATATCCTGCTTGGCCGGGGAGCCTTTCGGCACCGAACAGAATCCGCAGCCGCGGGTGCACAGATTGCCGAGGATCATGAAGGTGGCCGCGCCGCGCGCGAAACATTCGTGGATATTCGGGCAGCGTGCCGATTCGCAGACGGTGTGCAGATTGAGCTGCCGGAAGCCGGCTTTCAGGCGGTGCAGGGCTTCGTAATGTGTGGCGCTGTTACGGGCCCATTCGGGCAAGCGCGGTCGGATCTGCACCAGCGTCTCGGTCACTTCCCTATCTTTTCACAATGGGATGGAAGCCGAGGTTCTCGAGCTCCGCCTTGGCTTTGCCGAGCGTCGAGAGGTCGCGGTACGGACCCACCAGCACGCGCGTCGTCCTCCCGTTGGGACCCGGACCGAGCGACGACGGGAAACCCTTGTCCTTAAGCGCTCGAGCCAACACTTCGGCCTCGCGCGCACCCACGGATACAACCTGCAGATAAGTCTCGCCGGGGGCCGGCTCGACGGCAACTGGCGCGGGCGCGGCGGGCTTAGCGGGCGCGGGCGGCTCCGTCTTGGCCGCGGGAGGCTGCGCGGCCTGAGTCGTCGGTTGCGGCTCGCTGGCAGGCGCGTTGCCGCCGGCGTCTTCCTTGGGCGGCTCGGCGGCGGCCGCTGGCGGGTTCTGCGGCGCGGGAGCAGTCCCGGAAGCCGGCTGCGGGCGCGTGTTCGACGGCGCCGCCGCCCCGCTATTTTGATCGCGATTCGCGGCGAGCTGGGTCGCGGGCGTGGAGTTGCGGCCCACAATGTAGCCCATCACGAAAAACACCGCGAACAGGATCACCACGATGAAAAAACCGCTGAGCAGTTGCCGGTTGCCCAGCACCAGTTCGAATTCGCCAGTTTCGTTGTTCTTCATGGATTAGCCGGTTTGGATGGTTCGCCCAGCTTGCTCAACGCGCGCTCCAAAGATGACAATATATCGAGCGGCAGAGGGAAAACGATGGTGGTGTTTTTTTCGGTGCCGATTTCCACCAGTGTTTGCAGGTAGCGCAACTGGATCGCCACGGGCTGTTCCTGGATGACCTTGGCGGCCATGGAGAGTTTCGCGGCCGCGCTGTATTCGCCTTCGGCGTGAATGATCTTGGCGCGCCGCTCGCGCTCGGCTTCGGCCTGGCGGCCGATGGCGCGGATCATCTGCTCGGCCAGGTCCACCTGCTTCACCTCGACCATAGTCACCTTCACGCCCCAGGGCGAGGTGTGCTGGTCGAGAATGGATTGCAGCCGCACGTTGAGCTTATCGCGCTGGCTCAGGAGCTCGTCGAGCTCCACCTCGCCCAGCACGCTGCGCAGCGTGGTTTGCGCCAGTTGCGACGTGGCGTAGAGGAAATTGGAGACCTCCACGATCGCCAGGCGCGGCTCGATCACCCGGAAGTAGACGACGGCATTCACTTTGACGGTCACGTTGTCGCGTGTGATCACGTCCTGCGCCGGAACTTCGAGAGTATCGATGCGCAACGAAACGCGCACCATGCGATCGATGGGCGCGAAGACCAGGGTGATGCCCGGTCCTTTGGGTTGGTCCAGCAGACGGCCCAGCCGGAAGATGACGGCGCGCTCGTACTCGCGCAGGATCTTGATGGAAGACAGCAGGTACAGCACCACGATGATGATGACGATCGTGGTGAAGCTCGTGAAGTCGATGCTCATGTTGAGGCTCCGTTCGGTGGGGAGATAGGTTCCACCGTGAGTTTGAGTCGATCAATTGCAATGACGCGCACGCGGCCGCCGGCGGCTACCTGGGCCGGCGCCACGGCATTCCAGTATTCGCCGCGGACAAAGATCTTGCCTTCGGGCGCCAGCGGCGTGACGGCCGTGCCGATTTCGCCGATCATGCCTTCGCTGCCGGTCACCACTTTATTACGGCGCGCGCGCAGCACCAGCGAGAGCAGCACCATGGTGATGAGCGAGAAGGGCAACGCCAGCGCGACGGCGGTGGAGAGATGAATGCGCATTTCGGGCACGGGACTGTCGATCAGCATCACCGCTCCGAGTACCATGGAAAGCGCGCCACCCGCGCCGAGAATGCCGTGCGTGGCGAACTTCGCTTCCAGAATAAACAGCGTGAAGGCCAGCAGCAGCAGCGCCGCGCCCAACCAGTTGATGGGCAGCACCGAGAGCGCGGAGAGCCCCAGCAGGGCCAGGATAGCTCCCAGGATGCCGGGCACGATCAGCCCCGGCGAGGTGAACTCCACGTAGATGCCGAGCGCGCCCAGCACTAGCAGAACCAGGGCCAGGTTGGGGTCGCTGATGGCGGACATGATTTTCTGGCGCAGATTTTTTTCGTAGACTTCGAGGGTGGCGCCGCGCGTGTGCAGCACGGTGCGGGTTCCATCCAGGCGCGTGACTTCGCGGCCATCCAGTTTGTCGAGCAGATCCCGTTCGTCGCGCACCACCAGCTCGATCAGGTGGTTGTCGAGGGCCTCCTTGTCGGTGAACGACTGGCTCTCGCGTACGGCTTTTTCGGCGAGCGCGCTGTTGCGTCCGCGCTTGGCCACGATACTGCGCAGAGAGGCCGCCGCGTCGTTCTCGACCTTCTGCTTCATGATGGCATCCATCTCGCCGCCGATCAGCACGGGATGCGCAGCGCCGGTGTTGGTGCCCGGCGACATGGCGGCGACGTCGCCGGCCTCCAGGATGAAGAAGCCCGCGGATGCCGCGCGCGCGCCGCTGGGCGCCACGAAAGTGACCACCGGCATGGGCGCGGCCACGATCTTCTCGATCGACTCGCGCATGGCGTCCATGAGCCCGCCGGGCGTATTCAAGCGCACCAGCAGCAACACGGCGTCTTCTTGTTTGGCCTGCTGGATGGCGCGGGACAGGATCTCGGCGGTCACCGGATGGATCATGCCATCCACGTCCACGGCCAGCACCCGGGGCGTGGCGGCCTTCGAACTCGCTGCCGCTAGCGCCAGCAGGAGCAAACTCGCCAATCGTAATCGCACGCTAACATTAATATACCTCCGTTGAGACGCGATTGCCTGAAACGTCACGGCCACTCGAAATTGTGATGGAATTGATAAAAACTTTTTGCGGCGCGAGCGGTGAAATCTGCTAGAATTGAAGAATCAAGTTGAAGTTTAGGGAGAAATACCTCGTATGGCAACAAAAAGAAGTACTAATTCCGAGCCGGTAGTGTCTTCCGGCGCCGCTCCGGCGCGCGCCAAAAGTACGGTATCACGTAAGCATAGGAACTTCGCTGTGACAGAGAGATCCGAGAGTGCCACAGCCTCTTCGTCCGCGGCAGCAGCGCCGGCCTCCAATCCGACGTTCGATGAAGTAGCCCAACTGGCATACTCCTATTGGGAAGTGCGCGGCTATCAAGGCGGCTCTTCCGAAGAAGACTGGCTGCGCGCCGAGCAAGAGTTGCGCGGCGGCCTGACCATGTCAGTCGCAAACTAAGCAAGAAGGCAGAAGCCAGGAGTCAGAATTCAAGGTAGGGCTCCGGTTGCTCCGTGGTTCACTCGCACGATAAGTCAAGTTACTTATATTTGCGCAGAACGGCTAGAAGGCGCCCCTGTATCTGTACGTCCGCGGCTGGCACAATGATCGGCTGCAGGGCGGCGTTGGCGGGCTGCAGCCGAACCTTGCCCCCCGGTTCGCGATAAAAGCGCTTGAGCGTGGTCTCGGCGCCTTCGACGAGCGCTACGACGATTTCGCCGTCGCGCACTTCGCTAGCGCGCTCGAGGAGGACCATGTCTCCATCGCAGATATGATCGCCGATCATGGACTCGCCGCGCACTTCCAGCGCGAAGGTGCCGGGGTGTCCCACGAAATCGGCAAAGCTGAGGGTGGCGCGCTGCTCCACCGACTCCACCGGCAGTCCGGCGGCGATGCGCCCGAGCAGCGGGATTTCCAGCGCGGCGGCATCCCGATGGCGGCGGTTCTCCTGCACGTACTTGGGGCCTAACTCCAGCGAGCGGCTCTGGTTGAAGCCGCGCTTCAGATAGTTCTTGGCGGTCAGCGTGGAGATGTGCTTGTGCACGGTGGCGAGCGAAGCCAGGTTCAGGCCTTGCGCCAGCTCTTCGTAGCTGGGGCTGTAGCCGTTGTCATCGACGAATTTCGCAATCAGGTCGAGCACTTGCTTTTGGCGGCGGGTTAAAGCCATCGGAGCATTCCTCTCTGTCCTATTGTGGGCGAAGAAAAAGGGAAATGCAAGAGGCGAGTGAGAATTATTCCGACGGCCGTACCGTACGCGGTCGGAGGATTAGTTCGTCTGGTCGGCTGAAAACGGGTCAATCACATGCTTCGCCACAGCGACGAATTTCCCGAGAGGGCAATCGAAGGTAGCGTTGCGCACACTGCAGCCGGGGATGAACACCGGGGCGCTGGCCGGCGGCGCATTGAGCGTCAGGGCCGTGCGATTGCGCAGTTGGTCCAAAGTCTGCGCGATGTAAGAGGCCCGGACGATGTACTCCCCAGTGCCCTGCGACTGGCGGAGTTCGAACACCAGAGCGCCGCCCGGAGCACAGTAGTCCGCCTGGTATCCCGGCAGAATCCAGTCGAGATTGAACAGGCCGGCTAGTCCGGCGATATTGACGTCCGAAGCGACTAACACGATCACCTTGGTCGAGGGTTTTCCCAGCGCGCCCGTCATCGTATTCCCGGTGGCTGCCTGAACCATGGAGCGCACTACGTGTGAGGCCAGATTGGAACTCTGCACCTTAACCAAATAGGGCGTGCGGAACTCCAGATCGATGGCCAGGGTGTATAAGCGCGAGATCTGGCTGACGCCGCCGGCGGTCAACTGGCCCCAACCGACCTCGGAAGCCGGCAGCCCATCTGCGTACTCCATGACGAAAGGATCGACGGCAGCGCCAACCGCGGTCAGCCCTCCGAGGTCGACCGGCGAACCGGACGTTCCGGCCGTGACGGCGAAGGGAATCGTGGTGACGTCGACCGTACCTGCCGGGGCCGCGGGCGCCGGAGTCTCGCTGGCGGGATAGCCGAACAATATCGAGCGCGTGAGGGCGAGCTCCGGGGCGTAGGCGGACGCCAATGCCGGCGGATTGCCGCCGAGACGTCCCGTCACGGCCGCGACCGCCATCTGCTGATTGAGCAGCGCGACGCCGGCGCCCACCGGATCGAACAGCGGGTCGCTGCCCTGTGGCACGACATAAACGTTTGGTGGGCCGGCCGCCGGGAGCATGCCGGTCCAAAAGGATTGCGCGGTCAGAACGGTCCGCTCCAGCGTATTGGCATGGAAATAGACGAAGGCGGCGTCGGCCGAGTCATTGCCGGTCAGCAGTCCCTCGTTCGTGAGCCAGAGACGGTAGTAGCCGCCGAGAATAGTCTCAAGAGTGGCGCCGTTGACGGTCAGGTAGCCAAGCGGAGGGGGCTGAGCGGGCGAAGCGGGCGGAGCGGCGGTGAACACCGGGTATGGTTGCACGGAGAAAGTGTTGAGGGTGCTGTTCGGCGCAACGGGAGATCGCACACTATGACGGCCAAAGACGATCACCTGCTTGAGTTTCGTATCATCGACGGGCTGAGCCGTGAGAAAGGAAACGCAGAAGAGAGCTAAAGCGACGGGCCGGAGGCAATGAATTTTCATATCATAAAGCGAGAGTGCTACACGCTGGATTTTGCTCTCTCGGATTTTGGTGACGATCGAACCGGCCGGCAGAGGGTCGGCGAGCAGCAGGGCCGCACCGCCCCGGCTCTGGCGGAAGGGAAGCCAAACGCCTTTTGAATTCAAATCGAAGCGTTGCGCGCGGAGATGCGGCAGGGTTTTTCCGAACTGCGTCCGGATTTCCATTCGGAGATTTCTCAGTTGACTCGTCGCGTCGAGCGCCTTGAGGAGCAACGCGGTCTGGTCCACCCGTAGCGCGCCAAGAAGGGAAATGCAAGAGGCAGGTGAGAATTAGCTTAGAATGTTAGTGTTCATGACGCCTCAAGTCCAGATCTGGATGCCCGCGATTCTGGCGCTGTTTGGCAGCCTCCTCGTTGTCGTTCTTACTGCTTGGTTGAACACCAAGGCGCTAAGCGCTCAGATAGAGGGCGTCGACAAGAAGCTGACGGCTCAGATCGAAGCGTTGCGGGCGGAGACGCGGCAAGGCTTTGCTGAACTGCGTCTGGATTTCCATACGGAGATTTCGCAGTTGACGCGTCGCGTCGAGCGACTGGAAGAGCAACGCGGTCTGGTCCGCCCGTAACCCGTCGCCTTCTTCCGCAACTCTGCTCGCAATTCCCGCAAGGCCTGGAAATTAGCTTATCATGTGAGTGTTCATGACGGCTCAAGTCCAAATTTGGATGCCCACGCGCTTCTGGCGCTGTTTGGCAGCCTCCTCGTTGTCGTTTTTACTGCTTGGTTGGACACCAAGGCTCTAAGCGCTCAAATCGAAGCGTTGCGGGCGGAAACGCGGCAGGGTTTTGCTGAACTCCGTCCGGGTCTCCATACGGAGATTTCTCAGTTGACTCGCCGAGTGGAGCGACTGGAAGAGCAACGCGGTCTGGTCCGCCCATAAACCCCTCGCCTACTTCTGCAACGCCGTCCGCGTTACCCGCAAGGTATTCGCCAGCGATTCGCGCGGCAGAGTCGTGACGATCGGTTCAATCAGCCAGCCCAGTCCAGCCGGTATGGCGCGGGTCAGTGAGATGGCTTCACACTCCACGTAGACGCCGCCGTCGCGCTCCTGGAATCTCCAGTAAGAGTACAGCCGCCACAGAAAGCCATCATCCTTGCCCGGCGGCAAGATGCGCTCGTCCCGCTTGCCGGCATTCTCGACTTCCGCAATGCGCGTGCTATAAGCGCGACTGTGGCAGCGGCCACCATCCAGCGGAAAGTATCGCACGTCATAGTCCGTGTCCAGGATGACGGTGATGACTTTTTGTTTCATCAGCCGCAAGTGCACCTTGAAGTCGTTTCCATGGCGGCTGATCAGGCGGGAAGCCAGCACTTCGGGCTTGTAGTTGTCTTGATTGTGGTCGTAATCCTGGATGAGCGCGAGAGTCTTTCCCAGCGTGACGCCCGGAATGAATACCGCGCCGACCCAATCGTGGATCAATCCGCCGGGAACTGCAAGGGTGTCCTGGGCGCCGCGATTCTCGATCGCCAGTTGCCCCTGGCGAACCTGAGCCACCCGCTTCGGTTCTTCATCAACCCACAGAAATTTGCCGTCCGGACGCAGGCGTTGCTCCAGGCGCGACTCGGTTTCGCGAATGTACCGCTCGAACGCCTGCACCGTTTCCGGCTTCAGCTCCACCGCCCGCGCGCCGGAAAGGGAGAGGGCACACAGGATCAACGCGGCGGCCAGTCGCAATCAGGAGTCTCCCTGGCCGCGCATGTAGATGGTCCGGGTGGGAAAGGGCATATCGATCTTTTCCTGCCGCAGGCGCTTCAGCATGCGCTTCCGCAGCTCGGGGCTCACGCGGAACTGATCGGCGAATTCTTGCACGCTATACCCCAGCGTGAAGCGCAGCGACCAATCGCCGAAGCCGGGATCGAAGCTCACGCTGGGCACCGGCTCGGCCAGCATGCCGGGGATTTCGCGCGCGGCGGCCTGGGCTTCTTCGAGCAGCACGCGCTCCACCCGATCGGGGTCGCAGTCATGGGATACGCCGATCTGAATCGACACTCCCACACGCTTATCCGGCAAATAGAAATTGGTGACGATGGCCTGCCCCAGTTTGCTATTCGGAATGATGATCATGTTGCTGGCCAGCGCCCGGATGGTAGTGCTGCGCCAGCCGATATCGGTGACGTAACCTTCCTCGCCCGTGTTGAGGCGGATGTAATCGCCCAGCCGGACCTGGCCGGCAACGGCAACATAAAAGCCCGCGAACAGGTTTGAGAGAGTATCCTGCAGCGCCAGCGCCACGGCCAGGCCGCCGACTCCCAGAGCCGTCAGAATCGGTGTGATCGAGACGCCCCAGAGGTTGAGCAACACTAACAGACCGAGGATCACCACCGCGAGTTGCGCGAGCGTTTGCGTCAGCGTGGTGACGGGCAGGGCGCCCGGAATACCGCTGCCGTGGAACCTGATGAGGCCGCCAGCTAGGCGCGAGCCGATGATGGTGAGCGACATGATCCACAGCGCCAGCAAGCCGCGGCCGATCCACAGCGTCGCCCGCGGGTGCAAATCCGACGATTGCATGGCCAGGTGCGTGCCGAGGATCAGCACCCAGATCATGAACGGACCCTTCAGAGCATTGACGACGATCTGGGCGGTGGGCCCTTTGCTGCGCGCCGCCCAGGGGCGCAACAGGCGCACCATCAGGCGTTTGGCGGCGTAACCGACTACCAGCGTCAGCGCCAGGACGCAAAAGGGGACGATCAATTGCTCCCAGTGTCGCGCCAGAAAGTGTTGCACTGCGGGCATTCCGCTCATCTCAGCTTCCATCATACCCGCGCGCGCGCTTTGAACTGCACGCGCCAAGGTTATAGTGCGTCAATCGTTTGTGCGGCCATTTCCCATTCTGCTGGCTTTGGCGCTGGCCACCAGCGTGTGGGCCTCGGAGGCCTCCAAGCTCTACAAGGAAGGACACAAGGCCGAGAAAGCCGGCCAAGTGGCGCGCGCTTATCTGTTGTACTCGGAGGCTGCGGCGTTGGAGCCGAACAACCACCTGTATTGGTCGCGCAGCCTCGCTTTGCAGACGCGGGCGGCGTTGGAGTCCAAGGTGATGCCGCAGGTTGCGGCGCAGGTGGACGGGGATGCCGCGCCGGAGCCGGAAGAAGCGCCGCTGCCGGCCGTCACCGCACTCGACCTGGCGGAGGCGCGCAAACCCCTGCCTCCCGCCAAACTGAACGCCGAACCGATTCGCAAGGATTTTAACCTTCGCGCCGACGCCAAGGCTCTGTTCGAAACCGTGGCGCACGCCTACGGGCTGGATTGCGTCTTCGATGGAGACTACCACGCTACCCAAACGATCCACTTTCAAATGGACCAGGCCGATTACCGCGAAGCTTTGCACGCGTTGGAGGCAGTGACCGGCTCGTTTCTGGTGCCGATCTCCGATCGCCTCTTCATGGTGGTGAAGGATACTGCCCAAAAGCGGAAAGAGGAGGAGCCATACGCGGCCGTGATTGTTCGGCTGCCGGAGCCTACCACGCAGCAGGATCTGACCGCCATGATCACCGCCGTGCAACAGGCTTGCGGCATCCAGAAGGTCGCCTGGGATAGCCACGCTAACATCGTGTTGATGCGGGATGCCGTGTCGAAGGTCCTGCCGGCGCGGCAGCTTTTCCAAGACCTGCTTTATCCCCGCGCGCAGGTCTTGGTGGAAATGGACTTCCTGGAGGTGACCAATAGCAAGGAGCTGAACTATGGCCTGCCGCTGCCGGGTTCGTTCCCGCTGGCGTCTTTCAGCACGTTCATGAATAACGTGCCGCAGCTCGCGTCGAACATCTCCAGCATGCTGCGTTTCGGCGCCGGGGCGGCTCTGATTGGAATAGGCGTCGCGAATCTGCAATTGGTGGCGTCGCTGACGCGTTCCGACAGTAAAATGCTGTTGCACGCCAGCGTGCGCTCCGTGGACGGCCAGCCGGCCAGCATCCACGTCGGTCAAAAATACCCCATTACGACCGGCTCTTTTGGCGGCACGTTGAGTCTCAGTGGATCGAGCTTCACGCCGCCGCCTTCCTTCACCTTTGAAGACCTGGGCCTTTCACTGAAGGCCACGCCGCACGTGCACGGCACGGAGGAAGTGACGCTGACGGTGGAAGCCGAATTCAAGGTGCTCGGCGGCACTTCTCTAAACGGTATTCCGGTCATCTCAAACCGGTCCCTGAAGTCGGACGTGACACTCAAGATGGGGGAGTGGGCGGTGGTGGCGGGACTGATCGACGATGAAGATGCCCGCACCATTGCAGGCATTGCGGGGCTGGCCGGCATCCCGGTGATCGGACCGCTGACGCGCTCCACGACTCGCAACACAAGCGCGGACCAGGTGCTGATCCTGCTGCGGCCCACGCTGCTGACCCAGCCGCCGGACAATTCGTTGACTCACGTTTTTCGGATGGGCGCCGAAATGCGGCCGCTGACGCCGTTGTAAGAGAAGACAGAAGACGGACGCCGTTATTCCGATTTCTGACTCCTGACTCCTGACTTCTGTCTCACCGCCTCTGACACTTCGCGCAATAGTGCGTGCCGCGCTGTGCGACCAGTGTTCGCCGGATGGGCGCCCCGCAAGTCACGCACGGCTCGCCGGTACGCTGGTAAACGCGGTGCTCGAACTGGAAAAAGCCGCGGCGGCCTTCGCCATCCACGTAGTCGGAAATCGAGGAGCCGCCTTTCTCGATGGCCTGCGTTAAAACCTCCACCATGGCCCCGTGCAGCCGTTTGACGCGCTCCGGGCGCAACCTGGCGCCGATCGCCAGCGGATGAATGCCCGCCCGGAACAGCGCCTCGTCGGCGTAGATGTTGCCCACGCCACGGACGAAGTGCTGATCCAACAACACGGATTTGATGCGCGCCTTGCGGCGCTTGAGCCGTGCGGCGAACTCCGCGATGGTCACCTCCAGAGGTTCCGGACCGAGCTTCTCCAGGCGGGCCGGCAATCCGCGGCTGACCTCGATCTTCCCAAACTGGCGTTGGTCTTCGTAGCGCAGTACACCCCGGTCGAGGTTCACGACCGCATGCGTGTGGCGTCCGGGCGTGCCGCCTAACAGGAGCTTGCCGGTCATGCCGAGGTGCACCGTCAGGCAGTCCCCGGCATCCAGCTCGATGACGATGAACTTGCCGCGCCGCCGGATGCCGCGAATGCGCCGCCCGGCCAACGCCGCGCTCATCTGGTCGGGATCGCCGCGCAGGATGCGCTGGCAGGTGAACTCGGCGGAGACGATACGCCGGCCGACGATGCGGGCGATCGACCGAACTACCGTTTCGACCTCGGGAAGCTCAGGCACGTTCTGGCACTTCGAGCAGGATGTCGTCGCCTTCCACTTCGACCGCGTAAGTGGGAACCTTCTGGCTGGGATCGAAGTCGTTGGCGCCGGTTTGGCAGTCCCATTCCCAGGCGTGCCAGGGGCAAACGACATGATTGCCGTGCAGGGCGCCCTGCCCCAACGGTCCGCCACGGTGCAGGCACGTGCCGCCGAGTGCTGTGACGCGCCCGCCGACGTTGCAAAGGGCATACGTATCGTTGCCCACCGTGACCTCGGTAACCGAATCGGCGGGCAGTTGCGAGAGACTAGCGACTTTGACGAGTGACATGGCTTAGATCACGCTCAGACCATTTTACTCAACTGCTGGGCGGCAATCAGGACGGGATCCCACACCGTGGCGAAAGGCGGCGCATAGGCGAGGTCCAACTGCTCCAGATCCTCGACGCGCATGCGATTGTGGAGGGCCGTGGCGATCACGTTGATGCGCCCTTCGACGCCGTCTTCGCCCCACACCGATCCGCCCAGCAGGCGGCGCGTTGCGGCGTCCGCCACCAGTTCCACCGTGATGGGCTTGCCGCCGAAATAGCCGGGACGGCTGGGGGCGGCGATGCGCGCGGAAACCGGCGAGAATCCTTCGCGCCGCGCATGCTCCACGGACAGGCCGCTGAACGCCACGCCCATGCCGAAGATATTCAAGATGGCGGTGCCCACGACCCCGCCGAATCGCTCGCGCCGGCCGGCTGCGTTGGCGCCCGCCACGCGGCCCATCTTGTTGGCGGTGGTCCCCAACGGAATGTACGCCGGCCGTCCCGTGACGAGGTGCGGCGCTTCCGCGCAATCGCCCGCGGCGAAGACGCCCGGCAGGTTGGTCTCCATGTGCTCATCCACCCGAATCGCGCCGGTGCGCCCCACTTCCACGCCGCCTTCCACCGCGATCTCGACGTTGGGCCGCAGCCCGGTAGCCAGGATCACCAGCTCGCGGCGCTCCACCGCTGAGATGCGCGTGTTCAATTGCAGCTCCACACGGAAGCGCTCCAGCCGCTCGCGCACGGCCTTGGTCAACTCGGCGTCTCCCCGGCCCAGCACGTGCGGGCCCTGCTCGACGACGGTGACCGCCAGACCATTGCGCCGCAGCGCGTCCGCCGCCTCCAGCCCGATGTACCCCGCGCCGACGACCACGGCTTGCTTGGGCTGCTTGTCGCACAGGTATGCCTTTAGGCGTTCCGCGTCTTCGAGCGTATGCAGCGTGAAGACGTGCGGCGGCAGCGTGGCGCCTTCGAAATCCTTAGTGCGCGGCCGCGCGCCGGTGGCGATCACGAGGCGATCATAGTGCACGCGCTCGCCGCCATCCAGTGTGACCTCACGGCGCGGGTGCGAGATGGAAACCACGCGCGCGCCCGTGCGCACCGCGATGTTGCGCTCCTTGCGGAAATACTCGGGCGTGTGGACGATGAGTTCTTCGGCGCGACGCACACGCCCTTCCAGATAATACGGCAGACCGCACGCGCCATAGGAGATGTCCGCGCCCTTTTCCAGGACCACGATTTCGAGGCTGGGATCAATGCGGCGCGCGCGGGCGGCGGCGCTCAGGCCCGCAGCCACGCCGCCAATCACGAGCAGCCGCATGCGCCGGCTATCCCTCTTTCTTCATCTGTTCGACGAAGCTCAGGATATCGAACGCCTTGATGGCGCGGTCCGGGAAGAAGCTGTTCACGGCGTCCTGCTCATCGGTGAACAAATCGAACACCGTGGCGAGCTTGGTCATGACCAGGAGTTCGATATTGCGGCGGTTCAGGTTCTCCAGCTTCAGCGCGCCGCCCGCCTTGCGCTGGCTGGTCGCGCACATGACGAGCGCGCCCAAGCCGGTGCTGTCGATGTAGTCCACGTGGAGCAGATTGAGGATGATATTTTTCGATCCGGCGGCTGTCACCGCCGCCACTTTCTCGCGCAACGCGCTGGCCTCCTGGCCCACGGTGATGCGGCCCTTGAAATCCAGAATCACGATGCCTTCGTGCTCGCGCTGCTGGATTTCGTGGCTCATGTCAGACGGTCATCTTGAAGCCGACCATGGCTTCGACTTCCTCGATGGCAACCATTTCGATGGCATCCCACGGGCAGCCGTCCAGGAAGGCGCCGTCCGGCCCCTTGCTGGTGCACTTCTTGCAGCCAATGCAGAGCACGGGGTCCACGTCGATGCGGCCGAAGGGCGGATGATCCTCGTCGGGCACCCAATACATGCAATCGGCGACGGGGCAATACGGCACGCAGGCCGGCGAACCGGCGCAACCGGTGCAGCATTCGGTGATGATGGCAAGTTCCTTGGGCCGCTTTTTGCGCGGGGTGGCGATGCCCTCCGACTTGGGCTCCATCTTGACGACAGCAACGGCGGACATGCAGGAATTATGACATAAACGGAGGGGCTGGTGGGCGGGTCGGGGGTGCTTAAACGTTTTCGGGATCTCGGCCTGGCACCACGTTGTAGGCCTCCTTGGGGTTCAGCGCCTTGCGG